>Ga0306924_10000522_pt1 | contig 32302 bp, 34 predicted proteins | sample sta12Can44000111_FD_203756 | JGI IMG/M metagenome (GOLD analysis project Ga0306924, IMG submission 203756) | Lab enrichment of tropical soil microbial communities from Luquillo Experimental Forest, Puerto Rico - statanox.12C.anox.44.000.111 (v2)... | ecosystem: Environmental > Terrestrial >... | reverse complement strand
GTGGTCGGGGGCGAGAGCGCGCTCGCGCACGGCGACGAGATCGGCCTGGCGGACGTGGTGCGGCTGCGGCTCGAGCTCGTGGGCGCCGCCGACGCCCCCACCATGCCGACCGGCGGCCTGCGCCGGGTGATGGAGGCACGCGTCGACCTCGAGGACCGGCTGCAGCGCGAGTTCGTCCGCGATGGGAGCTTCCTCGACGTCGACATCGCCGACTCGTACGGGCTGAAGGCGAGCGAGCCGCGGCCCGAGCGGGTGTTCGTCTCGTTCGAGCGCTTCCGCGGCTACGTCGCGGACCGCGTCTCCGAGCACGAGGGCCGCATCCTCAACTCGAACGGCGACGAGGTGATGGCGTTCTTCACCTCGGCCGACTCGGCGGTGCGCTGCGCGCGCGCGCTGCTCTCGGCGCTGCCGGTCTGGAACGCGCGCGAGAACCTGCTGGAGCGCGAGTTCCGGGTGCGGATCGGCATCCACACCGGCCGGTCGGCGGTCGACCTCGCCAGCGGCGTCGCCTACAGCCCGGTGCTGGACGTGGCCGGCCACCTGCAGAAGTCCGCCCCGATCGGCGGCGTGCTGATCTCCGCGGCCACGCACGCGGCGCTCGCCGACGAGCACGCCGGCTTCGAGCCCGGAGCCGAGCTGGCGCGCGACAGCGTGAAGACGTTCGTCCTGGCCCCGGAGCGCATCGCGTGACGCTCGCGCTCGCGATCGGCAACAAGAACTACTCCTCCTGGTCGCTGCGGCCCTGGCTCGTGCTGCGCCAGGCCGGGCTCGAGTTCGAGGAGACGCGCATTCCGCTCTACGGCGCGGAGTCGCGCGCAGCGCTGCTCGCCTGGTCGCCTTCCGGCCGGGTCCCCGTGCTGCGCCACGGCGAGACCGCGATCTGGGATTCGCTGGCGATCTGCGAGTATCTCGCCGAGAGCTTCCCCGAGAAGAGGCTCTGGCCGCGCGAGCGCGACGCCCGCGCGCGCGCCCGCTCCGTCTCGGCGGAGATGCACTCGAGCTTCGCCGCGCTGCGCGCACAGATGCCGATGAACGTGCGCGCGAGCGGCCGCCGGGTCGCGCGCACCGCGGAGCTCGGGAGCGACCTCGCGCGCGTGGCGGAGCTGTGGCGCGACTGTCTCGCCGAGAAGACCGCGCGCGGGCCGTTCCTGTTCGGCGAGTTCTCGATCGCCGATGCGATGTACGCGCCGGTCGTGTTCCGCTTTGCGACCTACGGGGTGCAGCTCGGGAAGGCCGAGCAGGGCTACGCCGACGCGGTGCGCACGCTGCCGGCCATGCGCGCCTGGGCCGAGGCCGCGGCGCGGGAGACCGAGGTCATCGCATCGGAGGAGCTCGGAGCGGGATAGACCTGCGGTTCGCTCCCGGGTTACGCTGCCCGGGCAGGGTGGGTCGCTGGAGGTCACTCGATGTCGGGCCGCGGGTTCGGCACGGTGCTCGCGTGTCTGTGTCTCGCCGGGGTCACGAGCTGCGCGTCCGGTCCGGGCGCCGGGCGGGGCTCGTCCGGGTCTCCGTTCCCCTCGCGCGCGCAGGTCGACGCGCTCACGCATGGGACCGGCGCGATCAGCCCGTTCGCCCAGGCCGTCGTCGACGCCGACGAGTGGACCTTCGTCACACCGGCGGCGACCGAGCTCCGGGACGAGGCATACGTTCCGCAGACCTCGTGGGGCAAGCTGCTCGCGGAGTATGTCGCGACTGACCCGGGCCGGCTCTCCGCGACGCGTGCGCTGGACTGCGCCGCCCACGAGTACGCGAGCTTCTACCTCGCGTACTCGGCGATGCCCGCGACGCCGCTGCGCGCCGCCATGCTCGGACATTGCGGCGCGCTCACCGGGAACGACGTGTTCGGGCCCGCTGCACCGGACCAGACGGACGAGGTGCTCCGCTACGCCTGGTCGGGCGAGACGCGGAAGCTGCTCTACGGTCCGCACCCCAACGGCCGCCTGGTGCTCGGGCTTGCGTTCGCGCGCGACGACCGCAAGGCCGTGGTCGTGCTGGCCGTGGGCGTGCGGCGCGCGGAGATCGAGCGAGGCACGCGCGCCGTCGACGCGAAGGGGCTGCTGTCGATTCACGGGCGGCTGCTCGAGCCCGGCGTCCGTCTGCAGGCGCTGGTGAACCAGGGCCGCTTCGGCGTGGCCGAATGCGCCCCCGATCCGCAGCGCAGCCTCCCCGAGTTCGGCTACACCTGTGCGCTCGGCCCCGGCGATCGCAGCGGGCGCATCATGCTCGCGGCGCACGAGAGCGGCCGGCTGCTGGGCAAGGACGTGCTCGACGTCGAGGCGTTCAGGAACGAGCCCGCGGCCGGCTACCAGCGCGTCCGCTACACCGATCCCGCCCACGTGCGCGACGTGAACGAGCTCCCCACGCGGCTGGTCGCGCTGGTGAACGAGATGCGCAAGGAGGCGGGCCTCGCGGCGGTGTCGCTCTCGAAGGGCGAGAGCGAGACCGCCACCCAGCTGGCCCCGCGCTACTTCGAGGCGATCCACGACGCGTCGAAGCAGCAGGAGGCGGACGTGATCACCCTGGGGCTCCTCGCGGGCTGGGACGTGGGCTGCGGCGCGATCCGCGACGCGCGCTTCGCCTACGGGCTGGTGGGCCCGACGGACGACGCCAGCCAGTGGGTCTCGTCGATCATGGCGGACCCGGCCGGACGCGCGGTGCTGACCGATCCCTCGATCCGCACGCTGGCGTTCGGGTCGTACATGCCCCCCGCGGTTCCGATGATCGGTGCCACGGTGACGGGCTACGCCTTCTTCGATTCCGCCGACTACGCCGGCGTGCGCAAGAGCGTGCTGGGCAGGATCACCGCGGCGCGCGCCGAGCGCGGGCTTCCGCCGCCCGTCGTGGTCACGACGCTCGATGGCGACGCTGCCGAGCTGGCCGCGCAGCTCAGCCAGGGCCGCACCACGCCGACGAGCGCGCTGAACCAGCTGCTCGAGACCGGCGCCAAGGTGCTGGGCCGCTCGGTGCGCGGTCTCGCGTTCGAGGGCAATTCCGACGCCATTCCGGTCCCGGACGAGTTCCTGAGCTCGAAGCACCTCGAGCTCTCGGTCACCGTCAGTCACTACCAGCCCAAGGACGAGTCCTGGGGCCGCTACGTCGTCCTGTTCGTCATGCCGGGCGAGGGGACTCGGGCGTAGGCGACTTGCGCCGCGCCTCGGACACGATCCACTCGCGGAAGGCGCGGATGGGCGGCTCGCCGGCTCGCTCCTCTGCGCACACGACGAAGTAGGCGTACTCGGCCGGCATGCTGCCGGCGAACGGGCGGGCCAGGCCGCCTGAACGCAGATAGGGCTCCGCGAGCAGGCTGCGCGCCAGGGCGACTCCCTGGCCCGCGGCCGCCGCCGCCACGAGCTGGCTCGAGTCCGAGAACACCACGCCGCGCTCGGCGTCGACGCCGCTCACGCCGGCGCTCGCCAGCCAGCTGCGCCACTCGTTGTGGGTCTCGTCGTGGAGCAGGGTGTGGCGGCGGAGGTCCGCGGGCCGGCGCAGCGAGCGCGCGAGCTTCGGGCTCGCCACCGGGAAATACTCCTCCGCGAACAACAGGTCGGCGCGCACTCCGCGATAGCGTCCGGGTCCGAAGCGCACGCCGACGTCGACCGGATCCCGCGCGAAGTCGACCAGCTCGGCCGACGACAGCACCACCAGGTCGATCTCGGGATGGCGCGTGCGGAAGCGACCGAGGCGCGGGACCAGCCAGATCGCGCCGAACGACGGAACCACGGAGAGCACCAGCCGCGGCGCCGCAGGCGCTCGCGTGCGCAGGCCGCGCGTCGCGCGATCGAGCTGGTCGAACGCGTCGCGCAGGGGCGGCAGGTAGCGCGCACCGGCCGGCGTGAGCCGCAGCGCCCGGTGCAGGCGCACGAACAGCGCCAGCCCGAGCTGTCGCTCGAGCGCGCGAACCTGGTGGCTCACCGCCGCCTGGGTCACGTGCAGCTCGGCGGCGGCGCGCTTGAAGGAGAGGTGGCGCGCGGCGGCCTCGAACGCGCGCAGGGCGTTCAGCGGCGGCAGCTTGCGGGGCAGCGGCGTCACACGAGGAATTCTATCGCGAAAGACGAGAACTCTTCGTTTGTGGGCCGGCCCGGCGCGGGGTATCACTCGGACCATGCTCACGCTGTACGACTTCCTGCCCTCGGGCAACGGCTACAAGGTGCGCCTCTTGCTCACGCAGCTGCGCCGCCCGTTCGAGCTGGTCTTGCTCGATCTGTTCGGCAAGAAGGAGACGCGCACGCCGGAGTTCCTGGCGAAGAACCCGAACGGCCGCATCCCCTGTCTGCGGCTCGAGGACGGCACCCATCTGTGGGAGTCGGACGCGATCCTGTTCTACCTGGCCGAGGGCACGCCGTTCCTGCCCGAGGACCGGCTGCAGCGGGCGCAGGTGCTGCAGTGGATGTTCTTCGAGCAGTACAGCCACGAGCCCTACGTCGCCGTGGTGCGCGCCTGGCACGAGTTCGGGATGCTGGAGCAGAACCGGGCGCAGCTCGCCGCGAAGGTGGCGGGCGGCTACGCGGCGCTGGGAGTCATGGAGGGCCACCTGGCGAAGCGCGCCTTCTTCGTCGGCGACCGCTACACGATCGCGGACGTCGCGCTCTATGCCTACACGCACGTGGCCGAGGAGGGCAAGTTCGACCTCGGGCCCTATCCCGCGGTGCGCGCGTGGCTCGAGCGGGTGCGCGCCCAGCCGCTGCACGTCCCGATCACGAAGGCGTAGGCCGCAGCCGCTCCTCGATCTGCTCGAGCGTGAGACCGCGCGTCTCGGGCGCGTAGCGCAGCACGAGCGCCGCGCCGAGGATCGGGCCGATCGACACGATCGCCATCGCCGTGGGGATGCCGAGCGGCTGGATCAGCAGGCCGATGAAGAGCGGCACGAACACCTCGGTGAGCCGGCCCGCAAAGTTGGTGGTCCAGCCGTAGCCGGTCGCGCGGATCTCGGTCGGGAACAGCTCCGAGGCGTAGACCTGCGTCGACGAGTTCCCGCCCGCGAACGTGAACACGGTCAGGATCATCCACACGTACTGCGCCGGGATCGACGTGACGTGGTAGAGCATGTAGATCGCGATCGCGGCCAGCACGTACATCGACGCGCAGGTGTACTTGCGGCCGATGCGGTCGATCAGCCAGCCGCCGACGAAGCTGCCCGCGACACCGCCCGCGTAGCCCCAGAAGACGATGTCGCCCACCTGGTACAGGGTCAGGTGGAGTGACTCGCGCGCGTAGATCACCCAGAACACGGTCGACGGTCCGGTCACCAGGAACACGCAATTCCACAGCAGCGCGACGATGGCCGTTCGGCGGCGGTATTCGGGGTGCCACGGGCGGGCGACTTCCTGGAACAGCTCGCTCCAGGTCCGCTTCGGCCGCTCGGCCGCGCGCGCGCGCGCGGCCTCGAAGCGCCTCGTCTCCTTCATGCCGAGGCGCAACAGCAGCACGAGCCCCAGCGGCAACACTCCCAGCGCGTAGAGCGAACGCCAGCCCGAGGCGTCCGACACGCTGCCGAACGGCGCCTGGATGGACGACACCAGCCAGTGTCCCAGCCGCCCGATCGCGTAGTCCGAGCCGTCGCCCTGCAGCACGTACGGCTGGAGCTTCGCGGTGAGCATCACGCCGGCCGTCGCCAGGCTCGCGAGGACGGCGATCGAGCGGCCTCGCACCCGTGCCGGGAACTCCTCGCCCACCATGATCACCGCCAGCGACGCCTCGGCCGTCAGGAACAGCCGCGCGACGAACTGCACGGCGATGAACTGGCCCTTCGTGGCGACGAGGGCCGTGGCGAAGGTCGCCGCCGTGAAGCCCACGATCGTCGCCATCATGGTCCAGCGCCGGCCTACGCGGTCGGCGAAGAACAGGAACACGAAGGACGACATGACACCGAGGCGCGTCAGCGTGGCGACCGCGCCCCACTCGCCCTGGCTGATGCCGAGCGACGCGCGCACGTCAGGAGAGGCGAACCCGAACATGGCCGAATCGAAGCCGTCGAAGAGAGTCGCGGTCGAGAGCAGGAGGAACAGGAACCCCAGATAGGGTGTGACGCGCTGCGCCTCGAGCGGCGTGACGGCGCCCGAAGGCGCCGGTGCGGGCTCGCTGCGCGAGACGGCTTGCTGCACGCTCCCAGCCTACCCGAAAGCGCGGGTCCCGGTACAGCCGTGCGGTTCTCCATTGACTCGGCTCCGGGGATTCGGAGAGCATCGCCCCTCATGGCGACGCCTGCAGAGCAGCCGGTCTCGCGAACGATCCCGGTCGCGAACGCGGTGAGCGAGGGCTACCGGCGCTACGTGCTCGGTCTCCTGGTCGTGGTCTACATCCTGAACTTCGTCGACCGCCAGATCCTCACGATCCTCACCGAGGACATCCGCAAGGAGATGGCTCTCAACGACACGCTGATCGGGCTCCTCACCGGATCGGCGTTCGCGCTCTTCTACACGTTCATGGGCATTCCGATCGCGCGCTGGGCCGACCGCGGCACACGGCGCACGATCATCGCGCTCGCGCTCACGGTGTGGAGCGCGATGACCGCGATCACGGGGCTCGCGCAGAGCTTCGCGCAGCTCGCGCTCGCGCGGATCGGCGTCGGGATCGGCGAGGCGGGCGGCAGCCCGCCCGCGCACTCGATCCTCTCCGACCTGTTTCCACCGGAGCGGCGCGGCACGGCGCTGTCGATCTACTCGCTCGGCATCCCGCTCGGCGGCGGGATCGGCGCGCTGCTCGGTGGACAGCTCGGCATGCACTACGGCTGGCGCGCCGCGTTCATGATCGTCGGTGTGCCGGGCGTGCTCATCGCGCTGCTGCTCCGCGCGACCGTGGCGGAGCCGAAGCGCGAGGTCGTCGGGAAGTCGAGCGGCGAAGGCGAGAGCATCGGCGAGGTGCTGCGCTTCATGGGCAAGCTGCCGTCGTTCCGTCACATGGCGCTCGGCGCGTCGATGCACGCGCTGTACGGCTACGGCGCCGCGAACTGGGTGCCCGCGTTCCTGATCCGCTCGCACCACATGACCAAGGATTCGGTCGGCAAGTGGCTCTTCGCCACGTCGCTCACGCTCGGCGTGCTGGGCACCTTCCTCGGCGGCTTCATCACCGACCGCGTGTCGAAGCGCGACCCGAGCTGGTACCTGCGCGTGCCGGCGATCGCGTCGGGCATGGCGCTGCCGTTCGCGTTCGCGTTCTATCTGTGGAACGACACGGCGACGGCGCTGCTGCTTTCGGTGCCCGGGCTGCTCTTGGGCGGCGTGTATCTCGGGCCGACCTTCGCCATGACCCAGACGCTGGTGAAGCCGCAGATGCGCGCGCTCGCGTCGTCGATCCTGCTCTTCATCATCAACTTGATCGGGCTCGGGCTGGGTCCGCTGCTCGTCGGCTGGATCTCGGACCTGCTCCGCCCGAGTGTCGGCGACGACTCGCTCCGCTACGCGCTGCTGATCGTGGTGATCGGCGGCGGCTCGTGGGCGACGCTCCAGTACGTGCTGGCTTCGCGAACTCTCGCCGTCGACCTCGACGCGAAGCACCGCTAGGGCAGGAAGCGCTCGCGCTCCTCGGGGCTCGGCACGCGGCAGCTGTCGCGCTTGCCGAACCAGCGGTAGCGGTTGCGCGCGACCCAGCGGTACACCGGGTCGCGCAGCGCGCGCGGGATCACCCGCAACAGGCCGGCCAGCGCGTAGACGCCCCCGACGCGGCGCGCGAGCTCGATCGCCGCGTCCGAGACCTGGTGCAGCCCGCGCTCGTCCAGATAGAGCAGCGTCCACTCCAGCGGATCTTCGGGCAGCGGCGGCAGCAGGCGCTTGGCCGTCTCGCCCTGGATCGGGGCGAAGCGGACCTCGCCCCGGCGGCCGGCGGCGAGGACCGCGTCGACCGTGGCGTTGCACAGCGCGCAGACGCCGTCGAAGAACAGGATCGGGGGCTCGGCCTCAAGCGGCATTGCGCTCTCTCCGAGCGCGCAGCGCGAGCCAGGCGCCCAGCGCTGCTCGCTTTTCGGGCGCCCTCCAGGGCGTGCCCACCTGCTCGACGAAGCCCCACAGCGCGGCGTCGAGCTGGCGCGGGCTCCGCTCGAGCCGGGCCGCCGCCTGTGCGCGCACGCTCTTCTCGGCGATGCTGCGCACCGGCACGCCGCCGTCGCGGAACGCCTGCTCGAGCGCGTGCCGATAGAGCGCGAGCTCGGCTGCATGGGCGCGCGCGTGCGCGCCGCGCACACTGGCCGGATCCGCGAGGCTGCGGACGACCAGGGTGGCGCCGTTCGGCTCGAAGCCATGGGTCCGCATGTCGCCGAGCAGGGCTCTCACTGCGCGAGCAGTCGAGGCCGCTGCCGCGTCGCAGCCGAGGCGCCGGGCGAGCTCGCCCTCACGGCCGGTGCCGCCCAGCTCCGCGTGGTAGGGATGCAGCGACTCGCGCACCCACGGGTCGGAGAGCGCGAGCGGAAAGCGCGCGGCGATCGCGGGGGCGCGCGCCGTTCCGCAGAGCACCACGACCACCGCTTGTCCGGTGCTGACCGCGAGCCCGAGCGCCGCCGCCTGCGCCATGCCCGCGAGACTCGCGCTGCGCGCCGTGATCCGCTACCCCTCCCCGCCCTGCCTGGCCGTCCCCGTGGGCGGTCTGGCGCGGAGGGGCCCCATGGCATCGGTGCGCCCATACCTCCAGCTCGCGCGGATCGCCTTCCAGCGCAAAGCCGTGTACCGGATGGCCAACGTCTCCGGGATCGCGGTGAACGCGTTCTTCCTGATGCTGCACGCGCAGGTGCTGATCGGGTTCTTCCGCGCGCGGGGCACCGCGTCCGGCTGGTCCGCAAACGATGCCGTGCTCTACTTCATGGCGTCGGAATCGCTCTTGCTCGCGATCGGGATCTTCCCGGACTGGAACTACAACCTCGCCGAGCGGCTGCGCACGGGCGAGATCGTCTCCGATCTGGTGCGCCCGCTCGTGCTGTACTGGCGCGAGGTGGCCGAGCGCTTCGGCACGGCCGCGTACTATCTCTTGACTCGCGCGCCGGCGGTGTTCGCGGTGGGCTGGCTGATCTACGGCTTCGTGCCCCCGCTGCGCTGGGAGCTCGCGCTCTTCCCGCTCTCGCTCGCACTCGCGGTGGCGGTGAGTTCGGGGCTGTGGTTCGTCGCCTGCTCGGCAGCGTTCTGGCGCGAGCGCGCGAACGGGGAGATCCTGGCGATCCTGCTGGTCAACAGCTTCCTCGGCGGCGTGTTCGTGCCGCTCGACTTCTATCCCGAGCCGCTGCGCTGGCTCTCCGACGCGCTGCCCTTCCGCGCCACGCTCTACACGCCGGTGGCGCTGTTCGCGGGCAAGCTCTCTGGGCCGGCGCTCGCGTTCGGGCTGCTCCACCAGGCGGTGTGGGTCGCCGGAATGGCCTGGATCTCGCTCCTGCTCGAAGGCCGCGGGCTGCGCCACATCGCGGCGCAGGGGGGCTAGCCGTGATCGACGCGCTGCGCCTCTACCTGCGTCTGGCGTCGGTGGGTCTGCGCTCGCAGATGCAGTACCGCGGCGCGTTCCTGTTCCGCAGCATCGTGGACTTCGGCGTGATGGTCTCGGACCTCGGCCCCGTCTGGGTGCTGTCGCGCTACTTCGGCCACCTGGACGGCTGGAGCTTCGCGGAGCTCGCGCTCTTGTACGGCATGGTGGGCTCGTCCTGGGCGAGCGTGGAGCTTGGACTGCGCGGCTTCGAGAGCTTCTCCGCCTTCCTCTTGCGCGGCGATCTGGACCGGCTGCTGCTGCGCCCGCGCAGCGTGGTGCTACAGATCGCGGCACTCGAGTTCGAGGCCCGCAAGGTCGCGCGACTCGGGCAGGCGCTGCTGGTGCTGACCCTGGCCTGCGTCAGCCTGCGGCTGGGTCCGGTGTCGCTCTTGTGGATCGCCACGGGCATCGTCGGCGGCGCTCTCTGCTTCACGGGCATCGTGATGCTCGGCGCGAGCCTCGCGTTCTGGACCTCGGGCGAGACGGCGGAGCTGCAGAACGCGCTCACCTACGGCGGCAGCGCGGCGCTCTCGTATCCGGTCTCGATCTACACCCAGTGGTTCCGGCGCGCGATCACCTACGGCGTGCCGCTCGCGTTCGTGAACTACTTCCCGGCGCTGGCGGCGCTGGGCCGGACCGAGTCCGCGGGCTGGCCCAGCGCGCTGCCGTGGCTCTCGCCGCTGGCGTGCTCCGCGGTGCTGTGCGCGGGCTTCTTCGCGTTCGGACGCGGTCTGCGCCGCTACGAGTCCGCAGGGAGCTAGCGATGATCGAGGTCGATGAGCTCTCGAAGACCTTCCGCGTCGCGCGCCACCACCGCGGCTTCGTCGGCGCGCTGCGCAACCTGGTCGAGTCACAGTCGGAGCTGGTGCGCGCGGTCGACGGCGTCTCGTTCAGGATCGGCGAGGGCGAGTTCGTGGGCTTCATCGGCCCGAACGGCGCGGGCAAGTCGACCACGATCAAGATGCTGACCGGGGTGCTCGAGCCGTCGGGCGGCCGCGCGCGCGTGGACGGCCTCGACCCGCGCCGCGACCGGCTCCAGCACACCGCGCGCCTGGGGGCGGTGTTCGGCCAGCGCACGCAGCTGTGGTGGGACCTGCCGGTGATCGAGTCCTACACGCTGCTGCGTTACGTCTACCGCACGCCGCAGCGCGTGTTCGAGGACCAGCTGGCGCGGCTCTCGGAGCTGCTCGAGATCGGCAAGCTGCTCGACGTGCCGGTGCGCAAGCTCTCGCTGGGCCAGCGCATGCGCTGCGAGCTCGGCGCGGCGCTGCTCCACGTGCCGCGCCTCCTGTTCCTGGACGAGCCGACGATCGGCCTCGACGTGGTCGCCAAGGAGGCGATCCGCGAGTTCCTCGCCGCGGAGAACCGCGAGCGGCGCACCACCATCCTGCTCACCACGCACGACCTCTCCGACATCGAGCGGCTGTGCCCGCGCATGATCCTGATCGACCGCGGCCACGTGGTCTACGACGGCTCGGTCGAGGCGGTGCGCCGCGAGGTGACTTCCGAGCGCCGGCTCAGCGTGGAGTTCGAGAGCGACGCGCCCGCCGAGCTGCCGGACGGTGTCGAGCTCGAGGAGCGCCGCCGCGCGCGGCTGGTGCTGCGCTTCGACCGCGAGCGCATCCCGGCGCCGAAGCTGATCGCCTGGCTGTCCGAGCGCGCGCCGATCGCCGACCTCTCGCTGGAAGAGACCCCGATCGAGCGCATCGTCGCGGAGCTGTACCGCCGCTCCGCCGCCCGCTAGAACGCGCGATGGCGCTGGACACCTGGCGGGTGCTCGGCATCGAGCTCGCCCTCGACGAGCCCGAGAGCGTGCTGCGCGAGCGAGCGCTGGCCGCCGCGGGCCTCGGCGCCGACGTGCTGCGCGGCATGCGCATCGCGCGGAAGTCGATGGATGCGCGGCGCAGCCACGGCGCGCGCCGGCTGCGCTTCGTGGTCCACGTCGACCTCGCCGTCGACGCCGGCTTCCGCTCGCCCGGGCTCGAGCGCGCCGAGCGGAGCGGCCGGGTGGTGCGCGCGCCCGAGGTCGGCCGGCTCGAGCTCGCCGCGGTCCATCCCTCGCTGGCCGGCCGCCGGGTCGCGGTGCTGGGCGCAGGCCCGGCGGGGCTGTTCGCCGCGCTGGCGCTCGCGCGCAACGGGGTCGCCGTCGAGCTCTGCGACCGGGGCGCCGAGCTGCGCCAGCGCGGGCGGGATCTCGCGGCGTTCCAGCGCACCCGCGTGCCGGATCCCGAGAGCAACCTCCTGTTCGGCGAAGGCGGCGCCGGGACCTACTCCGACGGCAAGCTCTACACGCGCGTCGAGCACCCGCTCGAGCTGCCCATCCTCGAAGTGCTGGTGCGCTGCGGCGCCCCCGAAGACGTGCTCTACGACGCGCGCGCACACGTCGGCACCGACCGGCTGCATCGGATCCTGCCGCGGCTGCGCGCCGAGCTCGCCGCCGCGGGCGTTCGCTTCCACTGGCGCACGCGCGTCGACGCGCTGCGGCTCGCGAGCGGCGTCCCCACGCGCGTGGTGGCGCTCGAGACCACGCGCGGAGAGATCGCCTGCGACGCGCTGCTGCTCGCGCCCGGTCACAGCGCGCGCGACACCTGGCGCGCGCTCGCCGCGCAGGGACTGCCCGTCGAGGCGAAGCCGTTCCAGCTGGGGGTGCGCATCGAGCACCCGCAGGCGCTGGTCGATCGCGGGCGCCATGGCGACGGACCCGAGGCGCGCCTGCTCGGTCCTGCCTACTACGCGCTGACCTGCCGCCCGGGGGACGGCGCCGTGGGAGCGCACAGCTTCTGCATGTGCCCCGGCGGGCAGATCGTCGCCAGCGTCTCGGCGCCGGGGCTCTTGTGCACGAACGGGATGAGCAACTCGCGTCACTCGTCGCCCTGGGCCAACGCCGCGGTGGTCACCACGCTCGGGCCGCGCGAGTTCGGTGTCGGCGCGTTCGCGGGCGTCGAGCTGCAGGAGCGACTGGAGCGCACGGCCTTCGAGCGCGGCGGCGGCGACTACCATGCGCCCGCGCAGCGCGCGCCGGACTTCCTCGCGGGGCGGGCAACTGCCGAGCCGGGGCGCTCGAGCTACCGCTTCGGGCTGCGGGCCGAACGAGTGGACGAGCTCCTGCCCGCGGCCGTGCGCGACGCGCTCCGCCACGCGCTCGTGCGCTTCGACGGGAGCCTCCCGGGATACGCAGGAAGCGACGGCCTGCTGGTGGGGATCGAGTCGCGCAGCTCCGGGCCGGTGCGCATCGCGCGCGATCCCGAAACGCTGCGCGCGCAGGGCTTTGCGAACCTCTTCCCCGTCGGCGAGGGCGCGGGCAGCGCGGGCGGGATCATGAGCGCAGCGATCGACGGCGCGCGCGCCGCGCAGGCGCTGCTGCGCGACGGCGTGTAGCGCTCCGTCGCGTATACTGCGCGCCCGATGCGACGCGGAACGGAGCTCACCGGCCTGGCACTCGCCGGCTACTGCGTGGTGAGCGGCTCGTTCGTTCCCGCCGTCGCCAAGCTCACCACTCACGCCGCGAGCGGTCTCACCATCGCCCTGTTCACCAGCGCCTTTGCGGGGATCATGGCGCTCGCGTTCCTGGTCGCACGCGGCCAGCTCGCGCTCCTGTTCCACCGGCGCGACTTCCTGACGCTGCTCGCGGTCGGGGCGCTGGGCACCGCCGCAGCGTTCTTCCTCTACTACTCCGGCGCGAAACGCGTGAGCGCGATCGAGACCGCGCTGTGCGTGCAGACGGAGCCGCTCTACTCACTCCTGGGCACGCGCTTCCTGCTCGGCCACCCGCTGCCGAAGCGGCGCATCGCCGCGGTCTGCGGGATCGCCGCGGGGATCGCGCTCGCGATCGGCACGCGCCCGACGTCGGGCTGGCTCGGGCTCGGGCTCCTGCTGGCGACGCCGCTGGCCTGGCAGGCTTCCCACTGGGTGGCGCTCCGCAACCTGTCGGAGTTCAATCCGACCCTGCTCTCGGGGGCGCGCTACGTGTACGGGACGCTGGTACTCTGGGCCGTCTGGCTCGCGGCCGAAGGAACGGCCGGGCTACCGGCGCGCGACGAGCTCGGTGGCTTCCTCGGAACCGTCGCGATTCAGGGGGCGATCCTGGCCTTCGGCGGCACTCTGGCCTGGTACGGAGCCGTGAAGCGGCTCGACCTGACGCGCACCACGGCGATCGTGGTCCCGTCGGCGCCGATCGTGTCGCTCCTGGTCTCCTACCTGCTGCTGGGCGAGGCGGTCACGCTGCGACAGGCGTGCGGCTTCGCGCTGACCGCAGCGGGCGTGCTCGCGTTCGCGCTCTCGCCGAGCGTCGCGCCGACCGCGGCGACGGAGCCGAGCTTTGGCCTCGAGTAGCGCCGGCTTCGCGCTCGAGGAGTTTCTCGCCTCGCCCGAGGCGCGCGCAGTCAGTGGGCCGACCGAGGACGAGCGCCGCGAGATCGCGCTGCGCCTCGGCGAAGCGCTGGCCGAGGTCGGCCGGCCGCTGGAGAAGCTCGGCGCCGGCGAGATCCACGGCTGGCTGTTCCACGCGGTGCCCGAGCAGTTCGACCCGGTCGATCCGCTGGTGGCGCACGTCGGGCCGGTGCTGCGCGCCCTCGTCGAGTTCGCCTCGCGGACCAGCGGCGAGAAGCTCGAGCGCCTGCGCCGCGAGCTCGACCAGGCGCTGCCGGAGCTCGAGCACGCGCTCGCCCACGGCCACGCGCACCACCACCACGACGACGACGAGGAGCCCCAGGAGCCCTACGTGCGCGCGGCGCCGAAGGTCGGACGCAACGATCCCTGCCCCTGCGGCTCGGGGAAGAAGTTCAAGAAGTGTCACGGCGCGTAGGCGCGCCTCGCCTCCGCCGTCACCCGCTCGATGAACTCCGATTTGCCGCTCGTGTACGCCACGCGGTCGTGGCGTGAGACCGACGCGAGCTCGCGCTTGAGGCGCGCGTAGTCTGCGGCCACGTCCGGATGCGCGATCAGCCAGTCGCGGAAGAGGAGCCGGTTCCAGTGACTCTCGAACTCGGGACCGCCACCCACCATGTGGATGTGGTGCGTGCGCGCTCCGGAGCGCGGGTCGCGCTTGATGAACCAGGCGTAGAACGGCGGCACGTCGTCGCCGAAGCTGGGACGCCAGAAGTAGTCGTAGCCCTGCGCCTCGAGCACCGGCGGCACGTGCTCTCGCACCGCCGCGAGATCGCTCACCTCGACCAGCAGATCGACGATCGGCTTCGCCGCCAGGCCGGGCACCGCGGTGCTGCCGAAGTGCTCGATGCGCACGATCAGCTCGCGGGGCAGACACGCCTCGAGGTGGGCTTTCTCACGGCGGAAGGACTCCGCCCAGCCCGGATCGTACGGCGCGAGCGCGACCTCGTCGCGCAGCACGCGCGCGATCTTCTGCTCGTGCGTCTCCACGACGCGCGAGCCGCTACCAGCCGAGCACCGCGGCGAACACGAGCGGCGCGACGATCGTGGCGTCGGACTCGATCAGGAACATCGGCGTCTCCTCGTCGAGCTTGCCCCAGGTGATCTTCTCGGTCGGGAACGCGCCCGAGTAGCTGCCGTAGCTCGTGGTCGAGTCACTGATCTGGCAGAAGTAGCCCCAGTACGGGCAGGGCCGGCGCAGATCCTGGTGGATCATCGGGACCACGCAGATCGGGAAGTCGCCGGCGATGCCGCCGCCGATCTGGAAGAAGCCGACTGTTGCACGCGCCTCTCGTCCAGGGATCGCGCGCATCGCCACCGCGTCGTGACCGCTCGACTCGACCGCCGGCAGCTCCTCGAGCGACTTGCCCATGGTGGTCTTCACGTACCAGCGCGCGAGCTCCGCCATGGTCTCGAGCCCGCTCTTCACGATCTGGAAGTTCGACAGCTCGCCGGAGACCACGTGCGAGACGAAGATGTTGCCGAGCGTCGAGTCCTCCCAGCCGGGCACGAAGATCGGCAGGTTCTTCTCGGCAGCCGCCAGCAGCCACGAGTCCTTCGGGTCGATCTGGAAGGAATCGCGCACGCGGCCTTCCAGCAGCAGCTGGTACATGATCTCGTGCGGGAAGTAGCGCTTCTGCTGCTGGTCGGCGCGCAGCCACAGGTCGAGCACATGCTTCTCGATCGCGCGGAAGGCCTTGTCTTCCGGGATGCAGGTGTCGGTGACTCGGTTCAGCCCCGCGCGCTCGAGCGCCTTCTCGTCCGCGGGACGCAGGTTGCGCCAATGGGGGATGCGCTGGTAGTGGTCGTGCGCGACCAGGTTGAAGACGTCCTCTTCGAGATTCGCGCCGGTGCAGGAGATGGCGTGGACCTTGTCACGGCGGATCATCTCGGCGAGCGAGAGCCCGAGCTCCGCGGTGCTCATCGCACCGGCCAGTGCGAGCAGCATCTTCCCGCCGCCGTCGAGGTGGCGCACGTAGGCCTCGGTCGCATCGGACAGTGCGGCCGCGTTGAAGTGGCGGTAGTGGCGGCGGATGAACTCGGAGATCTTCATTTGGGGGGCTCCTGCTCGGGCGCGCTTCGCGCGGCGGGCGCGAAGCTTAGCGTAGGATACGGTCGACTCATGGGAGAGCGGCAGGAAATCTACTCGGGCACGGAGCCCGTGCGCGAGCGCCACCGCGTGGATCCGGCGCGGCTCGAAGCATGGATGCGCGAGCACGTGCCCGGCTTCCGGGGGCGCCTTTCGATCCTGCAGTTCAAGGGCGGACAGAGCAACCCGACCTACCGCGTCGAGGCCGGCGGCACGCGCTACGTGGTGCGGCGGAAGCCGCCGGGACAGCTCCTGCCCTCCGCGCACGCGGTCGATCGCGAGTACCGCGTGCTCACGGCGCTCGCCGGGACGGGCGTGCCGGTGCCGCGCACCTACGCGCTCTGCACCGACCCCGGCGTGCTCGGCACCTGGTTCTACGTGATGGAGTGCGTGGAGGGGCGCGTGCTCTGGGAGCCGGCCCTGCCCGATCTCGACAAGCGCGAGCGCTTCGCGATCTACGACTCGCTCTGCGAGGTGCTCGCGAAGCTGCACGCGGTCGACTGGCGCGCGATCGGGCTCGCGGACTTCGGCCGGCCGGGCAACTACTTCGCGCGGCAGATCTCGCGCTGGTCGAAGCAGTACCACGCGTCGGTCGAGCGGCCGCTCGAGCCGATGGCGCGGCTCGCCGAGTGGCTCCCGCGCACGATCCCGGCGGGCGACGAGACGACGCTCATCCACGGCGACTTCAAGCTCGACAACACCATCGTGCACCCGACCGAGCCGCGCATCGTCGCGGTGATCGACTGGGAGATCTCGACACTGGGTCACCCGCTCGGTGACTTCACCTATCTGTGCATGCCGTGGTACCGGCTCGGCGCCTTCCGCAAGCTCGACCTCGACGCGCAGGGGCTGCCCCGGCTCGACGCCTACGCCGCGGCTTACTCTCGCCGCGCGGGCCGGCCCTCGATCGACTCGTTCGCCTGGTACGAGGCGTTCCAGCTGTTCCGCTCCGCGTGCATCCTGCAAGGCATCATCGGCCGAGTGCGCGACGGCACCGCTTCGAGCGAGCACGCCAGTACGCTGGCCGACGTGATCGGTCCGCAGGCGGACACGGCGTGGAAGATCGCGCAGTCGCTGGGAGCGTGAGACGCGATTTCGCGAGCTTCGTCGCCGCGGCGACGATCTCGAACTTCGGCTCGATGCTGACCGCGATCGCGCTGCCGCTGTTCGCGATCCAGTGGCTCGACGCCTCGCCCGGAGAGATCGCCGCGATGAACGCCGCGGCGATCCTGCCGGCCGTCACGCTCGGCCTGTTCGCGGCCCACGCGGTCGACCGGCTGCGCCGCCGGCCGGTGCTGATCGCCTCGGACCTGGCGCGCGCGGTTCTGCTGCTCGCGCTTCCGCTCGCGGCCTTCACGGGCGTGCTGACGATGGCGCAGGTGGTGGCGTTCGCGTTCGCACGCGGCCTCTTCGACTTCGCCTTCGGGGTCGCGGAGCACGCCTACCTGCCGTCGCTCGTCCCCGAGGACGAGCTGGTGCGCGCAAACAGCCGGCTGCAGGCGGGTGACTCGAGCGCCGAGGCGGTGGGCTTCGCCGCGGGCGGCTGGCTGGTGCAGTTGCTCTCGGCGCCGATCGCACTCTGCGTCGATGCGGCGAGCTACCTGGCGTCGGCGCTGCTGCTCTTCGGGATCCGGGCGAAGGAGGCGCCGCCGCTCGCGGCTCCGGCCCGCGGCGGGCACGCCGGCGAGCTGCTCGCGGGCTTCCGCGAGCTCGGCCGATCGCCCGCGCTGCGCGCGATCGCGGCCGCGAACTTCCTGGCCATGCTGGCCGCGCAGGTCACGGGCGCGGTCTACATGCTGTTCGTCTACCGCGAGCTCGGCTTTCACGCCGGGGTGCTCGGGCTGCTGTTCGCGCTCGGCGCGGTGTCGTCGCTCGCGAGCTCGCTCCTGGCCGAGCGGGTGCCGCAGCGCTGGGCGGAAGGGACGGCCCTCCCGCTCGGCCTCTCGCTCTACGCGCTGGGACCTGGGCTCTTGGCGCTCGCGCCGGGGCCGACACTCTGGGGTGTCATGGCGATCGCCGCGCAGCAGCTGGTCGGCGACGGCGGCTACGTGCTGTTCGAGATCCACCAGCGCGCGCTCCGCCAGCGGCTGGTCCCGCGCGAGCTGCTCGCCCGGACGAGCGGAGCGATCCGGCTCTCGAACAGTGCGGCGATGCTGGCGGGGGCCGCCCTCGGCGGGCTCCTGGGCGGCGCGCTGGGATTGCGAGCGACGCTCGTCGCCGGAGCGGGACTCACCCTGCTCGCCGCCGGCGCGGCGCTCTTCGTGCGCGGCGAGGAGACCCGTCGCGCGAGCGCCGCCGCTCCCGGCGGCGCCCACGCGCAGGGTGACCCGAGCCGACGCTAGAAGCGGTAGCCGAACCCGAACTGGCCGCTGAAGTAGCTGAGACCGCGGCCCTTGTTGTTCGGGCCCACCAGCTCCGGCGGCGCTTCGATCGCGATGGTGTCGAACAGGAACTCGCCGCCCAGGTTGAGTGAGAGGTTCTTGGTGATGTAGTAGTCGAGCCCCAGAGCGAAGCGCGCAGCGAACGAGGGGGTGGTCAGGTCCGGCGAGATCCCCGGCGTGGTGCTGTTCAGCGTGGTCCAGATCGCCCCCGCGCCCACCAGCGCATACGGCTGCCATGCGCCGTACGGCGCCACGACCCTGAGGTTCAGGGTCGCCGCCTGGGTCTGCAGCCGGCCGATCGAGAAGCCCTGCACGCGCAGCCTGAAGTTCTTCATCCACTCGTACTCGAGCTCGGTGGCGAGGAACTTGTTGAAGCGATAGCCGGCGCGCGCATTGATGCCCCACGTATCCTCGGCGCTCGACGGCGGAAGGTGGTACGCGTCGCCGATGGCGCCGTCGAAGAAGTTGACGCTGCGCGAGGCGCCGATGCCGATGTAGCCGCCCGGCCGGTTGTACGGATCGTCGTCCGCCGCTCGAGCGACGTGCGCGGTGCAGAGGGCGGCGAGCACCGCCGCGGTGAGTGCGAGGGATCTCATGTCTACTCCTTTTGCATTTCAGCCGCCGTTCGCGCGGCGAGGGTCACTGGGTCCACGTCCGCCCTACTTCTTTTCGGGCGGGGGGAACTGGGCGAGCAGGCGCTCGACGGCGTCCTTGACGCGCGCCTCGCGCTCTTCCGGCGTCTTCAATTCCTGCAGGCGCGACTCCGCAGTACCGCGCCAGATCACGTTGTTCGTCCCGGGGTCGATGAAGTCGACGAGCAGCGTGCCGAGGTCGTACTGGTCGACCACCGTCTGGGCGCCGCCGACGCCGTACCAGCCGCGGTACGGTCCGTACCCGGTGTAGATCGTCTGTGCGTCGAGCTTCTGTTGGATCGCAATGTGGTAGGTCACCAGGAAGTCGGGCTTCGACGCGGTCTGGGCATAACCCTTCTCGCGCAGCGCCTGCGCCAGCGCGCTCTGGATGCGCGAGTGCACCAGCGGGTCGTCGAGCCGCGGGTTGCCTGTGAGCGCGGGCGTCGAGCTCTGCCAGCCCCAGCTGTGGAGCGCGGCGAAGTTGGCGCCTGGATCCCAGTCCTGCTTCACCTGCACCGAGCTGCAGGCGGCGAGAGCCCACAGGAGCGCGAGCGCCGACACGACTCGGAGACTTCGGCTCATTCAAGCGCTCTGCCGCACGCTCACGAGTTGCTCGGGCGCAGGGAAGCCGGCTTCGCCGAAGGCCTCGCGGATCACCCGGTTCGTGTCGAAATAGACCTGCCAGTAGTCGTCGTTGTGACAGAACGGCCGGACGGCCAGCTTCGGGCCGAAGGCGGTGAATTCCAGGATTTCGAGCACCGGAGCTGGATCGACGAGCACGTGCGGGATCTTGCTCACGCGCTCGCGCAGCAGCCGGATCGCCGCGGTGTGGTCGACCGAGCTCGCCAGCTGCGCGACCAGATCGACGCGGCGATACGCGTTGGTGGAGAAGTTCTGCACGGTGTCGGAGAGTATCTTGTTGTTGCCGACGAAGGTGCGCACGTTGTCCGGCGTGTTGACCGTGGTGGCGAAGAGGCCGATCTCCTCCACCGTGCCGGTGACTCCCCCGGCGGTCACGAAGTCGCCGGCCTTGAAGGGGCGCAGGATCATCAGGAACACCCCGGCCGCGAAGTTCGCGAGCAGGCCGCTCCAGGCCGTTCCCACTGCGAGGCCCGCGCCGGCGAGCAGCGCCGCGAAGCTGGTGGTCTCGACGCCGAAGAAGCCGAGCAGCGCGACCACCAGCACGACGTTCAGAGTCACCGCGACCGACGAGCCGAGGAACCCGATCACGGTCGGCTCGATCGGCTGGCGGCGCAGCGCGCGCTGCATCAGCGAGACTGCCAGGTGAATCAGTCGCCGGCCGATGATCCACAGCGCGATCGCACCGAGCACCTTCAGCCCGAACGGGACGAGCCACGTCGTCGCGGTCGTCGTCGCCGTGTCGTAGAGGTGCGTCAGCGAATCGGTGTTCGGTATCGCCCAATCTCCCTCGCGCGCGGGCGACCCGATCTTACCTCACACTTTCGGCTGGGACCTAATTTCCTGGCTTCGCCCTTCATTCGCAGGCGTTGCGGTTTCCCTCCACGACGATCGTCTGTGGAACCAAACCGATCGGTTGGATGAAGTTGTAGACGAAGCCGATGCCGGCGTCCGGAACGTTGTCCTCGATCTGCACACGCGCCTCACACAGCGCTTCATCGCGAATCACGTCGACCGGATCCTTGCCCGCGAGGCGCACCGCGCCCCAGATCACGAACCAGGCGTGATACTGGCGCCGGATGCTGGCTTTCTTCGTGGCGTCCATCAGCCGCACCGGTCTTCCGTACGGCGCCGCGACCTGAACGTGCGTGCATCCGGCGAAGAGCGCGAGTGAGAGCACGAAGGCAGCTGACTTCACGGGTTGCCCTCGACCACCAGCGTCCGCCGCACGATGGTGACGATGCCCGTGAAGAAGTTCACCGCCGTGTCCCAGATCGTGAGCTCGGTCGAGACACGCACCTCGCGGAGATTGGCGCGCTCGATCGTCGCTGCCGTGCTCGTGTCGGAGAGCGGCTTCCCGCCCCACAGCGCGTACCAGACCACGCGCTCGTCGCGGAATCCGGCGCGAGCCTCCGCGTCCATGATCTGCACCGACCTTCCCGGCGGCGCCTGCACCTGCACTGCTCCACAGGCCGCGAGCGCGAGCGCCAGGGCCGTCGAGAGCCCGAACTGTCGGAACGTCACTTGACGGTGTAGCCCTTGCCCTCGAGACAGGCCGCGTAGGCTTTGTTGTACGTCGCGAGCTTCGACTGCACGTCGGCGTTCTGCGCGTTCTGGTTGGCCGTGTTGGCGCGCTGCTTCTGGCGCTGGCGCGAGCCTCCCACCATGGTGCCCGCCGCCGCTCCAGCCGCGGCGCCCTTGCCGGCGTCACCGGCGATCGCGCCGACCACCGCACCGCCGGCCGCACCGCGCGCAGCACCGCGCACGCGCTCGCCGCCCACCGGCTGCTGTGCTGCCGACTGCGACGCTGTATTCGCGAGCGCCACGGGATCGATCCCCGTGTTCTGCTTCGCCCAACCCTGGCACTCGTTCTGGTCCTTGGTCTGCTGGTCCGCGCTCTGGCCCTTCGCGGGATAGATGATCGGATCCGCCCCTGCGGAGCTCGCGAATGCGACGAGCATCACTGCGCAGGCGACGCGAGAGAACGTGCGATTCCCCATCGGCCCTCCACTGCGGCACACCGGCCGGATGTTCTGATGATACGCCACGGCCACCCGCACTGGTGTGACGGCGAGCCGAAGCCTACGCTCCCGCCCGCGATGCCGATCGATTCCCGCCGCGCCAGACGACGGCGACCTTCTGTCTAGTATTGGTCGCCTTCGCGCTGGGCTGCGCGACGCCGGTCGGCATCAAGCGCACGTCGTTCATCGCCATCGATCGCGAGCTCGCCGAGAACGCGATCACCGGCGAGACGCCGAGCGCGTTCTCACGCCATTTCCTCGAGCGGCTCCGCCTGGTGCGGCTGTACGCCGATAACCCGCGCGAGGCGCTGCTCCGGCTGCGGCAGGGTCTCGGCGGACCGGACGACCACGACCGCGTGCTAGCGCTGTCGGAGCTCTGGTTCCACTCGGCGCGCGAGTCGGGCGATCGCGGCGAGTACCTGGCCGCGGCGGTCTTCGCCTACGCGTTCCTGTTCCCGCAGACGGAGCCCCCGCCAACGGCAAGCCCGTACGACCAGCGGACCCACTTCGCGCTCGAGCTCTACAACCGCGGCATCGCGAACGGGCTCGCGGCGCCCGACTCCGAGCGCGGGATCGAGCTCGACCCCACCCCGCGGCAGCTGCAGATGCCGTTCGGCACGTTCACGCTCGTCGCGCCGAAAGAAGAGTTCCGCTATGGCGGCTACCGGATCGTCCATCCGGTGGCGCTCGGCGATCTGGAGATCCGCGGGCTGCGCAACCGCTACCGGCGCCCCGGTGTGGGCGTCGCCATCGCGGCGGGAATCGAGCCGGTGAAGGGCGAGAACGAAGAGCTGGATCCCTGGCTGCCGGCGCGGGCGAAGGTCCCCGTCACTGCCTTCGTGCGCTTCGATCCGCTGCCTCGCGACTTCTCGGGCGCGCACGGGACGCTCGAGTTCTACGACGCCGACGACACGCCCACCGTCACGGTCGGATCGACCGTGGTGCCGCTCGCCTCGGATCCGTCCGCTGCGCTCGCGTACCGGCTCGAAGGTGCACCGGTGTGGGACTTCGAGGTGGCGGGCTTCCGGCGTTCCGACCTCGCCATCGCCGGCGCGCAGAAGACGCACGGTCTCTTCTTCCTGAACCCATACAGGCCAGGCCGCACTCCGGTGGTGTTCGTGCACGGGACCGCTTCCAGCCCTGCGCGCTGGGCCGAGATGGCGAACGAGCTGCTCGGTGATCCGCGCATCGCGGCGCGCTTCCAGCTCTGGTTCTTCATCTACAACAGCGGCAATCCGGTGCTGCTCTCGGCTGAGGGCTTGCGCAGCGGCCTCTCGAACGCCTGGGCCGGGCTCGATCCCGAGAACAAGGACGCGGCGCTCCAGGAGATGGTCCTGATCGGACACAGCCAGGGCGGCCTGCTCGTGAAGGGCATGGTGGTCTCGAGCGGGGACAAGTTCTGGAAGGCAGTGAGCGACAAGCCGTTCGACGAGGTCGAGCAGGATTTCAGCCCGGAGACGCGGGCACTGCTCAAGGACGCGATGTTCTTCGAGCCGCTGCCATTCGTGCGCCGCGTGATCTTCATCTCTACGCCGCACCACGGCAGCTATCTGGCCGAGAACTGGCTCGGCATGCTGGCGCGCAGGCTGGTGAACGCACCCGGTGCACTGACCAAGGCGTCGGTCGAGGTCGCGAAGATCAACGAGCGCCAGAGGATCCTGCTCCGACCGTTCAAGCTCCCCACCTCGGTCGACAACATGGACTGGTCGAACCCGGGGCTGCAGGTGCTGGCGTCACTTCCGATCGCGCCAGGGGTCCACGCGCACTCGATCATCCCCGTGCAGAAACCGCCGATCGAGACCGGCGAGGACGGCGTGGTGAAGTACCAGAGCGCCCACATCGACGGCGTCGAGTCGGAGCTCGTGGTCATGCCCGCGAGTCACTCGACCCAGTCCGATCCCGAGACGATCGAAGAGGTACGGCGCATCCTCTACGAGCACGCCGGCATTCACTGAGGCTTCGGCGCGTCCTCGTCGACGTTCTCTTCCTTCTTCCAGGTCGAGTCGGGATCGAAGCGCTTCATCGAGGAGGCGATCTTCTTGGAGTTGGGGCCGAGGTCCTTCGAGTAGACCTCCCCGTCGTGGTTCACCAGGAACGTCATCACTCCCGAGTTCCCGTACTGGTACGGGTACGCGACCATGGCGAAGCCGCCGATCATGCGGCCGTGCGCCATGTAGTCGTAGGCCCCGTCGGGCGCATGCTTTCCCTGCGCGGTGAGGATCTTGAACAGGTAGCCGTGGTACGGGCTTCCCGCGGGCTTGCCGCCGTAGCCCTCGCTGCGGGCGTCCGCGACGAGCTCGCCCAGCGGGCTTTCGGGCTCGTTGGGCTCCGTCTGCCAGTACAGGCCGTCGTGCTTGCCCGGAGTGGAGCGGAACTTCTGCGCGTACTCGAACAGGCCGTCGCCGTTGCGGTCCTTCGATCCGTACTCGCGCTGCGCGTCGACGAAGGCGAGACACACCTGGATGGTCGACAGCTCGTTCCTGCCCACGCGGCGCGCGAGGATCTCCTTGCGGCCGGCCGCGGCGTCGAAGTGCCAGGCGTCGCCCTTCTTCACCAGCGGGATCGGGAACGGGAAGTCGTCGTCGCCGTAGACGAGCACCATCTTGTCGTCGGCGGCCTTCTCGAGGCTGTGCCTCTCCGCGAGATCGTGGTCGAAGTCCTTCAGCGCGTTCTCGTCCGCGACCGCGTCTCCTGAGGAGAGCAGGTCCTTGGCGTTCGAGCCGAAGAGCTCCGAGAGCGCCTTCTGATCGTCGCTCTTCACCGCTTGCACCAGCGCGTCGACCGCGGCGGCGGGCGTGGGGAAGGTGCGCTGGCTCGTCGCCGCCGCGGCGCTCGTGCCGAGACCGACGACGACCGCGGCGAGCAGGACTGACCAGCGGACCCGATTCGAGCGACTGCGACTCATTCCATCGACTCCCCTGCCGATCACCGTCGGCCACCTCCGCGGCCGCCGCCGCCCCGACCACCGCCACCACCGCGGCCACCGCCGCCGCCGCCGAAGCCACCGCCGCCGCGGCTGCCGCCTCCGCCACCGCGCGAGCCGCCGAGGCTCGAGTTGCCGCGCGCGGAGCTCGAGCGCGCGCCGCTCGCGCCACCGGAGCGGTCGAGCGCGCCGGAGGATCTGCCCGACGAGCCGGCGCGATTGTTGGCCCCTGCACCGCCACGATTGCCGGCTCCACCCGCGCCACCGCGATCGCCCGCGCCGCCTGCGCCTCCACCGGCGCGGTTGTTTGCTCCGGCGCCGCCGCGATTGCCAGCGCCACCGGCACCGCCGGCGCCCGCGCGGTTGTTCGTCCCGGCGCCGCCGCGGTTGCTCGCGTTCTGGCCGCCGAAGCCCTGCCCGCTGTTCTGGCGTCCGCGGAAGTCCTGGCGCGCCTGGGCGTTCTTCGCCTGGCCCTTGCCGTACTTGTCGCGTGTCGAGGCGTCTTTGTAGTTCACGCCCTTGCGGTGACTCGGGTCGTGGTTGAATTTGCCGTTGTTCCCGCCCCGGCCCTGGTCCCGACCGCGGTCGTTCCCTCGGCCCTGGTCCCGACCCCGGTCGTTCCCGCGACCATTGTCACGACCCCGGTCATTCCCCCGGTCGCCGCCATTGATCTTGTCGCGATTTCCGCGATCGCCGCCGCCGACGTTGGTCTTGTCGCCGGTGCCGATGTTGGTGCTGTTGTTGATGTTGATGTCTCCGCCTTCCCAGCCGCAGCCGCCGCCCCAGTAGTGGGCGCTCGCGGTGATCGCGGCACCCCAGAACATCCCGGCGGCGAACGCCGCGCCCGGCGGATACGGGTAGTAGTACGGCGGATAGGCCGGATACGGCCACGCCCCGTACACGACGGTGGGCTGGTAGCTCGGCACGTACACCGTCTGCGGATTCGTCGGCTGAATGATGATCGTCTGCGTCGACGTCGAGGTGGTCTGCGCGGGCGGCGGCGGAGGCGGCGCCTCGCCCTGGCCTTCAGGCGGCGGCGGAGGCGGCTGCTGCTCGGCCCCGGCGGGCTTCACGCTGACGGTCTGCTTGTCGTTGCTCGGCAGATTCCCTGCGTCGTACGCGCGCTTGCGCAGGCGCTGGACCGCGTCCATCACGTCCTTCTGCTGCTCGAGGATCGCGTCGCCCAGCTTCTGGGTCTGGTCGAGGTGCTTGTCCATGTTCTCGAGGACCTCGGGGAACGGCGTGAGCGCCTTCACGCTGTCGTCCCAATCCTGCTTCGCGAGCGCCGCGTCGAGCGCGTCGCCCTTCAGCTTCGCGTTCGCGGGATCCTTGACCCAGCGAGCGGCCTCGACGACCTCGAGTGGATAGGTCGAAGCCATGAAGATGTTGGCGAGCAGCGGGTCCGGGTAGAGCGCGATCGGGGCGACCAGCTGCTCGAGCTCCGCGGCAGTGAGCGGCTTGCTCGACGGCTCGTTCGAGGCCGGAGCGGCCCCGCCTTCCGGCGCAGACGGCGTGGGCGATGCGGGGGCGAGCGGCGTCGCGGTCGACGGGGGCGCTGGCTGAGACTCGGGAGCCTGAGCCTTCACCGGCTCGTTGGAGCTGCACGCCAGGATGCAGAACCAGGCGAGCGTCACCCGTGCGTAGCGGCCCATTCCTACCCTCCTCGCTGCTCGCGGCATCCTACACCGGCGGATTAAAACCGGCACTTCCGCCCGCTCCGACGCAGCGGGCCTGGCGTTTTTTCGCGGTCGACACCGGCGCGGGCGCCGTGCAATGCTGCTTGCCCGCCCAATCCGTTCGAGAGGGAGAAACCGATGACCCGCATGATCGTTGCCGCGATCGCTGCGCTCGCACTGGTCCAGACCGTCGGCCTGGCGCGCGGAGCAATGGCGCAGACCCAGCCGTGGAACCAGGAGGTCGTGACTGCGACCGCCGGCGAGCTCGAGGACGCCGTGAGCGGCCTGCGCGACGTCGTGCGGGGAAGCCCCAACCTCGACATCCCGGCCAAGAAGGCGGTGGTCGGCCAGATCCTGGACAACCTGCGCCAGCTGGAGGCCTCGGCTTCATCGCTCCACGCGTCGCTCAAGAAGGGCGCGGGGATGGAGCAGACGCTCCCGACCTACATGCGCCTGCAGCAGCTCCGCCGCGACACCGCAGTCCTGGCACAGCGCGTCGACATCTCGGCCATCACGCAGCCCAAGCTCGAGAAGGCTCAGGAGCTGCTCGCCAAGATGGAGCCGTACTACCCGACCCAGGCAAAGGTTCCGCCGGTCAAGGTGAACTGAAGCGGGGGAGCACGAGCTCGTCTGCGACGATCGCACTGAACAGCACGCCGCCGTGCCGGTTCCCGTGCGAGCTGTCGCGGAAGGCGTCGTCCGGGAGCCGCGCGCTCTCGTCGTAGAACGCGACTCCGTACCTCTCGCGCAGCCCTGCGAGCGCGCTCTTGTAGGCGGCGTCGATCTTGCCGTCGAGCACCGCCCGCTGCGCGCTCGCGACCGGCGGCGCGACCAGCACGCACTCCATGCCCGTGTCGCGACAGCGCGCGAGCACGCGGTCCAGGATGCCGCGCGCGCGCGCGCTGACCTCGTAGCCGTGCAGGGTGCGCCCCCAGCGGTGCGCGCCGTGCACCGGGTCGTCGGGCTTCGGCCGCGGACGGGGCTTGCCTCCCGTGAAACCGCTGAGATACGGCGGCGGGCGGCCCGTCATCCAGGTCAGCAGCTCGTTGCGGTAGCAGTACACCGGGAAGACGCGCGCACACACCAGCGTGCGCCGCGTGCCGAGCACGAGCTCCGGCATCCAATCGATGACGTCGCGCCAGACGAAGATGCGCAGCAGCTGGCCGTTCAGGAACGGAATCGGGTGCGCCATCCACTCGGGAGTCACCTCGATCACCGCGAGCTTCGGCCGCACGCCGAGATCGAGCAGGCGGTTGAACATGAAGTCGGTGCCCACCAGGTCGCCGCCGATGAAGGAGAGCGATGCGACCCGCGGCGCGCGCGCGCCCAGCTTTTCGTCGAGCGCCTTCTGCACCAGCGCAGGATCGATCAGCGCATTGAAGCGCGAGCTGCCGAAGAACACCACGTCGGGGTGCGGCTCGGCGCTGGCGGCGGCGAGCTTCCCGACGCCGTCGCCGAACCGAACCGAGAGCGGCGCGCGATCGAGGCACAGTCCGACCGCGAGCTGCGCGGCGATGAAGATCGAGGGCGTCCAGGCGAGCACGCGCCGCGCGCGCCGCGCGTTCGCCGGGTCGGTGGTCGTCTCGTCGCTCATCGCACGCTCAGAACTGGAAGTAGATGAAGGCGCCACCTTCATCGGGCGCGAGCAGCTGCGCCAGCAGGATCGCGCTCGCCAGAGCGCCGGCGGCGACGGGGGCAGGCAGCCGGCGGACGAGCGACTCGACGTCCGCGAAGCGCGCGACGAGGTGCGCCGCGAGCACCACCGCGAACAGCCCGGCGAACACCGCGAGGACCGACGGCGCGAGCGCGTGCCCCCCCGTCGGCGTGAACAACCCCGCGTACACTGTGCCCGCGTCGGAGAGCGAGCGCGCGCGGAACAGGACCCAGCCCAGGCACACGCACAGGAACGTGAACCCGGCGCGCGCCGGCGCGAAGGCGGCCCGCTCGAGGAAGCGCGGCCAGGGCAGCGCGCGGTGCAGCGCGAGCAGCGCGCCGTGGTACGCACCCCAGGCGACGAAGGTCCACGCCGCGCCGTGCCACAGCCCGCCGAGCAGCATGGTGAGGAGCAGGTTGCGGTAGGTCGCGGCGCTCGAGCCGCGGTTCCCGCCGAGCGGGATGTACAGGTAGTCGCGCAGCCAGCTCGACAGCGAGATGTGCCAGCGGCGCCAGAACTCCGCGACGTTCAGCGACATGTAGGGCACGTCGAAGTTCATCGGCAGTCGCAGCCCGAACGCGTGGGCGCAGCCGAGCGCCATGTCGGTGTAGCCCGAGAAGTCGCAGTAGATCTGGATCGCGTACCCGAGCGTCGCGATCCACAGCGCGCTCGTAGCGTACGCGCCGGGCGCCGCGTAGACCGGATCCACCAGCAGCGCGAGCTGGTCCGCGATCACCGCCTTCTTGATGAAGCCGAGCACGAACAGCCGCAGCGCGAGCTCCATGCGCGACCAGTCGAAGCGCTGCAGCACCCGCAGCTGCGGCAGGAACGAGGCCGGCCGCACGATCGGGCCCGCGATCAGGTGCGGAAAGAACAGCAGGAAGAGCGAGTAGTCGAGCAGCTTCCGCTCCGCGGGCAGGCGGCGCCGGTACACGTCGACGACGTAGCTCACGGTCTCGAAGGTGTAGAACGAGATGCCGAGCGGGAGCACGATCTGGAACACGGGCGCTGTGCCCGCGAGGCCGAGCGCGGCCCCGGCGGACCAGAGCACGCCGGCCAGGAAGTTCGTGTACTTGAAGAACGCGAGCAGGCCGAGCGTGACGCACAGGCTCGCGACCAGCAGCGCCCGGCGCCGGCGCGGGTCGTCGCTGTCCTCGATGCGGATGGCGATCCAGTAGTCGAACAGCGCCGTGCCCAGCACCAGCCCGACCAGCCAGGGGTTCCAACGCGCGTAGAAGTAGATGCTCGCGAGCAGCAGCACGACCATCCGCGGCGTCTGCCGGCGCAGCGACCAATACGCGGCGAACGCCAGCGCGAACAGGTAGAAGAAGCGCATGCTGTGGAAGAGCACTCTGGTCCCCCCGCCCCGGCCGGATTGCTGCGCGTTCGGTGTACCTCAGCTCTGTTAGGATCGCGAGCCGGATGAAGCGCGTGGTCGCGATTCCCGGCGAGGACGCCGCACCCGAGGCGTTCCATCCGACCGTCGATCTGCTGAACCGGCTCGGTGTCGAGATCGAGTGGGTCTTCCCCGCGATCGCGGACGCGCGGCGCGAGATCGACCGCTCCGATTCGACGCTGTTCGGCGCGACCAGCGGCCCCAGCGCGCCCGCGTTGTTCCACCTGCGCTGGGGCAGGCGGACCTACGCGAACGTGCGGCCGACGCGCTGGATCCCGGGCTACAAGAGCCCGCTCGCCTGGCCCGGGGGCATCGACCTCGCGATCGTGCGCGAGAACCTGGAGGACCTGTACGTGCGCGCCGAGGGCGACGTGGCGACGCTCGCGCCGCTGGGGCTCACGAGCGAGACCTCGCGCCGGCCGGTGCACGAGCTCGGTCCCGGTCGCTTCGCGCTGAAGGTGATCAGCGAGGCCGGCTCGGAACGCGTGCTGCGCTTCGGCTTCGAGCTCGCGCGGCGCCGCCGCGCCGCCGGCCGCCCGGGCAAGGTCACCGTGGGCACCAAGCACAACATGCTGCCGCGCTCCGACGGCCTGTTCCGCGAGGTCGCGCTGCGGCTGGCGCCTGAGTACGACGACGTCGCCTTCGAGTCGTTCATCATCGACGACCTCGCGCATCGGCTGGTCGCGCGCCCGCACGAGCTCGACGTCGTGGTGCTGCCCAACCTGTACGGCGACGTGCTGTCCGATGCGGCCGCGGCGCTCGCGGGCGGGCTCGGGGTCGCCGCGAGCGGCTGCTACGGCGACGACTACGCCTACTTCGAGTCCGCGCACGGCACCGCGCCCGACATCGCGGGCCTCGGCATCATCAACCCCACCGCGACGATCCTCTCGGCAGCGATGATGCTCGACTATCTCGACTTCGCCGACGCCGCGACGCGCCTGCGCGCGGCGGTGGAACGCACTTACGCCGAAGGCAGCGTGCTCACGCCCGACCAGGGCGGGAAGGCCACGACGGTCGAGTTCTGCGCCGCGGTCGCGAAGAACCTCTGACTTGCTTCGCTCGCCTACGGCTCGCTGCGCGCGGCTTCGCCGCTTGCGGCCTCGCTCGGGACGGCCCTCGCTCGGCCCGAGCAAACGTCAATGCGCCAGATGCTTCTGGAACCACTCGAGCGTGCGGCGCCACGCGTCTTTGGCGGCCGGTTCGTTGTACGACGGCCGCACGTCGCAGTGGAAGCCGTGCTCCGCGCCCTCGTACAGCACCACTTCGTGGGGCTGGCGGGTCTCGCGGTCCAGCGCGGCGCGCAGCTGCTCGACGTCCTCCACCGGGATGCCCTGGTCCTTGTCGCCGAACAGGCCGAGCCAGGGCGAGCCGAGCTTGGCGGTGTCACCGATCAGTGTCGGGAAGCCGGGCCGCCGTGCCGCGACGATGCCGCCGCCGTAGAAGCCCACCACGGCGCCGAGCTTGCGCCGTGTCGCGACCAGGAACGAGACGCGGCCACCCATGCAGAACCCGACCAGGCCGATCTGCGGGTCGCGGAAGCCCTGGGTGTGCAAGTGCGCGATCGCCGCGTCGACGTCCATCATCACCGCGTCGTCGTTCACACCCTTGAACAGCGGCATCACCTTGGAGAAGTCAGTGTAGGGCGCCGTCCCGCCGCCTGCGCGGTGGAAGAGCGCGGGCGCGACCGCGCGGTAGCCCGCGGCCGCGAAGCGTCGCGTCACGTCCTGGATGTGCTCGTTCACGCCGAAGGCTTCCTGGATCACGATCACTGCGCCGCGGGGCTTGCTCGCGGGGGTCGCTTCGTACAGGTCCATCGGACCGTCGGCGGTGGGGACGCTCGTCGTGGTCGTCGTCATGCGCGCAGCATATCACGCAGCCGCGCTCAGCCGTCCTTCGCCAGCGCGCGTTTGAACGCCGTTCGAGAAGTCACCCGCGCCAGGTAGTCGTCGAGGACGTCGGCCTTGGGCAGCGCGGCGCGCGACCACTGCGCCACGCTCGCAACGAGGACGTCGGCGCCGGAGAAGCGTCCCCCTACCAGATAGGGAGCCGCCTCGAGCGCGCTCACGATCCGGCGGTCCATCGCCTCGAGCTCCGGCGAAGGCTGACCCGCCGCGCGCAGCTGGATGGCCGGCTCCATCACGCCCGCGTAGTACGCGAGCCACGTCAGATAGGCGCCGCGACCGCGCTCGCCCGACAGCGGCCCGAGCTGCTTCGCGGGAAACAGATCGGTGAGATAGAGCACGATCGCGGCGGACTCCGTCACCAGCTCACCGTCGTGCAGCAACGCGGGGACTTTCTTGTCGGGATGCGGATTCTTGGGATCGGGGCCGCCGGAGCCGTCGCGCCGGCGGATCGTCACGTGCATGAGCTCGTACGGAGTCTCGAGCTCCTCGAGCAGCCACACGAAGCGCGAAGAACGAGAGCGGGGCGCGTGATAGAGCGTGATCATGCGCGTCATCGTAGCGCGCGTTCGCCGCAGCTTGCGCGACAGCTGCGCCACGATTTTCGCCCGCGCAACTCGCCGGGGAGTGCCGGGTTCCACCGGCCATGAAGAAAACCATCAAGAGCCTCTTCCTGGTCGTGGCAGCGGGAAGTCTGGCTCTCGCAGTTGCTGCCCATGCCGACGAGAACAGCCCTGTCGATCCTGGCCACCCGCGGGTCACCGAGGTGCAGGAGCGGCAGCAGAACCAGCAGGACCGGATCGCGAACGGGATCAAGAACGGATCCCTCACGCCCAAGGAGGCGACGAATCTCGAGAAGCGCGAGGGGCGCATCGAGAAGCAGAAGGAAGCCGACATGGCCGCCCACAACGGTCATCTGACCAAGGGCGAGCAGCGGCAGCTGAACCGCGAGCAGAACAAGGCCAGCCACAAGATCTACGCGAAGAAGCACAACGCGAAGACCGCCAGCAATCCCACCGGCGCGGCACCGGCCACCAAGTAGACCCACGACCAAAACTCCTGCAACTTCGCTCGAGCCCCGTGCGCAATTCGCTCACGGGGCTCGAGCCTCTTCTGCCGGCGCGTGTGCGTCCGTCACACGGCGCCGTGGCCGCCAAACCGATGGG
>Ga0306924_10000521_pt1 | contig 32367 bp, 25 predicted proteins | sample sta12Can44000111_FD_203756 | JGI IMG/M metagenome (GOLD analysis project Ga0306924, IMG submission 203756) | Lab enrichment of tropical soil microbial communities from Luquillo Experimental Forest, Puerto Rico - statanox.12C.anox.44.000.111 (v2)... | ecosystem: Environmental > Terrestrial >... | reverse complement strand
CGCCGGCGAGCGCCAGCGCGGCGCGGGCAAGGAGGGGAAGACGAAGAGCGAGGGTGGCGGGACGCCGCCAGCCGAGCGTAAGTAGCAAGGGCGGCGGGGCGTGCGCGCGAGGGTCCGCGGTGGGCCTCGGGGCCGAGGTCCGCCATGAAGATCGTCGTCATCGGCGCTAGCGGGACCATCGGCAAGGCCGTCGCGGATGCCCTCGCGCCGAGGCACGAGATCGTGCGGGCCGGCAGCGAGGGAAGTTCGCAGGGAGAGACGCTCGACGCACGCAAGTTCGCGTAGGCGGCGGGCGAACGTGCGGGTCCGCGGTCGCCGAATGCCCCCTGTCGCGCGATAGGACGTTCTGCAAGGATGGGGCATGGCCGACATGCTGCCGCTGCGCGTCCTCGTCATCGACGACGAGCGGAACATCCGCCAGACGCTCGCCATCTGCCTCGAAGGGTTCGGCTGCAAGGTCGAGCAGGTGGCGACCGGGGCGGCGGCGGTGGACGCGCTGCGGCGCGAGCCGTTCGACCTCGCCTTCTGCGATCTCAAGCTGGGGGGCGATAGCGGGCTCGATCTGCTGCCCCGGCTCCTCGGCGAGCGGCCGGGACTCGACGTCGTCATCATCACCGCCTACGCGACGGTGGACACGGCGGTCGAGGCGATGCGCCGGGGGGCGAAGGACTACCTCCCGAAGCCGTTCACGCCTCCGCAGATACGCCACCTCGTCGACCGCGCCCGCGAGCGGCGCGCGCTGACGCTTCGCCTCGGGGAGCTGGAGGCGCGGCTCGAGGAGGCGACGCCCGAGGCGCGCCTCGAGACGAAGTCGACGCGCATGCAGGCGGTCCTGGACGTCGTGGCGCGCGCCGCGAGCCACGACGTGGGAGTGCTCCTGCGCGGGGAGAACGGCACGGGCAAGGGCGTGCTCGCTCGGGCGCTGCACGCGCAGAGCCCGCGCCGCGACCGACCGTTCGTGGTGGTGAACTGCCCGACGCTCTCCGAGGAGCTCCTCGCGAGCGAGCTGTTCGGTCACGCCCGCGGCGCGTTCACGGGCGCGGTGCGCGACCAGGAGGGGCGCGTCGAGGCGGCCGAGGGCGGGACGGTGTTCCTCGACGAGATCGGCGAGATCTCGCCGGCGCTGCAGGCGAAGCTACTCCGGTTCCTCCAGGAGAAGCGCTTCGAGCGCGTGGGCGAGACCCGCACGCGGACGGCCGACGTCCGCATCGTGGCCGCGACGAACCGCGACCTCGACGCCGAGGTCAAGGCGGGCCGCTTCCGCGAGGACCTCCTCTACCGCCTCAACGTGATGGAGATCGTGGTACCCCCGCTGCGCGAGCGCGCCGAGGACATCCTCCCCCTCGCCCGCGGCTTCGTCGATTTCTTCGCGCGCCAGGCCGCACGTCCACCGGCCGAGCTCTCCGCCGCGACCGAGAAGCTGCTCGTCGCCTATCCCTGGCCCGGCAACGTGCGCGAGTTGCGGAACGCGATCGAGCGCGCCCTTATCCTGGTGCCCGGGCAGGTCCTCGAGCCGGAGTCCTTCCCCGAGCGCATCGCGGCGAGCGCCAGCGACGCTCCCGGGCTGGGCGGAAACTTCACGGTCGAGGAGATCGAGCGCGAGCACGCCCTGCGCGTCATGGCGCACACCTCGACCATGGAGGAGGCGGCGCGGATCCTCGGGATCGACGGTTCGACGCTGTGGCGGAAGCGGAAGAAGTGGGGCCGCTAGCGGCGCGCGTCGAAGAATGAGCCCACCGGGCGCGCGCCGCGCGGGTGGGGGTTCGGGGGAGGCGGCGCCCCGCCTCCCCCGGTAGGGCCCGCGGGGAGGGCCCGGGGCTTGCGGCTTTCCTGCAAGCCCCGGAGCCTTCCCCGCGAAGTGCCGCGGAGCAGATCTGCGGAGCGGCACTAGCGGTCGGGGTCAGCTCACCGCGCCTGCGGCGATCGCTCGCGCCTCGCCCTTCGCCGCGGCGCGCGGGACGGTGAACCAGAAGCGGCTGCCCAGCCCCGGCGCGCTCTCCACGCCGATCCGGCCTCCGTGCGCGGTCACGATTTCGCGGGCGAGGTACAGCCCGAGCCCGACCCCGCCCGACGCCGTCCCGGGGACGCGGAAGAACCGCTCGAAGATGCGCTCGTGATACTCGGGCGGGATGCCCGGCCCGGGGTCCTTCACCTCGAAGCGCACGGTGCCCTCACCCTCGACCGCCGTGATCTCGATCGTTCCGCCGCGGGGGGTGTTCTTCACCGCGTTGGCCACGAGGTTCGACAGGACGAGCTCGATCCGCTCGCGATCCACGTCCACCGGGGGGAGGTGCTCACCCGCCAGCGTGGCCAGCTCCACGCCCGCCTCGCTCGCGGCGCCGCGCTGCTGCTCCAGCACGGTGTCGACGAGCTCACGGGGTGACGCCGCCTCCCGCGTGAGGACCAGCCGCCCCGACTGGATGCGCGAGAGATCGAGCAGGTCGTCGACGATGGACTGCAATCGATCGCAGTCCTGCCGCGCCGCGAAGAGGAGCTCCGCCTGCTTCTCGGTGAGCGGGCCGACCAGCTCCCCAGCGCAGAGGTGGATCGCCATGCGGAGCGACGTGAGCGGCGTGCGGAACTCGTGGGCGACCGTGGCGACCAGGTCGTTCTTGAGCTCGTCGAACCGCATGAGGCGCGTCACGTCCTGGAGCACGATCGTGGCGCCGGTGATGCCGCCCTCCTCGGAGTAGAGCGGAGACGCGCGCGGCAGCAGCATCCGCGCGCCGTCGAGCCCCTCCACCTTCACCGCGTCCTCGAAACCGGGCGGCAGGTACGGGCCCTTGCCCCCCAGCACGTGCGCGCGCACGCGCTCGACGGTCGCCCGCAGCTCGGGCTCGAGCGCCTCGACCGATCGCTGGACGCCGCGCCGGAAGAGCGCCTCGGCGGCGCCGTTCAGGTTGATCACGGCGCCCGTCGCGTCCACCACCAGGACGGGATCGGGGAGGCTGTCGATGGCCGCCTGCGAGGCCTGCTGCGCCTGCAGGAGCTCCCCCAGCGAGCTCGAGCGGTACTGGCGCAGCCGCTCCGCCATCGTGTTGAACTCCTCGCCGAGGGCGGCGATCTCGTCCTTGCCGGTCACCGGCGCGCGCACGTCGAGGTCGCCCTCGCCGATGCGCCGCACGGTGTGCGAGAGCGCGGCGAGTGGGCGCAGGAGGCGCGACATGAGCCCGACCGCGACGAGGAGGCCCGCCAGGATCGCCGCCGCGGTCGCGACCACCACGACCGTGGTCGTGCGCTCGGCGGAGCGGCGCGCCTGGTCCGCCTTGCGCTGCATCGCGTCCTGGTTGATGGCGAGGATCTCGCGCGCGCCGAGCCGCAGCCGCCGTGCCACGGGCAGGAACGCGTCGAAGTAATGGTCGAGGCGCGTCGCGGCCGGAGCCGACAGCATCTCGTCGAGCGCCCGCCGGTAGCTCGTCCAGCGGGCCCGCAGCTCGCGGGTGGCCTCGGCCTCGCCGCGCTCGGTGACGTTCCCCTCCTGCTCGTGGAGCGCCGCCTCGAAGCGCGTCGCCGCGTCGGCGCGCACGCCCTCGTCGGTCGGCCTCGCGGCCGCGCGCGCGACCACGAAGTCGTCGAGATCCTTCTCCGCCGCCAGCATGCGCTGCGCGGCGAGCACGCTCTGGTAGTTGTCCTTCAGCGTGAGCTCCGGGCCTCGCCCGAGCGCCGCGATGGCGCTCACCGACGCCGCGCCCACCAGGGCCAGCATCAGGGCGAGCGGTACCTGCGCCAGCAGGAGCTTCGCCCGCAGCGTCATGCGCGTGGCTCCCCCTCGAAGAACGAGATGACGTGCAGGTCGAGCCCATCGCCCTCCCGCACCAGCCGCTCGACGACGGAGGAGCGGAGGAGGCGCCGCCACCCGGGCAGCTCGGTCCTGCCGATGATGACGTCGCCCACGCGATGCGAGCGCGCGAAGTCGAGGAGGGCCTCCGCCGGGTCGGACGCCTTGAGCCGCACGACCTCCGCGCCGAGCTCGCGCGCCTTGTCGATGTTGGAGAGCAGGTGGCGCTGCGCCTCAGAGTCGATGCGCTCGGGCGACTCCCGCGGCGTCTCGACGTAGACCACGAACCAGTCGGTGTTGAGGCGCCCCGCCATCCGTGAGCCCCTTCGCAGCAGGGCCAGCGCGTGCGGTGGGTTCGAGGAGAGGCACACCATGACGCGCCCCGCGGCGCGCTGCGCGCCCGCGCCGACGTCCGTCCGCTGCGCCGCCGAGCGGTCGAGGCTCTCCGCCACCTCGCGCAGCGACAGCTCGCGCAGCGTCGCGAGGTTCGCGTCGCGGAAGAAGTGCTCGAGCGCCCACGGGATCTTCTCCGTGGGGTAGATCTTGCCCGCCTTGAGGCGCTCGAGCAGGTCCTCCACCGCGAGATCGAGGTTCACGACCTGGTCGGCCTGCTCGAGGAAGCTGTCGGGCACCGTCTCCCGGACCGTCACGTGGGTGTTGCGCGCGATGAGATCGTTGAGCGACTCCAGGTGCTGGATGTTGAGCGCGCCGATGACGTTGATCCCGGCGGCGAGCAGGTCCAGCACGTCCTGATAGCGCTTCCGGTTCTTCGAGCCGGGGACGTTGGTGTGCGGGATCTCGTCCACGACCGCGACGGCCGGCATGCGGCGCAGGATGGCTTCGAGGTCCATCTCCTCCACGACCACGCCGCGGTACTCGACGGCACGCCGGGGGACGACCTCGAGATCGCCGATGAGCGCGGCCGTCTCGGCGCGCCCGTGCGTCTCGATGAACCCCCCGACCACGTCCACGCCGCGCCGCTTCAGCGCGTGCGCCTCCTCGAGCATGCGCCAGGTCTTGCCGACGCCCGCGGCGAACCCGATGTAGAGCTTGAGGCGGCCGCGCTTCGAGCGCTCGAGCAGCTCGAGGAAGTCCTGCGGGGTCGGGTGCTTGGCCGTGGTGGCGCTGATCGCCATCGACTCCTCTCGTCTCCGCCCGCCGGGGCGGGCTCACTTCCCCGGTTCGGGCGGTACTGCCGCCTGGGTGGCGCCTCCCGGAGCGCCGAAGCGTCGATCCAACGCCAGGTTCAGCTCGAGGACGTTCACACGCGGTTCGCCGAGGACGCTGAGATCCCGCCCTTCAGTGTACTCCTCCACGAGGGTGAGCACCCGATCGGCGGAGACGCCGCGCGCTCGCGCCACCCGCGGCGCCTGCCACGCGGCCGCCCCAGGCGAGAGGTGCGGGTCGAGGCCGCTCCCCGACGCCGTCACGAGCTCCACCGGAGCGGGGCCTGGGGCGCCGGGGTTCTGCTGCTGGAGCTTCTCGAGCGCGGTGGCCGCCTGGTCGCGGAGCTTCTTCGAGGTGGGGCCGAGGTTGGAGCCGCCGGACGCGAGCGCGTCGTACCCCTTCTCACCCGCCGCGGAGGGCCGCGGCTGGAAGTAGCCCGCGCCGGAGAAGCCCTGCGCCAGGAGCTCGGAGCCCACGATCTTGCCAGTGGCGTCCGCGACCAGGCTCCCTTCCGCCTGGCGGTGGAAGAGCACCTGCGCGAGCCCCGTCATGGCGAGCGGGTAGAGCAGCCCGGTCAAGAGGAGCGTCACGACGGTGGCGCGGATGGCCGGCGCCAGGTGGTCGAGCCAGGACTCCTTGGCGGCGGGGGGCCCCAGGGGTGCCGGCGGAGCGGGGATGGCGTGAGCGACGTTCTTGCTCATGATGTCCTCCTAGACGACGCCCATCGCGGCCAGCGCCATGTCGATGAGCTTGATGCCGACGAACGGGGCCACGACCCCGCCCGCGCCGTAGATGAGTAGCGATCGCCGCAGCACCGCCGCCGCGCCGAGGGGCCGGTACTTCACGCCCTTGAGCGCGAGCGGGATGAGCAGCACGATGATGATGGCGTTGAAGATGACCGCCGCCAGGATGGCGCTGAACGGAGACGCGAGGTGCATCACGTCGAGCGGCGCCAGCTCCGGGTAGGCGACGACGAAGAGCGCCGGCAGGATGGCGAAGTACTTCGCGACGTCGTTCGCGATCGAGAACGTGGTCAGCGTCCCGCGAGTCATGAGGAGCTGCTTCCCGACCTCGACCACCTCCAGCAGCTTGGTGGGGTTCGAGTCGAGGTCGACCATGTTGCCGGCCTCCTTCGCCGCCTGCGTGCCGGTGTTCATGGCGACCCCGACGTCGGCCTGGGCGAGCGCGGGCGCGTCGTTCGTGCCGTCGCCGGTCATCGCGACGAGCTTGCCTTTCGCCTGCTCCTCCTTGATGAGGCGCATCTTGTTCTCGGGCGTCGCCTCGGCCAGGAAGTCGTCCACGCCGGCCTCGCGCGCGATGGCCGCGGCGGTGCGCGGGTTGTCGCCCGTGATCATGACGGTGCGGATGCCCATGGCCCGGAAGCGATCGAACCGCTCCTTGATGCCGCCCTTCACGACGTCCTTGAGGTGGACGACGCCGAGCACGCGCCCGCCGTCGGAGACCGCGAGCGGCGTGCCGCCGCTGTCGCCGATGCGCGCCGCGACCGCACCGGTCTCGGCGGGGACGCTGCCGCCGAGGACGGCGACGTGCTTGGCGACGGCGTCCACCGCCCCCTTGCGGATGACGCGCCCGGCGATGTCGCAGCCGCTCATGCGCGTCTGGGCGGTGAACGGGATGAACGTGTGCTCTCCGTGGTTCACCTCGCGGCCGCGCAGGCCATAGCGCTCCTTCGCCAGCACGACGATGGAGCGCCCCTCGGGTGTCTCGTCGGCGAGGCTCGCCAGCTGCGCCGCGTCGGCCAGGTCCTCGATCTTCACGTGCGGCGCGGGGAAGAGCTCGGTGGCCATGCGGTTGCCCAGCGTGATGGTGCCGGTCTTGTCGAGGAGCAGCGTGTCGACGTCCCCCGCCGCCTCGACCGCCCGCCCGCTCATGGCGAGCACGTTCTTCCGCAGCAGGCGGTCCATCCCGGCGATGCCGATGGCCGAGAGAAGCCCGCCGATGGTGGTCGGGATGAGGCACACGAGGAGCGCCACGATGGCCGTGGCGCTCAGGTGGATCGACGAGTACGCCGCGAGCGGGACGAGCGTCACGCACGCGAAGAGGAAGACGATGGTGAGGCCGACGAGCAGGATGTGCAGCGCGATCTCGTTGGGCGTCTTCTGACGCGCGGCGCCCTCGACGAGCGCGATCATGCGGTCGAGGAAGGACTCGCCCGGATCGACAGCCACGCGCACCACGATGCGATCGGAGAGCACCTTCGTCCCGCCGGTCACGGCGGACCGATCTCCGCCCGACTCCCGGATGACGGGTGCCGACTCGCCAGTGATGGCGGACTCGTCGACCGAGGCGATGCCCTCGATGATCTCCCCGTCGCCGGGGATCATCTGACCGGCCTCCACGACGACCACGTCCCCCTTGCGCAGCGCCGAGGCGTCGACGCTCACCTCGCGGTCGCCGACCAGCTTGCGGGCCTTGATCTCGCGGCGCATCCGGCGGAGCGTGTCGGCCTGGGCCTTGCCGCGCCCCTCCGCCACCGCCTCGGCGAAATTGGCGAAGACGACCGTGAACCACAGCCAGATGCTGACCGTGAGCGTGAACCACCCCGGGGTGGCGCCCGCCGGATGCAGGATCCGGTCGCGCAGCCAGAGGAGGGTCGTGAGCAGGCTCCCGACCTCCACCACGAACATGACCGGGTTCTTCGCGACGTGCCGCGGGTCGAGCTTCTTCAGGCTCTCGATCGCGGCCTGGCGGACGATGGCGGGATCGAACAGCGAGAGCTGCTTCGCCTTCTGTGCGGCCATGGCTAGAACACCTTTCCGGCGAGCGCCGAGAAGTGCTCGAGGACGGGACCGAGCGCCAGCGTGGGGAAGAACGTCAGGGCGCTGACGACGAGGATCACCGAGACGAGGAGCACCGTGAACGTGGCGCCCGTGGTGGGGAAGGTGCCCGGACCCGCCGGCACGGTCTTCTTACCGATCATCGAGCCCGCGATGGCGAGCGCCGGGATGGCCATGAGGAAGCGCCCGATGAGCATGTCCCAGCCCCCGGAGATGTTCCAGAACTTGGTGTTCCCGGAGAGGCCGGCGAAGGCCGAGCCGTTGTTCGCCGCCTGGCTCGCGTACGCGTAGAGGATCTCCGACAACCCGTGCGGCCCGGCGTTGCCGAGCGCCGACGTACCGTAAGGCACGACCGCGGCCCAGCCGCTCAGCGTGAGGATGACGATCGGAAACACGAGCACGTAGAGCATCGCGAGCTTCATCTCCCTCCCCTCGATCTTCTTCCCCAGGTACTCGGGGGTGCGCCCCACCATGAGCCCCGCGATGAAGACGGTCAGGACGACCATCACCAGCAGCGCGTAGAGGCCCGCCCCGACCCCGCCGAACACCACCTCGCCGAGCTTGATGTTGACGAGCGGCACCAGCCCGCCGAGCGGCGTGAAGCTGTCGTGCATGGCGTTGACGGCGCCGCAGGAGGTGTCGGTCGTCACCGTGGCGAAGAGCGCGCTGTTCGCCACTCCGAAGCGGACCTCCTTGCCCTCCATGTTGCCGAGGCCGTGGCTCACGGCGAGGGTGGAGAGCGCGGGGTTGTGTCGCGACTCGGAGTGGTAGGCGACCGTGATTCCGGCGAAGAAGAGCACCGCCGCCGCGGCGAAGATGGCCCAACCCTGGCGCGTATCGCGCGCCATCTTCCCGTAGGTGTACGTGAGCGCCGCGGGGATGCAGAAGATGAGCACCATCTCGAAGAAGTTCGTGAACGGCGTCGGGTTCTCGAAGGGGTGCGCGCTGTTGGCGTTGAAGAAGCCGCCGCCGTTCGTGCCGAGCAGCTTGATCACCTCCTGCGAGGCGACCGGGCCGACTGCGATGATCTGCTTCAGCCCCTCGAGCGTCGTGACCTCGTGATTCGCCGAGAGGGTCTGCGGGACGCCGGACGCGACGAGCACGAGCGTCCCGACGATCGAGATGGGCAGCAGCACGTAGACGATCGAGCGGATGACGTCGACCCAGAAGTTCCCGAGCGTCTTGGGGCCGGTCGGGCCGGGCTGGCGAGTGAGCCCGCGCGCGAGCGCCAAGGCGATCCCGAGGCCGACGGCGGCCGACGTGAAGTTGTGCCACGCGAGCCCCGCCATCTGCGTGAGGTAGCTCATCGTGCTCTCGCCGCCGTAGTTCTGCCAGTTGGTGTTCGTCGTGAAGCTGACGGCGGTGTTCCAGGCGAGATCGGAGGGGACGGGCCCGAGCTTCTGCGGATTGAAGGGCAGCAGGTGCTGCAGCCGCTCGATGCCGTAGGTGACGACGAGGCCGAAGAAGCTGAAGAGGAGCATCGCGACGGTGTAGGCCTTCCAGCCGTGTTCCTTCTTCGGATCGACGCCGCAGAGGCGATACAGCCACCGCTCGAGCGGCCCGAAGACGCGCGGCCACGGCTGCCGGTCACCCTCGAACACCCGGTACATGTAGAGCCCGAGTGGCTTGGTGATCGCGAAGATGACGAGGGCGAAGAGCCCGATCTGGATCCATCCGTTGGCGGTCATGAGTCCCTCCTCAGAACCGCTCCGGGCGGATCAACGCGTAACCGAGATAACCGGAGAGCAGCACCGAGAGGACGATGCCGATGGCGTACTCGAAGTTCATGGGGAACTCACAGCCGATCGCACCCGCGCACGTAGGCGAGGCTGACCGCGAAGAAGGCGACAGTGAAGACGACGAACAGGAAGTCCATGATCCACCCTGCCCGCCCAGGTGTGCACGCGAGGTGCCAGGGCGTAAGTGCGCGTACTGTCGCTGACGCCGGCGGCGCGCCCTGCATTCCGCAAGCTCGCCCACGGCGCGGCCGCCGCACTCCGCACGACGTCGCCGGGGTGTTCCCCCTGCCCCGGCGGGCCGACGTGCAAGCGAGGCGGCGACCTGCTGGCGGTGAGGTCGCTTTCACGTTTCGTCGCACCCCGAGGGAAGACCACGACACCTGGAGCCGCTCCTCGGCGCACCACCCGCCACGGCGGGACGCCCCGTGTTCCCGTGGCACGCGTCGTGCTCTTGACGACGCTCATGTCGGACCTCGCGCTCGAGGGTGCTTCGCCCGCCATGCGCGCCTTCGGCCGTTTGCTGGCCCAAGCGGCTCGACACGACGTCCCTGTGCTGCTGGTCGGAGAGACCGGCGCGGGCAAGACGACGTTCGGGCGCGCCCTCCACGCGATGTCCGCTCGCGCGGCGCTGCCTTTCGTCCGGGTGGACTGTCCTGCAGCGACCGGCGACCTGTCCATGCACGCGGACGCGGCGCGGACGGGGACGCTCTTCCTCGACGAGGTCGCCGAGCTCTCCCCCGCCGCACAGGCCTCGGCGCTCAAGTTCCTGGAGCGTAGGTTGCCTTCCGTTCGTCCTGAGCCCTTCGACTCCGGCCGCTCCGCGGCCTCCGCTCAGGACAGGCTCCGCGAAGCGGAGTCGAAGGACGAACGCGCTCCCCCAGCGCTGGCGATCCGCGTCGTCGCCAGCACGCGCCACGACCTCGACGTCGAGATGAGGATCGGCCGCCTGCGCAAGGACCTGTTCTACCGGTTGTGCGTGTGCGAGATCCGGATTCCACCGCTGCGCGAGCGAACGGAGGACATCCTCCCGCTCGCGCGTACGTTCGTGGCATCCCTCGCGAGCAAGGAAGGGTGCCCTCCTCCGGAGCTGTCGCCCGACCTGGAGCGCGCCCTCGTCGCGTACTCCTGGCCAGGAAACGTCTCCGAGCTGATGAGCGTGCTGGAGCGCCTGGTGATCCTGGCCCCTGGCGGCTCGCTCGATGTCTCCGCCTTGCCCGAGCGCATTCCGAGCTGATCCGCGTCGGTGAAGACTCTTGGGACTGCACCGGTCGAGGGATGGGCTGCTCGCGGGTGCCTGCATTTCGCAAGGCGCGGACGGGGCTCTGCCTCGCAAACGACAAGGTCCGCGGCGGGCTCGGCAGAGAGTCCCCCTGGTTTCGCGAGGTTCGGAACGGCACGCCCCGTGCTGCACCGTCCACCATGACTACCGCGAGCTCACGCCGGCCCGACGAGGCCTTCGCCGCTCGGCTCGATCGCGCCCGAACCTCCGGGTCCGCGTTGCTCGATCTCACGGACTCCGATCCGGCGCGCTGGGGGCTGGGCTGGGATCACGCCGAGCTCGAGGGACTCCTCGAGGAATCCCGGGCCACGGGAGGTCAACCGGAGCTCGTCCGATCACGGGCTCGCGAGGCCGTGGCGAGCTACCTCGCTGGCCGAAGCGTCTTGGTCCCCCCGGAGCACATCCAGCTCACGGCCTCGATCGGCATGGCTCAGCGCCTGCTCGTGGAGCTCCTGTGCCGCCCGGGCGACGAGGTCCTCGTCGCCTCGCCGAGCCGCGCGGTCGTCGAGCTGCCGGTCGCGACGGAATCCGTACGCGTCGTCACCTACGCCCTCGTCTACGATGGTACGTGGCGAATCGATCGGAGGTCCCTGGAGAAGGCGGTCACCGGGCGGACGCGGGCGATCCTCGTGGGCAACCCATCGCAACCGACCGGCGCGGCGCTCTCGCGCGAGGACCTCGCGTTCGTGGAGGATCTCTGTAGCCAGCGCGGCATCGCGATCGTCGCGGACGAAGCGTTCATGGACACGCTGGACGGGGGCGCGAGCGTGATCGAGGTGACCCGGTGCGCCGGGTTCCACCTGTCCGGGCTCTCCGGCGTCTGCGGGCTGCTGGCGCTCGGGGCGGAGTGGGTGGCCGGAGCCGGGCCGGACGAGCTCGTGGCGCCGGTGCTGGCGCGTCTCGAGCTCGCCATCGAGGCGAGCGGCGCGGCGCCGGGACCGGCGCTGGCCGCGGTCCCCGCGCTCCTCGCCCGGCGCGAGCGATTCCTGGCGGAGCTGCGGACGCGCCTCAGCAGGAACCGAGCGCTCCTCGCGAGCGCGGCACTGGGAGAGTCCTCCTGGACCGTGGAGCGTGGAGCCGGCGGCTGCTGGGCCGTGCTCCGGATCGGCGGCGCGGAGGACGAGGAGTCGCTCTGCCTGAGGTTGCTCGAGGACGGCGTCGCCGTGCTGCCCGGCTTCACCCAGGGGCTGCCACGCCACGGTTACCTGGTCGTGTCGCGCCTGCCGACGCCTGAGGTGTTCCTCGAGGCCCTCTCGCTGCTCGACCGCCGGCTGCGCGCACCGCTCTTCGAGTAACGCTGCCCACCACACCGCGGTGACCTGATGCGCGACCCGAACGTCGGCGACGAGCTCGATCAGTACCAGCTCACGGATCTCGTGGCGCGCAGCGGGATGGCCTCCATCTTCAAGGCCATCGACCGGGAGACGGGCGCGGCGGTGGTCGTGAAGATCCCCCACGTCCAGTACGAGGCCGACGTCGTCTTCTTCCAGCGCTTCCAGCGCGAGGAGGAGATCGGGCTACGGCTCGCGCACCCTGGCATCGTCAAGGTGCTCCGGCCTCGCGAGAAGAGCCGGATGTACATGGTGCTGGAGTACGTCGAGGGGGTGCCGCTCTCCGCGATCCTCCAGAAGGAGAGGCCGCTCCCCGTCGAGAAGGCGCTGGGCATGGCCCGGCAGATCTGCGGAGCGCTCGCGTACATGCACGCGAACGGGGTCATCCACCGCGACATCAAGCCCGAGAACGTCCTCGTGACCTCGTCGGGCGAGCTGAAGATCATCGACTTCGGGATCGCGACCGCGCAGGCCGCGCGCCGCCTGACGTGGGCGGGCCTGGCCCACGCGCTCGGCACGCCGGACTACATGGCACCCGAGCAGATCCGCGGCCGGCGTGGAGACGCGAGGACCGACGTCTACGCCCTCGGGACGATGCTCTACGAGATGCTCACCGGGCGCTTGCCGTATGCGAGCTCGACTGGCGTGGCGGTGCTTCGCGCGAAGCAGAGGGGACCGGCCAGGCCGCCCAGCTCCTACGTGCCGGGCTTCGACCGGTCGCTCGAGGCGATCCTCCTCAAGGCGCTGGAGCTCGCTCCCCGTGACCGCTACGCCAGCGCCACGGAGCTGCTCCGCGATCTCGAGGACCCTTCCGCCGTCGCACCCCGCGACCCGGCCGCGGGCCGCCGCCCGCCCCGGCGCGTCGCGCGCCACCTCGCGATCACGGTCGCCCTCGGCGCGCTGCTCGCGGGGCTCGGGTCGCTGGTGTGGCTCTCCCACGGGCGATAGAGCCGGAGGCGCAGAGCGCCCGCGCTCACGGAGAGCGCGGGCGTCGCTGAACGAGGACCGTCGCTCGAGGCGCGCGGTCCTCTATCCGCTTCACGGCATCGCGCCTCGGCTACAGCGGGCCGTTGACCATATTGCACTGATCGTGAATCTGCTGGATCTCCTTCCGCGTCTCATCGTTGATGGGGACGGGCACCATCCCCGACTCGGTCATGACCTTCCCTGTGAGGAAGTGTGTGGTGAGGTCTTCGTCGACGTCACCAAAAACGTGGGTCGTGAACCCGACCTGAGACGTCTCGTCCAGGAAGATCTCCTGCCCGTTGTTCAGGAAGACGATCGACTTCAGCGCGCCGCTCGTGCCCTGGCAGGTGAACACCGTCTTCCCGATCGGCGACTGCGTGGTCGTCTCGTCATTCATCGTGTAGATGGTGGTCTTGTTCGGCTGGAACGTGTCCCGGTCGCAGCCGCAGAACGTCCCGTCCAGCTCGAAGAAGGCGTACTCGAGGGTTACCGTCAGCTGCGTCGGGTTGATGAACCTGACCTCCGTGTCCACGCGGGGAGGCTTCTTCGGGTTCTTGTCCAGGATGAGCTTCCACACCCCGACGACGTATGGGCTCGAGTTACGCCCTTGCTCCTTCTCGTTGTCGCCCGCCACGGCAGACGTCGCCGCGAACCCACCCATGAGCCCCGCCACTGCCAGGGCGAACCCTGCTCTCCTGATCATATCGTTTACCCCCAGTGTTGATGCCGCTCAATCGCGCCGAACGTTTGGCACGGCGGCCCGACCAGGCGGCTGCCCAAAGGGAGCACGACGCGTTGTAGGGCCCGCGTCATGGTGGCGACGCGAGGGGCGTCTCGCTCCCACCTGAGGCGCAGCGTCGGGAGAGCTGCTCGATCGGTGACGATGGCAGCCGGGGTCAGCGCCTCCGGCCGGGTGACGCTGAAAGAGGGTGCTGCGCTCCGCTGGCGGGCTCGGAGCAGGGGCCGCCGCCGGCTACGAGCGGCGGCCCCCCGGCTTCACGAGCGGTTCTCGCCCGCGGAACCCTGCTGCGTGACGACGAAGTCGACGCGCCGGTTGGCCTTGCGCCCTTCGGCCGTCGCGTTGGTCGCGATCGGCTGCGTCTCTCCGTAGCCCTTCGCGGTCAGCCGGTCGGGTGCGATGCCGCGGGAGACGAGGTACTTGCGGACCGCTTCGGCCCGCCTCTGCGAGAGCTTCTGGTTCATCTTCGCGCCGCCCCGGTCGTCGGTGTGCCCCTGAATCTCGACGCTCTTCACGTCGGGGTGGGCCTTCAGCGCCGCGGCGACCTCGTCGAGCAAATGATAGGAGGTCTTGGCGATGATGGCCGTCCCGGTGGCGAAGCGCAGGGACTCCTTCAGCTCGAGCTTCTTGACCACGGGCGGCGGCGGCGGCGGCAGGGTGACCGCGTAGGCGCTGGCCGAGACGACGCTGGCCGGCGCGCCCGGAGCGATCGCGACGGCCTGGAGGGTGGTGTTCCCGTCGATGGCGATGGGCCCGGTGTAGATGGGCGAATCGGCGGTGGGCGTGCTGCCGTCGGTGGTGTAGTGGATCACCGCCCCGGGCGTCGCGCTCGAGAGCGCCACCAGCTGCGTGCTGGTGTACTCGCCGCCAGGTGGATCGAACATCACGGCGGCGGCGGGCTCGATCAGCTTCGCTTTGACGATCTCCACGCAGCCGACCTGGCACGGCATCTGGCACGGGTTGCACCACGAGTTCTTCGCGATGGACCGGCTGTTGGCCTCGGTGCCGGCGCACGCGGTCAGGACGGTGATTGCGGCCAGCGCGAACGCTCTCTTCACGACGATCCCCCCTTCGTCAAAGACTGCGCTGCTCGATCCGTTTCGGAGGACACCGCGACGTTCGCCGCGTCCCCGGAAGCACCCAGAAGCTAACCGCTTGCCCGCGTGCCGGGTAATGACTCTTGGTGTACCTCGAGGGGTGGCACCCACAAGGACCCCGTTGCCGCTGGCGCGACAGTCCTGGTCGACCGGGGAACGGTTTGACCGACGGGCATACGAGCCACCCCGCCCTCAGGGGGCGCGTGGCGGGGGAGCTCGTCACGAGCTGCTGGAGATCGTCGTCATCCGCGAGCCGCTGGGCGGATGCTCGCGATCGCCGCCGTCACTCCCGCTCGACGATGGCCGCGACCGCCTCCCCGCCTCCAATGCAGAGGCTCGCCACGCCGCGGCGCTTGTCGAGGTCCTTCATGACCTGCAGCAGCGTGACGAGGATGCGCGCGCCGCTCGCGCCGATGGGGTGCCCGAGCGCGACCGCGCCGCCGCGCACGTTCACGTTCGACCCGTCGAGCCCGAGGAGGCGGTTGTTCGCCAGCGCCACCACCGCGAAGGCCTCGTTGATCTCCCACAGGTCGACGTCGGCGACCGAGAGCCCGGCCTTCCCAAGCACGCGCCTCACCGCGTCATGGGGCGCGATGGTGAACTCGACCGGTTTCCGCGCCGCTCCGCCCCACGCCGAGAGCCGCCCCAGGACAGCCCGGCGCTCGCGGCGCGCCCGCTCGGCACTCATCAGCACCACCGCGGCGGCGCCGTCGTTGATGGACGAGGCGTTGGCGGCGGTGACGGTCCCGTCCTTCTTGAAGACCGGCCGCAGCGCCGGGATCTTCTCGGGCCGCGCCTGCTGCGGTCCCTCGTCCTCGCAGACCGCCACCTTCTCGCCCTTCTTGCCCTCCACCGGCACCTCGACGATCTCGGCCTTGAAGAGCCCCGCCTTCTGAGCCTCGATGGCGCGGCGGGTCGACTCGGCAGCGTACGCGTCCTGGGCGGCCCGCCCGAGCTCGAACCGCTCCGCCAGCAACTCGGCAGCGATCCCCATGTGCTGCCCGTCATACGCGTCGAGGAGGCCGTCGCGCAGCATGCCGTCGACGAGCTCGACGTTCCCCATCCGCGCGCCGGTCCGGACCTTCGGCGCGTAGTACGGAGCATTCGACATCGACTCCATGCCGCCGGCCACCACTACCTCCGCGGCTCCGGCTGCGATCGCCTGGGCCCCGCACATGACGGCCTGGAGGCCCGATCCGCACATCTTGTTCAGGGTCCAGCAGGGCGTCGCCTCGGGCAACCCGGCGTAGAGGGCTGCCTGGCGCGCGGGCGCTTGGCCCTGCCCGGCCTGGAGCACGTTGCCCATGATCACCTCGTCAACGGCCGCGGGCTCCAACCCGGCGCGCGCCACCGCCTCACGGATGGCGACCGCGCCCAGCCTGGCGGCGGGCACGCTGGAGAGGGAGCCCAGGAACGAGCCGATGGGAGTCCGGGCCGCGCCGACGATGACCACCTCGCGAAGAGCCGTCATGTTCGCCTCCGGGGAAAGGGGGAGACGACCACTCCTAGCAACGCGCGGGCCAGCGGCTGCCGGGCGGACGCTGGATCGGTGGGCCGGCCCCCTCCCAGATCCCGTAGAATGCCGCCGTGAGGATGCGTCGCGGAGGACTTGCGCACCGGCTGCTGCGGCGGCTCGCGGCGCGCGTCCGCGCCTCGGAGCGGGACCACGCCATGCTCGAGGAGGCGCTCGGTCACGCGTACGAGGGCATCATCATCTCCGACGCCGACGGGTACATCCTCAAGACCAACGAGGCGTACGCCAGGTTCCTCGGCATGCGCCAGGCCGACCTCATCGGGCGGCACGTGGCCGAGGTGGTCGAGAACACCCGGATGCACATCGTGGCGAAGACCGGGGTGCCCGAGATCGCCCAGCTCCAGAAGATCCGCGGCCACGAGATGATCTGCCACCGCATCCCCATCTTCGAGCGCGGGAAGGTGGTGGCGGTGGTCGGGAAGGTGATGTTCCGCGACGTCGACGACCTCTTCACCATGACGGGCCGCTTCGCGGCGCTGAAGAAGGAGCTCGAGTTCTACAAGGACGAGCTGCACCGGCGCGGAGGCGCCAAGCACTCCTTCGCCCAGATCGTGGGGACGAGCGCGGCGCTCGAGCGCGCCAAGGCGCTCGCGCGCAAGGTGGCGCGCAGCGACACCACCGTGCTGCTCAAGGGCGAGAGCGGCACCGGCAAGGAGCTCTTCGCGCACGCCATCCACCTCGAGAGCGCCCGCGCGCTCGGGCCGTTCGTGAAGGTGAACTGCGCCGCCGTTCCCGAGACCCTCTTCGAGTCCGAGCTGTTCGGCTACAAGGCGGGCGCCTTCACGGGCGCGCAGCGGGGCGGGAAGAAGGGCAAGTTCGCCCTGGCGGAGAAGGGCACCCTCTTCCTCGACGAGGTGAGCGAGCTCCCGCTCGCCATGCAGGTGAAGCTGCTGCGGGTGCTGCAGGAGCGCGAGGTCGAGCCCGTCGGCGCGGTCGAGCCGGAGCCGATCGACGTGCGGATCGTCGCCGCCACCAACAAGGATCTCGAGGCGCTCATCTCGGCCGGCGCGTTCCGGCACGACCTCTTCTACCGGCTCAACGTCCTCAAGCTCGAGATCCCGGCGCTACGCGACCGCCCGGAGGACATCACGCTCCTCGTCGAGACGCTGCTCCGCAGCCTGGAGAAGGAGACCGGCATCCCGGTCGACGGCGTCGACGCCGAGGCGGAGAGCCTGCTCCGGGCGTACGCGTGGCCGGGCAACGTCCGGGAGCTGCGCAACGTGCTCGAGCAGGCGCTCTACGTGAAGACCGACCGCGCCATCCGACGGGCGGATCTGCCGCGCGCGGTGTCGGGCGCGCCGGCGGGCGACGCGGCCGAGGAGCCCCCTTCGCTCAAGGTCCTCCTGCGCCGCATCGAGCAGGAGGCCATCCGGCGCGCGCTCCGCGAGGCGAAGGGCGACAAGCTCGCCGCCGCCGCCCGGCTCGGCATCAGCAAGTCCTCGCTCTACGCCAAGATCGAGCAGTACGGCATCGCTGAGGCAGCGCAGCGACCGGGCAGCGCGTCCGTTCCGGATTCCTGGAAAGACGTCCAGGATGCTGGAACGCGCCGCGAGCGCTGACGCCCAGGCGGGATCGACTCGCGGCGGGGCGCGAAAGATTCGCCGACGCGCCGCGCCAAACCGGGCCATCGCCGGCCGCCTCCTTCCAGAAACCTGGAACGACACCCCGCTCTCCTGGCGCGGCAGCGGCGACCTCACTCCCGGTCCAGCGCCATATTGACGCCGCAGGCACGGGCGCGTCGCGCTGGCCCGCCCGTTGCTCTCCGCCCTCGGACACGTCGAGCACGCGGGCCGGAGGGCCCGCCACGACCCGCGCCTGCCCGGCGGGGTCGCCCGACAGCGCGGGAGCACGAGATGACCGTCTGCGACTCCATCGAAAAGGCACTGTCCGGCATCGAGGACGGGGCGACCATCCTGGCCGGCGGGTTCGGGCTGGTCGGGATCCCACAGCGACTCATCGAGGGGCTGCGCGACAAGGGAGTCCGGAACCTCACCGTCATCTCGAACAACTGCGGCGTCGACGACTGGGGGCTCGGGCTGCTCCTGCGCAGCCGGCAGATCCGGAAGATGATCGCGTCGTACGTCGGCGAGAACAAGGAGTTCGAGCGGCAGCTGCTCGCGCGAGAGATCGAGGTCGAGCTCGTGCCGCAGGGCACGCTCGCCGAGCGCATCCGCGCCGGCGGCGCCGGCATCCCCGCCTTCTACACGCCCGCGGGAGTCGGCACGCCCCTCGCCGAGGGCCGCGAGGTGCGCGTCTTCGACGGCAAGCCCTACCTGCTCGAGCGCGGCCTGACGGCCGACTTCGCGCTCGTGAAGGCGTGGCGGGCCGACCGGCTCGGCAACCTGGTGTACCGGCGCACGGCGCGGAACTTCAACCCGATGATGGCGACCGCGGGGCGAGTCACCATCGCCGAGGTGGAGGAGCTCTTCGAGGCGGGCGCCATCGATCCGGATCAGGTTCACACGGCGAGCGTGTACGTGCAGCGCGTCATCGCGTGTCCCAGCGTCGAGAAGCGGATCGAGCGTCGCACGGTGCGGGTCTAGGAGATCTCCATGGCGTGGACGAGAGAGCAGATCGCGCAGCGCGCCGCCCAGGAGATCCAGGACGGCTACTACGTGAACCTCGGCATCGGCATGCCGACGCTGGTGGCGAACTACATCCCTCCCGGCAGGCGCGTGGTGCTGCAGTCGGAGAACGGCCTGCTCGGGCTCGGGCCCTATCCGAGCGAGGCCGAGATCGACCCCGACCTCATCAACGCCGGGAAGGAGACCGTGACCATGATCCCCGGCGCGGCCACCTTCAGCAGCGCCGAGTCGTTCGCGATGATCCGCGGCGGCCACATCGACCTGGCGATCCTCGGGGCGATGGAGGTCTCGGCGGAGGGCGACCTCGCCAACTGGACGATCCCCGGCAAGATGGTGAAGGGGATGGGCGGCGCGATGGACCTCGTCCACGGCGCGAAGCGGATCGTCGTGCTCATGGAGCACGTGAACAAGCAGGGGCAGCCCAAGATCCTGAATCGCTGCTCGCTCCCGCTCACCGGCAAGCGCGTCGTGCAGCGCATCATCAGCGACCGCGCCGTGCTGGACGTCACGCCCGAGGGGCTCGTCCTGGTCGAGGTCGCCCCCGGCTTCACCGCCGGCGACGTGTGCGCCTCCACCGAACCGCCGCTCCTCCTCGCCCCGCAGTTCCGCAGCTGAAGCCGTCTCGTCCCCCCCTCGAGCGCAGCACCTCGCATCCAAACCGGAGGCAGATCATGGCCGTCCCTGCGATCCAAGCTGCACCCCAGCCCGCGCAGTCGAGCTACCGGGAAAGCGTGAAGGTGGCGCTGGCGAGCCTCATCGGCACGTCGATCGAGTGGTACGACTTCTTCCTGTACGGCACCGCCGCCGCGCTCGTCTTCAACAAGCTGTTCTTCCCCACCTTCGATCCGATGGTGGGGACCATCGCGGCGTTCGCCACCTTCGCGGTCGGTTTCATCGCGCGGCCCATCGGCGGCATCGTCTTCGGCCACTACGGCGACCGGATCGGCCGCAAGAACATGCTGTACCTGACGCTGCTCATCATGGGCATCGCGACGGCGATCATCGGCCTCCTGCCGACCTACGCCACCCTGGGCGTGTGGTCGCCCGTCCTGCTCGTCGCCTGCCGCCTCGCGCAGGGCTTCGGCCTCGGCGGCGAGTGGGGCGGCGCGGTCCTCATGGCCGTCGAGCACGCGCCGCCGAACCGCCGCGGCTTCTACGGCTCGTGGCCGCAGGTGGGCGCCTACATCGGGCTCCTGCTCTCGACGCTCGTCTTTCGCTACGTCTCGAAGATGCCCGAGGCCGACTTCATGGCCTGGGCGTGGCGGGTGCCCTTCCTGCTCAGCTTCCTCCTCGTCCTGGTGGGCCTCTGGATCCGGATGAAGGTGGCCGAGTCCCCGGTCTTCGAGAAGGTGAAGCAGCAGAAGCACGAGGCGAAGATGCCGATCGTCGAGGTGCTGAAGAAGCACCCGAAGAACATGCTGGTCGCGGCGGGCGCGCGGTTCGCCGAGAACGGCCTCTTCTACGTTTTCACCACCTTCACGCTCACCTACGTCGCGACGCAGCTCAAGGTGGACCGCATCATCGCCCTCAACGGCCTCCTCATCGCCTCCTTCCTCGGCGTCTTCCTCGCCCCGGCGTGGGGCGCGCTCTCGGACCGGATCGGCCGCCGTCCGGTGTACATCTGGGGCGCCGTGGCGTGCGGCCTGCTCGCCTTCCCCTTCTTCGCGATGCTCGCCACGAAGCAGCCCGCCATCATCTGGCTCGCCCTGGTGCTGCCGATCTGCCTCGGACACGCGGCCATGTACGGCCCGCAGGCGAGCTTCTTCTCCGAGCTGTTCTCGGCCCGGCTCCGCTACAGCGGCGCCTCCCTGGGGTACCAGCTCGCCTCGGTGTTCGCGGGCGGTCTCTCGCCGCTCATCGCCACGGGCCTGCTCGCGTGGTCGGGCGGCAAGCCGTGGCCCATCGCGCTCTACATGATCGGGCTCGTCCTCATCACGGTCGTGTCGGTCTCGCTGGCCACCGAGACGCACCAGTCCACCATCGACGAGTGAGGGAGAACCCATGTTGAAGGGAAAGAGCGCCCTCGTCACCGGCTCGACGAGCGGCATCGGGCTCGGCATCGCCCGCGCGCTGGCGGCGCAGGGCTGCCACGTCATGCTGAACGGCTTCGGCGACCCGGCCGCCATCGAGCACACGCGGTGGGCGCTGGAACGAGAGGCGGAGGTGAAGGTGCGCTACCACGGCGCCGACCTCACCCGTCCGTCGGAGATCGCAGACCTCGTCGGCGCGACGGTGGCCCAGCTCGGCGGCCTCGACATCCTCGTCAACAACGCGGGGATCCAGCACACCGCGCCGGTCGAGGCGTTCCCACCCGACCGGTGGGACGCCATCGTCGCGACGAACCTCTCGGCCGCCTTCCACGCCATCCGGCACGCGCTGCCCGAGATGAGGCGTCGCGGCTTCGGCCGTATCGTCAACACCGCCTCGGTGCACGGCCTCGTCGCCTCCGTCCACAAGGCCGCCTACGTGGCGGCAAAGCACGGCCTCGTCGGGCTCACCAGGGTGGTCGCCCTCGAGACCGCTGGCTCCGGCATCACCTGCAATGCCGTCTGCCCGGGCTGGACGCGGACGGAGCTGGTCGAGCCGCAGATCGCGGCGCGCGCGAAGGCGCTGGGCGTCGCCATCGAGGAGGGAGCGCGCGACCTCCTCTCCGAGAAGCAGCCGTCGAAGCAGTTCGTGACGGTCGACCAGCTGGGCGCGCTGGTGACCTTCCTGTGCTCGGACGCGGCGGCTCAGATCACCGGCGCGAGCATCCCGGTCGACGGAGGGTGGACCGCTCAGTAGGACCGCCCACCCTCGGGCGCCTCCGGGTCATAGCGTGAGCACGGCCCGGAACCGCACGCGGTTCTGGAGCATCTTCTGGAACGCCTGCTCCGCCTGCTCGAGCGGGAACAGCTCCACCCGCGGGCGCACACCCGTGAGCGCGCTGAACGCGAGCGTCTCCTCGGAGTCGATGGAGCTGCCGCTCGGCCAGCCCGCGACGGCCTTGCCGCTGAGGAGCGTGAACACCGAGACCTCCATGGCGTCGGAGGGGGCGGCCACGACGAGCAGCTTGCCGCGCGGCTTGAGTCCCCCGACCGTGCTCGCGATGGCGGCGGCGTGGGGAGCGGTGGCGAGCACGAGGTCGGCCCCGCCGAGCTCGCGGAGGGCCTCCGCCGCGTCCCTGCGCCCGGAGTCGACGTAGACGTGGGCGCCGAGCCCGCGGGCGAGCTCCTCCTTGTCCGCGCCATGCGACAGCGCCACCGTCCGGAACCCCATCCGCGCGGCGAACTGGATCGCGAGGTGGCCCAGGCCGCCGATGCCCTGGACGGCGACCGTGTCTCCCGGGCGCGCGCCGCTGTTGCGGAGCGCGTTGAAGGTCGTGATGCCAGCACACAGCAGCGGCGCCGCTTCGGTGGCGCCGAGCTCGGCGGGCATCCGCGCCACCGCCTCCTGCGGCACGACCGTGTACTCCGCGTAGCCGCCGTCGAAGGTGATCCCGGTGATCTGCTCCCGCTCGCAGTTGATGAACAAACCCTTTCGACAGGGGGTACACACGAAGCAATGGCCGCCGTGCCAGCCGACGCCGACGCGGTCGCCGGGCTTCCACACCGTCACGGTTGGGCCCACCGCGTCGATGCGCCCGGCGATCTCGTGGCCGGGGACCCGCGGCAGGGTGAGGCCGGGGAAGGCGCCCGACTTCACCAGCGCGTCGCTGTGGCAGACGCCGCACGCCTCGACGCGGATGCGGACCTGACCCGCGCCCGGCGCGGGCACCTCCCGCTCGACGAGCTCGAGCGCGCCCCCCGCCTTCGCGACCTGCACCGCGCGCATCTTCGCCATGGTCTGCCTCCTCGTCGCTTCACCCAGGCCGTCGCCACGCGCCCGATCTACCGGGGCGTGGCCGGCGGTGCCGAGACCTGGGTGGGCAAGCTCGAGCGCCACCGCACCCCGTGACCTCGGGAGCGAGCAAGCGGGCCCGTCGCCGTGCGCTCGAGAGCTTCAAGCAGAGAGGGGGAGCCACTCCGTGGAGCGGCTCCCCCTCGGAGGACCTTCAGCGCGTTTGCGCTATCGCGTGATCGCCGCGGCCGGCTCGACGAAGTCGTAGCCCAGCGCCTGCGCGACCGCGCGGTGCGTGACGAGGCCCTGGTGAACGTTGAGGCCGTCCAGCAGGTAGCGGTCGTCCTGGAGCGCCCTCTTCCAGCCCTTGTTCGCGAGCGCCTGCACGAAGGGGAGCGTGGCGTTGTTGAGCGCGAAGGTGGAGGTGCGCGGCACCCCGCCCGGCATGTTGGCGACGCAGTAGTGGATGACGCCGTCCACGACGTAGGTGGGCTCGTCGTGGGTGGTGGGGCGCGCCGTCTCGCAGCAGCCGCCCTGGTCGATCGCGACGTCCACGATGACCGAGCCCGGCTTCATCCGCTTCACGATGTCGCGTGTGACGAGCTTGGGCGCCGCGGCGCCCGGGATGAGCACGCCGCCCACCACGAGGTCGGCGGAGATGCAGTGCTTCTCCACCGCGTCGCGCGTCGAGAAGACGGTGTTGAGCGGGCGCCCGAACTGCTTCCAGAGGTTCCGCAGGGCGTCCGTGTTGCGGTCGAGGACCCACACCTCGGCGCCCATGCCGAGCGCGATGGCCACCGCGTGCGTGCCGACCACGCCGCCGCCGAGCACGACCACCTTGGCCGGGTCGACGCCGGGGACGCCGCCGAGCAGCATGCCGAGGCCGCCGTGCGCCTTCTCGAGGAAGTAGGCGCCGGCCTGGATGGACATGCGGCCCGCCACCTCGGACATGGGGGCGAGGAGCGGCAGGCCGCCCGACGGGGACGTGACGGTCTCGTAGGCGATGCACGTGGCGCCGGAGGCGACGAGGTCGGCCGCCTGCTCGCGGTCGGGCGCGAGGTGGAGGTACGTGAACAGCACCTGGCCCTTGCGGAGGCGCTTCCGCTCGACCGCCAGCGGCTCCTTCACCTTGACGATGAGCTCGGCCTTCTCGAACACCTCGGCGGCCGTCTTCACCACGGTGGCACCAGCCGCCTCGTAGTCAGTATCGGAGACGCCGATGCCCTGGGCGGCGTTCGTCTCGACGAAGACCTCGTGGCCCTGCTCGGTGAGCTCGCGGACGCTCGCCGGCACGAGGCCGACGCGGTACTCGCGGACTTTGATCTCCTTCGGGACTCCGATGATCATGATGCGGCCTCCGTGGACGGCTGGGTTCGAGGGGAACGGCGAAAACTTGCCGCACCCGATTGCAACGATGGCGCCATCAGAAAAACTCGCGTGATGTCATAGCGCCACGGCGCAACCGTCACGATTTCTTTACGGTTCCGGAGGCCTCCGCGTATTTGGTTGTTTACGGTGTACACGCAGCAATACAGTCCGCGGCATGCGCCTCGACGTACGCTTCGTGGACCGGGTGGGCATCGCGCAGGAGATCCTCGCGGTGCTCGCGCAGCGACGGCTCAACGTCATCGCGGTCGAGGTCGAGCCGCCTCACATCTTCATCGACGCCCCGGCGCTCGCGGCGCGCGAACTGGCGGACCTGCGCGTTGCGCTCCGTGTGGTGGAGGGGGTCGTCGAGACGAGCGAGGTCCGCCTCCTCCCCGGCGCGCGGCGACGCCTGCACCTCGACGCGCTCCTGGCGGCGATGCCGGATCCCGTGCTGGCCGTCGACGGCGGCGGCGTCGTCTCGGCGTGCAATAGCGCGGCGGCCGCGGTGATCGGCGTGCCCGCGGAGCAGCTCTCCGGGCGCTCCCTCGGGCAGCTCTTAGGCGACGAGGCCCTCGAGCGCGAGCTGGTGGCGAGCGGGTTCCGCGCGCCGGCGCGGGAGATCACCGTCGGCGGCGAGCCCTTCCTCCTCGACACGACGCCCGTCGACGAGGCGGCGCAGGCGGCGGGGGGGCCTCCCGCCGGCGGCGTCGTCATGCTCCAGTCCCCTCGGCGCGTCGGCGAGCGACTGCAGGCGTTGCAGGCGCACTCGTCGGGTGGAGGCTTCGACGCCATCCTCGGCGAGAGCCAGCCGATGCGAGCGCTCAAGGCGCGCGCCGCGCGGGTGGCGGCGGTGGACGCGGCGCTCCTCGTCCGCGGCGAGACCGGCAGCGGGAAGGAGCTCGTCGCGCACGCCTGCCACCTGGCGAGCCCGCGGCACGACGCGCCCTTTCTGGCGCTCAACTGCGCGGCGCTCCCCGAGAGCCTCGCCGAGAGCGAGCTGTTCGGCTACGCGCCCGGCGCGTTCACGGGCGCGCAACGCGGCGGCAAGCCCGGCCTCCTCGAGATGGCCGATCACGGCACCATCTTCCTCGACGAGATCGGCGAGATGTCGCCCTACCTGCAGGCGAAGCTGCTGCGCTTCCTCAACGACGGGCGCTTCCGCCGCGTGGGCGGCGACCGCGAGATCCACGTCGACGTGCGGGTGGTGAGCGCGACGCACCGCGACCTCGAGGGGATGGTGGCGGCGAAGGCCTTCCGCGAGGACCTCTTCTACCGCCTGAACGTGCTCGGGCTCGACGTGCCGCCGCTCCGTGAGCGCGGCGACGACATCCTGCTCCTGGCGCGGCACTTCCTCGAGCGCGCCTGCGCCCAGGTGCAGCGGCCCACCTGCAGGCTCACGCCCGCCGCGAGCGCCGCGCTCCTCGCGAGCCCCTGGCCGGGCAACGTGCGGCAGCTCCACAACGTCCTCTTCCGCGCGGTCACGCTCAGCGACGAACCCGTGCTCGACGCCGCCGACCTGGGCCTCGCGGACGCGCGCCCCGCATCGGAAGCCGTGGCGCCCGCGCCAGCGGAGGTGGGGAGCTGGGACGACGCGGTGGAGCGCTTCGAACGCGGCCTCCTCGCGCGCCTCTACGAGCGCTACCCTTCGACCCGCAAGCTCGCGGCGCAGCTCGGGACGTCGCACACGATGATCGCGAACAAGCTGCGCAGGTATGGGATCCCGGCGACGAAGCGGCACTAAGGTCGTGGTGTACCCCTCGTCGCCGGTAACCAAGACGATCCCCGCGACCTGAACACCCTCCCGTCATGGGAGCACTTCGCCCGAGTGGCGGTCATGGGCGCTCCCCGAAGCCCGCCTCCCGATCTACGACCCCGCCTTTACGTGAAGGACCTTGATCATCTTGCGCAACTGGTGAAGGAAGATGCCGCAGTCGAGGCTCGAGCCCAGGCGCTCGCGACTCGTCGCACCGCAGCGCTCGGCGTCGGCGGCGCTCTCTTCGCGACCGGATTAGTCGTCGCGCTGACGGGAGTCGGGAACCAGAGCTGTCATGATTCAACGCCATTCCCGGGCGCAGGGACCATGCGCATCTGCGAAAGCGATCCAACTCAGACGGCCATCGGGGCAGGGATCACTGCTGCCGGGGCGCTGGCGGCTATGATCATTTCTCCGAAGTCCGGTGATCTCCTGGACGTCATCAACGGCTGGAATACGGCCCACCCGGACCGCCCGTTTGAGTTGTCGGGAGGTCATCAGCCGCTGCTCCAACAAGAGGCGTTTTCGACCGGCGAGCAGCACTGCACCTCGAACACCGACTGCCCCAGTGGGAGCTGTCGCCTCGGAACGTGCTCCTCTCTCCCGACTTCTTGCGCTTTCGATTCAGAATGCGGGGGCGGACATTGCGAGATGGGGACCTGTTCTCCGTTCCCTCACTCCCAACCTGCTCCTGCCATGGGGGACTGAGCGTCGGAGCCGCCCTGTAAGCCGGGGACGACCGATGGGGAACACGCTTCACTCATCGTCGTCAGGCGCCGTAATTTCAGGCACATCGACATCACGCAGGCGAAGCTCGAGAAGCTCGAGGCGGAGGCGGGCAAGGCGGTCGAAGCGGCGCTACGCGCCGCCGAGGAGGGGCCAGGCCCGTCGTGGCCTCCGTCTGGCAAGCCATCTACGCCTCCGCCGGGGGCCCCGCGCTGTACCCCGACGTCTGATGGCGTCCATGCCTTGACGCGGGCGAGCGCTCGCTGACCCTCATGGGACGCGGGTCGCGAACGACCCATTTACAGGCAGTAGTACCAATCAAAGTCGCACCTTTGGTTGCTTCCGGGCCTTGGCACGCGCCAACCGGGTACCTGGACACCCCCCGCTACGGTGGCATCCTCGACGCCGTGTCGTCGCGACTCGGCGTCGTTGTAGCTCGGCGTTTCTTCGTCATTTTCGGTGGGCCTCCGGACAGGCCCAGGACGGCAAGGGATGACCAAGCACATCGGTTGGAGCGGTCCGTGGGTGGCATGCGCAGTGGCGATTGGTCTAGCGTGCACGGGTGATAAGGGTCCTGCGGGACCCCCAGGACCCCCGGGACCTCCGGGTACTGCCTCGAGTCCCGACGGCGGGGTGACGCCGGGTGGCGCCGCGCTCGCCCCGCCGCGGCTCTACGCCCAGTTCACCTCGGCGAACATCCCCAGCGGGAGCTCGTCGGGTGGCGCCCCGGTAGTCACCTACAAGCTCTTCACCGACGCCGCGTTCACGCAGGCGGCGGGGACCTGCGCCGGCGGCGGCAGCAGCGGCTTGGCGGCCTTCACGCCGAACTTCACGGTCGCGAAGCTCGTCGACGACTCGTCGAGCCCCGGCACGAAGCGGTGGCAGAACTACATCAACGTGCTCTCCGGGACGTCCACGCTCCCGACGACCGAGGGCAGCCGCAACACCGTCGTCGGGACGCTCAAGGACAACGGCGACGGGTCCTGCACCTACACGTTCAAGAACGACCTCAGCAAGCAAGTGGCGCCCTCCGCCACGGCGGCCGTGACCGAGCCGTACGACCCGGCGGCCGTCACCCGCATCGGGATACAGAACAACCCGAGCACGACCGACCCCACCCACGCCATCTTCGACGGCTGGGCCGACCTCGCGCCCGGTGGCGCGCAGATCCAGGCCGGCAACGCACGCGGCGTCGTGGACACCACGGCTTGCAACCAGTGCCACCGCGACCTCGCCCACCACGGCGGGAAGCGGCTCAGCACCGAGTACTGCGTCACCTGCCACAACGCCGCGTTGCCTGATCCCAACGCCAAGAGCGTGAACTCGACCTCGCTCGACTTCCGCGTGATGATCCACAAGATCCACCAGGGCGGAGACCTGCCCAGCGTGACCGGCACGCAGCTCGACGGCACGCCCATCCCCGGCGCGACGCCCGGCACGATCGTCATCAACGGCACCGACTACACGTTCGTCGGCTTCCCCCAGGACACGGGCAACTGCAACGTCTGCCACACCGTCTCCTCCGGCACGGGCTCCGACTACTGGAAGACCCAGATCTCGATCGAGGCCTGCGGCGCGTGCCACGACCGGACGAGCTTCAGCCAGGCGCCGCCGCCCGGCTATCTCGCGCACCGTGGAGGCGTGGTCTCGGACGGCAGCTGCTCGCAATGCCACGGCACGGCCGCGAGCGCGACGTTCCCCGTGACGAAGGTGCACCCCCTTCTCGCCCCGACCGCCACGACCCAGGCGGCCGTCCTCAAGATCACGAGCGTGACGGGAGGGAGTCCGGGCTCGAAACCGGTCGTCACCTTCTCGGTCACGAACCCCGCGAACAACAACGCGCCGATGGACATCACGACCGATCCGCTCTGGATCAACGCGGGCAGGCGACTCGTGATCGACCTCGGCTGGACGGTGAAGAAGGGTGAGGACTGGACCAACTCCGGAAGCGGAGCGACGGCCGGCTTCGGATCCATCGTGGCCGGTCCGGCACCCGGCCAGCCCGTTTCCTTCGACGTCCTGGCCGGCCTCGCGGCGAGCCCCGCGACCGTGGTGAAGAACGCCGACGGCACCTACACGGCGACGTTGCCGACCACCGTCCCAGGGGACGCGGTCGGGTCGGGCGTCGCGGTCCTGGAGGGCCACCTCGACTCCGCCCCCGGCGCGACGGCCATCCGGACCGACTCGATGTTCTTCGCCATCACCGACGCCAAGGCCCAGTCGCGGCGAGTCGTGGTGGACATCCAGAAGTGCGACAAGTGCCACGGGATGCTCCAGGCCCACGGCGCCAACCGGAACGACAACATCGACGCGTGCGTCGTGTGTCACAACACGGAGGCGACGGACGTCACGCAGCGTCCGCTTCCGGTCGGCACAGCCCCGGGGATCGACAGCAAGACGGAGCAGCCGATCCACTTCGCGGCGCTGATCCATGGCATCCACAGCGGCTCGACCCCGCCCTTCACGCAGGGGATCGTCATCTACGGGTTCACCGGAACGGCGCTGGGCGCTGGGCCTCCGGCCCCCAACGACTTCCGGGACGTGCAATTCCCGGAGGGCAACTCCGTCGGCCGCTGCGTCGTATGCCACGCCGACGCGAACCCGTACCCGAGCGCCGATATTGGGGTCGTGAACGGGGTGACGATCACGACCGGCGGCTCCGCCACGACGGCCGGCTCCGGCGACCAGAGCACGTACCTGCGCACGACGCCCGTGGCGGCGGTCTGCTCGTCGTGTCATCAGGCGGCGCAGGCCACCGCGCACATGGCCCAGATGGGCGCCGTCGGCGCGGCGACCGTCGGGACGAGCGTCATCGTCAGCCCGGGCCTCACGCAGGCCGCCATCGACAGCGCCACACAGAAGGGCGGTGCCGGCGTGGAGACGTGCACCATCTGCCACGGAAAGGGCGCGAGCGCGGACCCCATCAACTTCCACGGAAACTAGGTGCTCATCTGGCCTTCACCGGCCCCGCCATCCGAAAGGATCGCGGGGTCGGTCCTCTTCAGCGTCCGCGCACGCAGCTGCCGCAGGTCGCGGTCCCGCGTGTCGAAAGTACACCGAGAGGCATGCCTCACCTTCCGTGATGCCGGCTCGACCTCTCCCCATCCGCCCGATCCAGCGACAACTCGAGTGAAACGCCGGAGCCGCCCTCTAAGCCGGGGACGCCCTCAGTGGACTACTCCAGATCACTCTCTGTGGTCTGGAGTAGTCGTTTCAGGGGTTCCAGCGTTTCAGCAGATACCACTGGACATCTCGCGGTAGGCCCCTCTGCCCAGACTTAGGCCAGACATCAGCCAAACCACGGCGACGGGCGGGCCGTGATCCTGCGCGCGCCCACCGCGGAGATCGCGGCCAGCAGCATGGCCTCGCTCCGCCTGATCCGTCCGCCATCAGCGTAGACCGAGGCCAGCCGCACCGCTTGCGGCGACTTGGATTGGTGCGCGTCGCAAGCGCCGCCGAAACAACGTTGTGGGGCGCAGTACGATCAGGCACTTCTCGTTTCGCGCGGTAACTCGACCGTGAAGGTCGCTCCACTCCCGACCGCACTGCGCACAAGGATACGACCGCCGTGCGCCAGGACGATTTGTCGAGCGATATAGAGCCCGAGGCCAAGCCCTCCTGAACTCGGAGCCACCCGCTCGAAACGCTCGAAGATGCGCTCCAGGTCCCGCGTCGCGATGCCGATGCCCTGGTCGGTGACGGTGATTCGCGCTCGGTCCCCCTCGCTCTCCACCTCCACGACAATCGGCTTGCCCTGACCGAACTTCGCTGCGTTCGCGACGAGGTTGGTGACAACCTGCTCGATGCGTATCGGGTCCCACCGACCTCTGACGGCGACAGGCGCAAGCAATGTCAGGGTAGCCCCGGTCCGCTCGACGGGCTCCCGCACACGCTCGACCGCATCGCGGGTCAGCTCCGCGAGGTCCGCTTCTTCGGCCTGTAGCGGTAGGGTTCCGCCCTGTAGCTGTCTCATGTCCAGGAGGTCGTCAACGAGCCGCGCAAGATGACGGGCGTTGCTCTCTACTTTCCGCATGCGCTCCATCATTCCGGTGAGTTCGTGGATAGTGTCGCCGGCGGTTCGCTGCAGTACGCCGAGCTGGAGCTGGACGACTCCTACCGGGCCGCGCAGTTCATGCGAGGCGACCGCGAGCACCTCGTCTCGACGGCGGACCTCCTCTTGTGCCTTCTCTGCCTGCCGCGCCTGCTCTTCAAGTCGCTTGCGCTCGCTCACGTCGCGAACAGCGGCAAGCGTGAGTTGTGCGTCGAACTCTACCGGAGAGAGACTGATTTCGATCTCGACCTCGTGGCCATCCTTGGTCAGACCTCGAAGTTCGAGGCCGAGCCCCATGGGCCGGACTCGTGGGGCAGCAGCATATGCCTCTCGATCGATTCGATGCTTCAGCCGGAAACGGGAGGGGAGCAGGACTTCAACCGGTCGCCCGATAAGCTCGCTCCGTTCGTAACCGAATAGGGCTTCGCCTGCCCGGTTGATGAAGCAGATGATGCCGAGGTGGTCGACCACGACCACAGCATCCGGCATGAATTCGAGGGCACCGAATTCCACGGGCGACCTCATTCCACCGCCGCCCCCTCGCTGCTAACGAGATGGTGGGCGTGTCTACAGGGTGCCAGCAAGAGATTATTGAGTGAGGACACGCCTGGCATGCCGAGCCGCACCGCTCTTCAGCGACCGAGCGTGAGCGAGGCAGGCTCCGTGACAGTGAACGCTGGCGAGCCGATGCACCACTGATCGCAGACCGACATCACAGTGAGAGCGACGGCCCTGGACTTCGGTCTGGGGCCGTTCTTTGTTTTCGTCAGGCTGATTGCTCACTCATTTCATGGTCACTACCACCAATTCATTCCCGGCGCGTCGAAGCTCAGGGGCGTTTCACTCTTCTTCCCGATTGCCTGCTGAACGCGCTTGAACTGGTCGCTCGCGATCGCGAGTAAGTCCTTCTCCGGCACGCCACCGCTGGATGCGATCAGCGCCGCATAGTATGCGAATTCCCAGAGCGAGCCGAGCATGGGGCTCTCGTCGCCGCTCAAGTCGATGTCCTCGGCGGTCGTGCCGTACTTCATGAGCGCCCGCTTCAGGTCCTCGTGTAGCTCGGCCATCAACGCATCAAGGTTCTTCTCCGACATGGGTGCCGATCTACTGTCCAGCGATTCCTTCCGGCAACCGTCAGCGCCACCGACAACTGGAAGCCAGGGGAACAAGCGGGCACATGCACCACTGATCGCTAACCGAGCTTGCAGGCAGTGAAGCTCCCATTTGACTGGGGCCTTTCGTTTATGCGCTTGCCTGCCTGTGAGAACACAGAGGCCGTAAGCTTCGCTCTGCCGAAACGTGAAGAGCTGGCTCGCCGCCACAGCTCGCAGGCTCGAAGCTGGAGAGATCAGCGAGGACCATCGGCACGCTCGCGACGAAGCTGCTCAAGGCCATCGCAGCCATGGAGCGCGAGTAGATCGACGAGTTCATGAAGCGTCACGAGCGCTGCGTGGAAGGCACATGCAGCGCGAGCCGGCGGCCTCCTGATCACGATCGGCATCGAACTGAGCCAGGACAGCGGGTGGCTCACGTTCCGTCGATCCAGGGGCGATTCTGGCGGTTCGGGCAGGCATCAGGCAGAAGCCTGACTCACGGCCTCACGCCACGCCTGCGGCTCAGGCGTAAGCTGGCTTTGA
>Ga0306924_10000518_pt1 | contig 32462 bp, 42 predicted proteins | sample sta12Can44000111_FD_203756 | JGI IMG/M metagenome (GOLD analysis project Ga0306924, IMG submission 203756) | Lab enrichment of tropical soil microbial communities from Luquillo Experimental Forest, Puerto Rico - statanox.12C.anox.44.000.111 (v2)... | ecosystem: Environmental > Terrestrial >... | reverse complement strand
CTACCTCACCCGCGCCGGACGCGCCGCCATCGCGGCTGGCCGACGCCTCACTGAACACACCATCATTCCTGCCCTCGCCTGACAAATCTGCTCACAAGTTACAAACACTCAGCTCGTAAGGGACTAACAAGCCATATGATCACTACCAGGGTTATTTGCTGATTTGGATCGGGCTCCTTGGTGCATGGACAGTTCGTGTTTTAGCGCGGCCGTTGCTTAATCGTCGGCCGGGCTGGATGCTCTCCCTCGCCGCTGGCTGCGCGGCCCTGCTCGTCGCGGCAGCAGTCGCGGCGGAACTGACGTTGAGCCCCAAGCTGGCGCAGACAAAGAGTCGGCTTGATCGGGTGCTGCCGGAAATTCGCAACGCCCTCGCATCGCGACCCGGTCATCCGACCCTTCATGTCTTCGATCCAGCATACAGTGATCACGGAATCAGCGCTCCTCTGTTATTGATTCTGGCGGAGGCTAAGCCCTCGACGCCGCTTTTTTGGTCAGTTTGCTTCGCCGACTGGTACTCTTTGGCGTTGCCCCCTGCGTTCCGCGACCAGTGGGGTTTACTGGCGCAGCACCCACCGGACGTTGTGGTACTCATCGACGTTAAGGAGGGTGGTGTGAATGTCGTAGGGCCCAGTTTTTCGCGTGAGGTCTACGAGTTCCTCGAACATCATGACTACCATGCACGAAAGATCGCCGAGGATGTCGTCATCGCCGAACGGACGGTAGCGACTCCAGCGGCGGATATCGGCTCCCCGGTGCATCAACTACGAAGCCGGTCGGATGCGGCACAATAAGCCAGGAACCAAAGTACCCGCAGAGTTCACCGAAATTCCTGGCCGGAGAGCATCGACGAGGATGCGGCGCCCATATCCCATCCCCTTCATGATGTATGGAATGCTTTCGATATGTTTTGGCCTGGGAATGTATTTGTTCGGTGTTCTTCTGGTTGTGCCGCGATATATGCTTGGGTTGAACGCGATCCTTTTTCCGATCAACGAATGGATTGTTTGGTATAGTGGGGTGCCGATCGCTGCCGGGATCGCACTCGCGGCCAGCGACCTTTTGTTCTTGTTTAGGATGAAGCGGCGCCATAATCGTGTGCGAGTGGACGACATCGGGGACCGAGGCCTGACGGTCGCGCTCACCGCCTACAACGACGAGCAGAGCATCGGCTCCGCTGTTTCGGACTTCTTGTGCCATCCTATGGTTTGTCGAGTGATAGTGGTCAGCAACAACAGCAACAACAGCACCGATGCAACCGTGGAACGGGCGGAGGCGGCTGGGGCGATCACATTCAATGAGGCAGCCCCGGGATACGGCCGTTGCGTCTACCGCTGCCTAGCTGAAGCGCTAAATTACGATGACACTGACCTAATCGTGCTGTGCGAAGGAGATCGAACCTTTCGTGCGTTTGATATCTACAAGCTCGTCGCCTTTGCCCCACACGCGGAGATTGTGAACGGCACGCGGACCGTCGAATGCTTACGTGATTACTCGACGCAGCTAAGCACTTTCATGTATTATGGAAATCTGTTTGTTGGAAAGTTACTAGAAGCCAAGCATCTTGGACGCAGCACCATCACCGACGTTGGGACGACCTACAAGCTATGCCGCAAATCGGCCCTGGCGCAACTCTTACCGCAACTGAGCCCGGAAGTGAATCTCGAGTTTAATGCCCATTTTTTAGACCGCGCGCTTGAAAGCGGGCTTACTGTCGTGGAGTGCCCTATTACTTTTCATGAGCGTGTCGGCACCGGCAAAGGGGGGAATACGAGCGACTTGCGCGCACTTAAGGTTGGCTGTCGCATGATGATCGGCATCGTTTTCGGGTGGAGAAGGCTCGGACGGATTCGATGTGTTTGAAACTCGGCCGCGCTTCTTGCCGTTGACCGTCAGATCGCGATTGCCGGTTTCGCCCTGGCTGATCAGGGTCTACCTCGCCTCACCAATCAAGCCATTCGCGAGGCAAATGATGATCCGAGCTAAGTTGGCGCACAGCTGTCGTCAGTAGATAGGAGCGATATGGGCAGTTAGGCGCTGCCCAACTCTTGCCCTCGCCTTTAACAGTTTAGCACGCAGAGGCTGATTCCCCATTTAGAGGGGCATGAGGAATGGCGCTTACTGCAAACCCGCTCCTACACTGCCCGATCCGTGGTGCTCTTCGCGTTCGCGCTAGAGCAAGAGAGCAAGGCCTGACTTTCACACTTTCACGGAAGAAAAGCGACGGATCGACTTTATCCGGTATCTGCTCTCTCGTGGATATCCCAAGGAAAATATCGAAACTGAAACCACGATTCTCCAATTAGTTCGCCACCGGCGTTGCCGACCCGCAGGGCATGAAACGAGCGGGCGGGGATGATAGCGTAGCATGGTGCCGGCGGTGAGGTCGGTGTTTCCGTGGTGCGATTGAGCCCGTCAATTAGTTAGTTGGACCCGGGATTCCCGAGCACCCCTGAGTGCGCCACGGGTCGGCGACGGCCCGGGAGCGCGGTTTCTAGAGTTCTTTGAAGGGAATCCCAAGCCGGCGCGCATCGGGAGGAGACCTATGGAAGTGCTTTATCGACATTGCGCCGGTCTCGACGTCCACAAGGAAACCGTGGTGGCCTGCGCTCGCCACATGGTGAACGGCACCGTCACATGCGAGGTCAGGACGTTCGGGACGACGACAAAGGATCTGCTGGCGTTGTCGGAGTGGCTGGCGAGCCGAGGATGCACGCATGTAGCGCTGGAGGCGACCGGGGTCTACTGGAAACCGGTTTGGCACATTTTGAGCGACGGCGATGTTACCCTGGTGTTGGCCAATGCCGGGCACGTCAAGAACGTCCCGGGGCGCAAGACCGATGTCAGCGACGCCACCTGGCTCGCCGATCTGATGGCCCACGGGCTGATCCGCGGCAGCTTTGTGCCGGATATCCAAACGCAGGAACTGCGCAGCCTGCTGCGCACTCGCAAGCAATTCGTTCGCGAACGCAGCAGCCATGTCCAGCGTCTTCAGAAGACACTGGAGGACGCCAACATCAAACTCGACGGGGTGATCAGCGATATCGTCGGGTTGAGCGGTCGGCGGATGATCGAGGCTCTGATCGCCGGCGAGAGCGATCCCGAGGCTCTGGCCGGGCTCGCCCATCGCCGGATCAAGGCCCCGCCCGCGGCGCTGCGCGAAGCGCTGCGCGGCCGGGTGACCAATCATCACCGCTTTCTGCTGCAGCTGCACGTCCAGCACATCGATGCTCTCGACGCGGCCCTCAACGCGATCGATCGGGAGGTCGACAGCCATGTCGAGCCCTTTCGCGAGGCGGTCCTGCTCCTGACCACCATTCCCGGGGTCAGCGACTTGAGCGCCCAAGTCATCCGCGCCGAGATCGGCGGCGACATGAGCCGCTTCCCCACCGTGGGACACCTGATCTCCTGGGCCGGTCTCTGTCCCAGAAACGACGAGAGTGCCGGCAAGCGGCGATCCAACCGGATGCGCAAGGGCGCCCCGTGGATGAAGACCACCCTGATCCAGTGCGCCTGGGCGGCCGCCCGCAAAAACGGCAGCTATCTCCAGGCGCAATTCCATCGCCTGCGTGCCAGGCGCGGCGCCAAAAAGGCGATCGGCGCCGTCGCCGCCTCGATCCTCACCGCCGCCTACCACATGCTCAAGGACGGCACCCTCTATTACGATCTCGGTCCCGATCACTTCGACCGCCGCGCCAAAACCGTGCAAACCAGGCGTCTCCTCACCCGCCTCCAAAGACTCGGCTATGCCGTCCAGATAACCCCATTGGCGGCCTGACCGGCGATCTGTTTCTTTCTAGGCCATGCAGGTTAGAAATTCACTTCGCGCTGATGTAGTGGGCCAGAAGTAACGAAACGCCCGGATTTCACGCATAAGCGGACAAACCACGGACTCAGGCCGCCGCGAGCGGTATCGGGCGCAGCCCTGAGCGGGCGGAATCCGTCACGGCTTTCCGTGACCGGTCGCTCGGCGCTCCAGATGTAGTCCCCGGTGAAGTTCACATGCTCCCAGCCGAGCGGGGCTTTGCCCCGGAATCACGAAATAAGGCTCCATTCTTGAGCACCCGGCGATTTTGCCGGTAAATACCGGGGTCGTATAGGACGGTAAAGCGAGAAGCCAGTCAGGGCCGCCGAACGGGCCGTACCCGGTATATCGGGTTGGCTCCCGCGCGAAAGAAATGGGCCGGGGATCACCCCGGCCTGCTGAGAGTAGGAGCGGCGGTTCAGTCAGTCCGCCGCATCCTCCTTTTTTGGGAAGAACTCCGCGGCCAGCCCGTCTTCGTAGATGCCCCTGATCAGAACGTAGATGTTGTGGGCGATCACCTTGCCGAAGACCTCGTTCTTCATCGCAGTCTCGGTCTTGCTCCGAACGCTATCGCCGAACTTGACCTTGATCTGCGCGATCGCCGTTTCGATGTGGCTGCGCTGGTGGTAGTGGAGCAGGAATTCCTCTCGGTTCTCCTGGTAGCGCAGGAACGCCTTTTTCCAAAGGCCACCCTTCCGGCCCGTATGAGATTTCTTAAACGGGATGAACGCCTCGGCACCAGCAGCGGCGATGACTTCCTGGTTGTGGGCGACGTTGTAAACCTTATCGGCCAAGACCTCCTGGACCGTAAAGTTCTGGACCGTCGTGTTCAGCAAGGTCGGCAACTGGCCGAGGTCACTAGCGTCCCGGTCTTCGATCACGACATCGGTGATGATCCGGGTCTTGACTCCGCACATGAAGTGCGCCTTCGCCCATACCCGCTCGGTTATGCCGCGATATTTGAGATCATACCAAGCGCACGAAGCGGTTCCCGAGGAAGCCGGTCGAGTCGACAGCGAAGATCGACTCCACTGAGGCCATAGGCAGGCTGCTCCTGACGATCAGGTCGTGCAGGATGGTGGTGGTCTCCTTCTTTTCCAGGCACGACCAAAGCGTATTGAATGTGACCGGCCTTTCGAGGAAGCCTCGCGTGTAGGCGTTGTTGAGCGCAGAGACAGACCGCCGCGCTGATCGGGTCAGCCAGACCTTGTAGATGACGGCGAAAATGGCGTCCCTGATCGGCACCGGGCGACGGCCTCGGCGGCGCGGAGGTTCCGGGATTGTCTGGCAGAGGTCGTAGAGCAGCGGCAGGAATTCTTCTTCCTCGTGCATTTGGCTTGCGTTGAAGGCCGGCCAATTTTTCTGCCGGTAGGTCGGCTTGAGCGGTCGGATCGGCTCAAACTCAGCTAAGGAACGGGACTTTTTTTGTTCTTCTTCGATAAGGCACTCGACTGCATAGATATGCTTACACCGTTGGCCCGTTTCCTCATGATCAGAACAAGTGAAACTTACATTCGTCGGTTCCACGATGACTTTATAGTGCTTGTGTACCGATTTAGACGACGGCACTTTCCAACCATCATCTTCCTTCTTGATCCTAAGCCTCGCGGCTATTTCTCTTCCTCGCCGCTTTCGGAGTTCGACCTGGGCCTTGTTCACTCGCGGTTCTCCTCATGGCTGTTGACAGGAGAACCGGGATGGCCCACGTACAGTGGCTGCGAGCCTTGCCGCAAGGGAGACCATCCCGGCAGGGTTTCCGCCACCGTTGCAGCGATGGCGGCGGAACGGGTCGGGGCTCTCTCGGCCCGTTTTCGTTAGAGGCGGTCGGCAGATTTCTCAGACCTTCGCCTCTCCGTCCAATAATGACCAATTACCGCGGCCATCTGAAGTCATGAGACCTTTCGCCTTATACCGTGAAAGAAGATTTGAAAGCCTGACCCGGCGATCTTTTACACTTTCTCCGAAAAGACCTAACGTTTCAATACCTATGAATATATCATCGATATGAATCATTTTGTTTTTCATCAACATATTTTTAGTTGCTTGGTAAATTTTATCACCATTTGATCCCTCCCTCATTCCTGTTGATCGCTGTGGCTCTGGGTGGGATTTCCCGCCTTTCGTCTCTCCTTCATCAGAGTCGCTGGGAGGAGGGTCGCCTGAACCGCCATTTGGCGGCGGGCGTCTAATCCAGCCTCCCGGAAATTTCTGGTCAAGCTCTTCGCCCCGAAAACGCTTCGCGCTCCCGGGGCGGCAAGGACTAGGTGTCCCCGAGGAGCCCCACTCGTGATAGTCTCGACACAGCTTGCACTTATAAAGTACAAGCAGATCGGCGGTTCGCTTGTCTGTTTCGACCTGGTCGCCCCGCGGATGTGTTTCGGTCAGAGGTCCATCTGATGGCGCTGAAGCGCCCCCCATGACACTCGCAAGATATTCAAGCGTTATAAGAGTAGTGTAGAGCCCCGAACGGAGGCCGCGGGTGAACCCACTGAGGGCTTCGCTATTTTGATACTCGGGTTTACCGAGGTTGGGTGCAAGGGCTGCGCCAAGTTCGCGGACTGTTGCGATTACTGTCTCGAAATCGGCACGTTTCGGTTGGGAGTCCACCTGATCGCCTATCGTCAGTACCGACAGGAACGCGCGCAATGCGGTGTCCACGCGCTCAATAATGGATATACCTGATTCTTTGTCAAGGTTCATTTCGGATATATCCGATTTTTCACCGGGGGGCTTCATAGGATGCGATAATCCGCTCGACCTCTCCGGTGAACTCGACATTGAGCCGCCGGATGCCGCGAATCAGATCACCGCGGCGTCTCCAGGTAGTCTGGTGGGTAGTCGCCTCCTTGGTATCGAGGTCGAGCATCTCATCGGTCAGCGTGGCAATCTGTCCGAATAACTGGCTCGCCCGATCGCTCGTAAGGAACTCGTATATGGCGTCCCTCTTTTCGTCCCGCGCCTTATTGCCCAAGCGGAGCATACGGACTTGGACCATCTGACGACGCAACAAGTGCGCCAACACGACCACCCGCCCCGGTGCCGCGATGACCACGCCATCCTGGATATGAAGCTGCCGGGCACCAGCCGGGAAGACGGTGCTCGAAAGAACGCCATGATCGGCCTTATGGTCAATCATGTCCTAGCGCAGCTTTCCGACAAATCGGTTCTGCCATTTAGCACGCGCCTTGCTATCATAAATAATACGACCAATAACATGTCCTGACTCGCAGACATCATGAATAATATCGGCACCATTCCGGCCCCGAGGCACTCGGTTTATTTTATCCGCTCCACCGAACTCCTGGAAAAGTGCTTGAAACAAGTCAAGCTCTGCACCACTGCCGATTTCGTCGGCAGTCTTGTTTTCAAGCCGACGCTTCAACTCGGCCAGTTGCTCCGTCAACTTGATGCGTTCTATGGATGCCCGACTTTTCTCCGTGGCAATGGCGTCGGCCAGCTTCTTTTCGGCTGCCTCGCGCGCCACCCGAACGCGTGCCGCTATTGTTGCCTCCTGGTTGGCCCGGAATGCCCTGATCTGTGCCTGAGCGGCCTTTGCTGCGTCGCCCTTGGCAGTCTCGATCGCGCTTTTGGCCTCGCGCTCCATGGCAGCGCGCTCAAGGACAAACTGATCGCTTAGGGCCTGCTTGACCTGAGCGATGCGGACCCGCTCTGCATCAGCAATCCGCGCGAGTATCGCTCCCGTTACCGGGCTACCGCAGTAAGGGCACCGCTCCTCGTGCTCTAGGTTTGTGAGTGTGGGTTCGGGATTACGAAACCGGGCGGCGTACCCCGATTCCGAATAATGTCGAGGCGATAGAGAGAGCTATCCGAGAGGCCGGGATCGAGTTTCTGTTCGACCGAGATGGGAAGCCTGCTGGCATACTAGTTCGGGGGGCTCGTGTCGACCTTCGAACTGACCGGCGCACAGTGTAGGTGGTGCAAATCATAGAGAATAATATGAACGCTCAGCGCCTCCGGCGCTCCTTAAGACAGGCGGCGCAAGTGCCGTCATCGCACCAAGTGTACCAACCGAGCAGCAGACATCTGAAGAAGAAGATACGCAGCAGGATCAGCTCGCGCACTGCACCGATTATGTTCGGCTTTATCTCCCGTTTGTCCATCATTGCTGGAAAGATCCGGTCGAGATCGACTCACTAAACAGTACAGGAAGGTGGCTGCGGCTGCAATATATCATCATTTTCGGCTTCCAGGGGGGCCCACTTAGGGTTTGTAAGCGCGACGAGTGCAAGGATCGCTACTTTTGAGCCAATATACTAAAATTTAAGCAAAATAACGAGTTTTGCAATACTTTGTCCGCAATACCGCCGATAACGTTATTTATCAAGTAAAATGGAGCAGCAAGTTTGCCAAATATCCCAAAGACTAAGAAATTTACTATCTGAAAATAAGCCATAACAGAGCCGCCTTGAGACAGGAGCTTTCTGGGTTCGAACCCGGCGGCCATGACCAGCCTTGTCAGGCCTTCTTGCGTAAATCGCCAGTTGTCAGTCGGGTGTGGATGATAAAACCATACATGGGGCGCGCTCGCTATAAGGTGTCCTTCCGGTCGCAAAATCCGGTGAATTTCCTCTAAACCGCGACGAGGGTTTAGCGAATGCTCCAGCACTTGGGTACAAATCACCAGGTCTGCGGATGCGTCCGGGAGCCCTGTATCTTCTAAGGTCCCAACATAATCAGGGGCGTCATTGTCGTCGATATCCATCGTCTTGACCATGAACCCCCTAGATTCGACTATCTCGCGGTAGGGGCTCTTCCCGCAGCCGATATCGATGGCAATCCCCGGATCGTTCCCGACCGGGGAAGGCACCTCTGTGAGGAGTTTCTTTACGTCCGTGACTAGCATGCGCAAACTTAGATAATCATATTGGAAAATGTTAGGCTTGAGTCGATCGTGAACCTCGTGACTGGAATACCGCACCTCGTGGGCTTTTCGATACAAACGGGAAATGTCAGATAGATCGATTTCCATGTTATTCTTCCCCTGATGTCCCACTGCTGGTTAAGGCTGGACGATCACCGGCTGAGTTCTTTCACTGAGGGCCGAGCGGATAAGTTCAAGATATTCGACCGCTGTTGCCCGCCAGGAATAGCGGGACGACACAAACTTGAAGCGTTGCTCGCTAGAGCACCTTGCATTGCCGCAGCCTCCAAGCGCCCGATCGACTTCAGCACAGAACGCCGCCGCTGTGTTTTCCGGGTGCCGTTCATCCAAAGGAACTCCGCAGAGAAACTCAGATATCGCGGTGTCCGCCCCGGTCGTTTCAGCGCTGCAGACCACCGGAAGGCCGCAAGCGAGTGCTTCCTGGATGACGAGAGGAAAGCCCTCGCCCTTGCTGGGCAACACTAAAAGGTCACTTGCTCTGTACAGATCGGCCAGAGACGGACCACTCAGGTTGGAAAACACAATTACATTCCGCAAGTCCCAATCGCGCGGATTGAGGTGCCCCCAGCCGGCGAACGCCCACAATATGTCTCGGCGACGACGTGCCATTCGCGCGAGAATGTGGAGCCCCTTCTTTTCGACAAAGCGGCCGACGAACAAAGCAACTGGCCGATCCGGCGCTAAGCCCAGAGGCCCGCGAAGTTCCCGCTTCTGATCCGGTGGGGCGGGAAAGAAGATGTCGGTATCGACCCCCGTAAACATCATTTTGGGTGTCGAGCGAAACTGGACGTCTGAAAAATAGCCAGCAGTAATTTCGCTAAAAAACGCGACTCGGTCGGCGCCTGCAAGCATCGGGCGCACCACGAAGCGGTTTGCGAGGCTCATCAGGGCGCGAAAAACCGGGTTGTTATAGGGCACCATGCCGACATGCGCGGCGATGACAAGCGGCGCTCGCGCGGAACGCGCGAATAGAAACGCCGCAATGCACGCGGGATATAGGCTGTCCTGGAGCAATACTACGTCGGCGCGCTGGACCTCGCGTTGAATTTGAAAAATGCCGGGAAGGCTTGGGATCGGGAAGGGGATGCCTAGGTAGCCTTCGGTAACGTTCAAAGCATTTACCGCTACCCCTCTGAAGCCGTCTTTGCGATAGGACGGAGCGGGTGTAGCATTACTTGACAGCCAAACGACCTCCTCCCCGAGATTGAGTAATTGTCGAACGAGGTGCCCCGCTATCATCCCGCTGAGATGGCTCTCAAAGTAGTGGGTGACCATTAATAGTTTCACAATGTGCGGCCCCTCGGACCAGCTTTAGCCTGTTATACCAGCGCAAATACTATCATTGATCGTTGGCAGGCGGCGGCGCAGCTCAAATTTGTCTTCTCGCGCGACCAATTCGAAGCCGCTTTCTAAAGCTTGCTCAAACTTGCTGGTTTCCGGGGGCTGCGGGTCCCGTATCGCGGGGAAGATTGTGGTTAACCATTTGGGGTCCGTCCACTGCCGGTCTATTACGACCCAGGAGGCGTTCCGCATCACCGAAACACAAGCCTCTTGATACTGTGAGGGCAGAGTATAGCCCGGAGTAAAGACATCGTATCTGGAGACATGCCGACGCGCGGTTAAGAAGGGCAGCATCGCATCGTACGGGTAAAAGAAATACGCGTCCCCGGACGGCGTGGCCACAATTCGTTCCGCCAACTCCCGCGCTCCACGCCTAGCTAGCAAAGCCTCCCCGCGTGGCATTGAAGCGATCGCCGGGTGCAGGGCTGTGTGTTGCATCCACCAAAGCGAACGGGCCGGGGAGATAAGAAATGCGGTCGCAACAACGGCAACGGCACACTGGTATCGGAGCAGCCAATGCTCAGTCAGCCGACGGATGCAATATGCCAATAAGGGAGAGACAGACGCAACCGCGTAGGAGAGGTGGCCTTTATCCGGGCGCGGGAAGCAACCGATAAAGCCCGCCACAGCGAACGCAGCGCAGGTTTGTAGCACGCGGTCTTGAAGACAGGTAGGCCAGCCGCGGGCACAGGTGAGAAGTGTCAGCAGTCCCACCAACGGGAATAACCATTTCAAAGGCAAATTCGCCTGGAAGCCAAAAGGCACGGAGGCGGCAGAGATATAGTGCTTGGTCGGAAACAGGATGACGTCCTCGAACGCCTCAGTCAAAGCACCCTGCCAAGCCAAGTATGCAAACGTACAAATTGGGAAGAAGGCGGCTCCTAGGAAATATACAATCAACTCACCCCAATATCGCCGCCAGTTAGCAAAGGGTGTCGCGCCCGCCAGAACGGCCAGCGCACCACGGTTGGTAGTGACCATGGCGGCGGCACCGGCGGAGATCCCGGCTGTGAACGGCCACCGCAGCCAGCGCTGCGGACGCTCGATCCCAACGAGGGTCGCCCAGGCTACGACCATTACAAACAGCGTGGCGAACCACTGATGAATAATCTCCGTCCAAACCCCTTGCGTAAGGACTACCCACCCCACCGCGATAAATGCCGAGGACGGCGCGTGTTTCGATGCTTGCCGGCAGGCCAGGTAAGTAAAACAGGCGATCACGGCGGCGATCACGATCGCGAGAGCCCGCGCGGACACCAGGGATATCCCCGCTATCTTGAACCATGTCGCCGTAATAACGAAGGAGCCTGGAGGCAGAAACTCAAAAAAATCGAGGTAGATCCTTTCACCTCGAAGCATCCGCTCGGCGCCGTGCAGCATGACGCCCTCATCACCCAGCCACCAAACGTAGAGAGTGAATGGCAGGCAGAGCGCCACAGCAATCATGCCCACACCTAACAGCCACCAGAAGTCGCAAGACCAGGCGCGCTTATGTTGCGTCATATGATCGGATGGGTTGGGTTGATTGGTTCTCAGCGCGCGCGAACATACAGCGTCCATCGGAAGGGACGGTTCTTCTGATGGCGATGACGCGGAGAGCGGCGTTGGTGGTGGGGCGCGGTTGTTCATTCCTCTACCGTGTCATCGTGGGTCTACGGCTATTCTAATTTACGCCAAACGGGCACGCGGCGCTGGAATCTGTTGCAGCAGCGTCTGGAGCAAGGCGAAATACCGCTCTGCGTGCCCGGCAGATGGCCGAACCGCCAACCTGACAGCGCTGAGGCGGTGACCGCGCGGTTTGGGCACATCAAGGCCCGCCTTTTTCTCTCGTCGTCCTCGCATCTGACCCCCGCGCCGTCATGCTGGTGCGGGCGGCGTCCGCAACGGCGCGACTACCTATAGGATGTCGGCGAACACACCGCGACCTCCGCCATGTGGAAGGTCACGTAGCGCCCGTGGCTGACAACCTTGGCGCCGATCTTGATCAGCTTCTCGCGCACGCTGATCAGCGACCAAGGCGGCGCGGTCTCCTACATCAAAAGCCTCCGCATGATGCTGCCGAGGCTTTTTGAGCCGCCCCGCCAATCAATCGGAGGCGAGCGTTTTGGACCAGTAAACATCGCGTAACCTCAGCGCCTTAGAGGCTGACAGAAAATGAATTAAGTGATTTCAATCGGTTGTAGCATGATGGTTGTGGTGGATCAATCATCGAGGCACAACATGTGGACTGAAATCATTCGCCGAAAGTATGAGCGCGGAGGACAGCGCTACGCAAGCGACCTGACGGATGCCGAATGGGCGCTGATTGAGCCGCATATGCCGGCGGCCCAAGCGTCTGGGCCGGCCGCACGAGACCGAGCTGCGCGGGGTGCTCGACGCGATCTTGTATCTTGCGCGGACCGGCTGTCAGTGGCGGATGCTGCCAAAGGACTTTCCGCCGTTCACCACCATGCAGGACCATTCTTACGATTGGCGCGATCAGGGTTTGTTTGAGACGATCAATTTTGCATTGCTGCTGCAGGTACGCGAGGCGGTGGGCCGTGAAGCCAGCCCGTCGGCGGGGGTCATCGACAGTCAATCGGTCAGGACCACCGAGAGTGGCGGGCCCCGGGGTTACGATGCGGCCTGGAAGATCAAAGGCCGTAAGCGGCACATCGTGACCGATACCGGAGGTCTGCTAGTCGGGGCCGAGGTACACCCGGCCGATATCCAAGATCGGGATGGGGCTGTCATTGAGGCCATCCACCAGTTGTTTTCCTGGCTGCGCCACCTGTTCGCCGACAGCGTCTGCAACGGCCCCAACCTGAATGCAGCCCTCACCAAATTCGGCAACTGGACGATCGAGATCGTCACACGCGCCGCCGGGGCTGCTGGCTTTGAACTCCTTCCGCGCCTATGGTTGTCGAGCGAACTTTCGCCTGGCTCAATCGCAACCGGCGACTGGCAAAGGATGTCGAAACCTCAGTCACCAGCGCCACAACCTGGATCTATATCGCTTCCACACAGCCTCTCATCAGGAGATTGGCAGACGCGTAGTACAACTTACACGATTCTGATTCAGATACTAAGATCTCCTCAACGAATTCTTCCGGTGCTCGCGACGGCGACCTGCCCAACCGGCAAGCGGTAGAACGTTAAGCTTGCTTCAGTCCCGTTTGCCGCGCGCTCGATTATCAGTATATCCGTCCATGGAATATCAGATATATCGGCCTATCGAATTTCTTCAGCCGTCGGCGAGACGGCTCTCTCAACCGGAGCCGCTGTGCTATTCTCGTGCAGAAATCGAAGTTTTCGAGCAAAAGTCAATTTCGGCGCAAAGCCGCCGAGCGGGGAGAGGTGAGCCAGTAGCTGGTCCGGAACATTCTCGGTCTGGCGCAAAGCGGCAACGGCGCGCTCGAGGTACCGCCGTAGTACAGCGGCTTTTGGAGCCCTGACAACTGGCCGTCCAGCGGGTGCTCTTCAAGAGGTTTCCCAAAACGGTAGCTCCGAGCGCGCGACTGGCATTTTTCCGCGATTTTCAATATAATTTCGCGTACGCAGACATTCGATAGGGTCCCCGTGGACATCTCGGTAGTCATTCCGGTGTATAACGAAGAGGGGGCGCTGCCGGCGTTCTATCACGCGCTGGCCGATGCGCTCGATCGGCTGCCGAAACCGGCTGAAATCGTCTTTGCCAATGACGGTCGACCGACGGATCGGCCGACCGGCTCGACGCGATCGCCGAGACCGATCCAAGGGTTCGCGTGCTCCATATGTCACGCAATTACGGGCAGACCGCCGCCTTGATGGCGGCGATTCAGAACAGCAGCGGCGACGTCGTCATCCCGATGGACGGCGACGGCCAGAACGATCCCGCCGACATTCCGCGGCTCCTCGCCAAGCTCGCCGAGGGCTTCGATGTTGTCTCGGGCTGGCGTGTGGCGCGCGAAGAAAATGCGCTGACCCGCCGACTGCCCTCGATCGTCGCCAATTGGCTGATCTCTGCCCTGCTCCATGTGCCGCTGCACGATTCGGCTGCACGCTCAAGGCCTACCGGCGGGAGGTCGTCTCTACGGCGAGATGCACCGTTTCATCCCGATCTACGCCGCCTGGGAAGGGGCACGCGTCACCGAGATCGCTGTCAGCCACCACCCGCGCCGGTTCGGTAAATCGAAGTACGGGGTCGGCCGCATCGCCCGCGTCCTGCTCGATCTGCTGATCGTCTACTTTATCGACCGGGCGTTTGACCGGCCGATCCAGTTCTTCGGCAAGCTCGGCCTCGGTTTTCTTGTCCTCTCGGTCGCCGTCTTGAGCTGGGCGCTGGTCCTCAAATATGCCTGGGACGTCACCTTGATTCAGACGCCGCTGCCGTTGCTCGCCGCGACGATCGGTCTGTCGGGCGTGCTCTTTATCTTGCTCGGGATCATCGCCGAAGTGCAGGTGCGGATCTATTACGAGGCGCACGGGCGCCCGCCCTACAAGATCAGGCGGATCGTGCAGCACCCGGCATCGCCGCAGCGCCGGTCGGCGCCAATCCCGTGGCGTTGTGATGTGTGGCATAGCCGGGTTCACCGCCCCCGGCCCCGACGTGCGCAATGTGTTAGCAGCGATGAACCGCGCGCTCGCCCATCGCGGCCCGGACGGCAGTGGGACCTTTGTCGATTCTCACATCGCTCTCGGCCACACGAGGCTCGCGATCATCGATCTTGCAGGTGGCGCCCAGCCGCGTGTCGACCGGGCGACCGGCGATGCGCTGGTCTTCAATGGCGAGATCTATGGTTACCGTGCGCTCGCCGACGAATTGCGCGGCGCCGGTGTGGCGCTGTGCGATCGCTCGGATACCGAAGTCCTGTTCCAGCTGATCCGCCGAGACGGTGTGCGCGACGCCGTGTCGCGGCTCGACGGCATGTTCGCCTTTGCCTTTCGCGACGGCGCCACCGATGCGGTCCACCTGGTGCGCGACCGCTTTGGCGAGAAGCCGCTCTACTGGGGTCTCGTGCAGGGTCAGCTCGTCTTTGCCTCTGAGATGAGTGCACTGTTGTGCTATCCGGCGTTTCGCGACACCGGGCTCGATCGCCTCGCCGCCTATCGCTATTTGCTGTTCGAATATCTGCCGCGCACGGGCTCGGGATGGGTCGAGATCGAGCGGCTCGAACCCGGCACGATCCTGACCTGGCGCGACGGGCGGATTGCGGTCGAGCGCTACTGGCAGCCGCCGATCGAGCAGCGGGCGGTTGGTCCCGACGAGGCGACCGAGCGGCTCGACGATTTGTTGCGGGACTCGGTGCGGCGCCAGATCGTCGCCCCCCGCGGGCGACCTCGTCCAGGCGCTCGATGCGGTCAGCGAGCGATTGGCCGAGCCGCTCGGCGATTCATCGCTGCTGCCGACCTGGCTCGTATGCCGGGCGGCGCGGCGGCTGATGACGGTAGCGCTTGGCGGTGATGGCGCCGACGAGCTCTTCGCCGGCTACCCGAATTTCGCGGTGCAGCGCTTTGCCCCGGCGATCCGTCTCGTTCCTCCCACGTTCGGCCGGATGCTGGGCCTAGCCGTCACGGCTTTGCCGAGCGCCGCGGGATACATGAACCGGCGCTTCTTGTTGCGGCAGCCGCTACCTGCCGCCGGCGATCGTCGACCGCAAGAAGCACGGCTTTGCGGTGCCGATTGGCGCCTTGATCCGCACCCTCTTCCGCGAGCGGTGCCGCGATGTCCTGCTGTCGCCCGCAAACCCGGTTGCCGATTGGTTCGACCGCGACGCGCTCGAAGCACTGCTCGACGAGCACCTCGCCGGCCGGCGCGACCACGGCAAAAAGCTCTGGGTTCTCTACATCCTGTTCGCGGTGGCGGCGCGTCGGCCGACGCGTCCTTCACCAACCGATGCGGTTGTACTCACCGCCGCTCGATAGCCGGGCACTCGAATGACCGAGCGTGCAAGTGACGATCTCAAGGGCTCGTCCGACCGTTTCGGCTACGAGTGGGATGTCTATGCTGAAATATTGCCCGAGCATGAGGAGCAGTTTCGCCGGTGGACGGCGCCTTTGCAGCCGCGGGATTGGCAGGGCAAGGACTTTCTCGATGTCGGCTGCGGCATGGGCCGGAACAGCTATTGGCCGCTGACATACGGCGCAGCCGGAGGGGTCGCGGTCGATATCGACCAGCGGTCGCTCGAGAGTGCGCGCCGCAATCTGAAACCCTTCCCCAGGGTGCAGGTCATGCGGGCCAGCGTCTATGACCTGCCGTTTGAGGATCGCTTCGACTTGGCCTTCTCGATCGGGGTCATCCATCACCTCGAGCGCCCGGTCCGGGCGCTCGAGGTGATAGTGCGTGCCGTCAAACCCGGCGGTCGCGTGCTGATCTGGGTCTATGGCCGCGAGAACAACCGCTGGCTGGTGTCCGTACTCGGTCCGTTACGACGAGTTTTATTCAGTCGATTGCCGATCGGCGTTACGCATCACCTGTCATTGTACCCGGCCATGCTGATTTGGCTGTTGGTGCGGCTCGGCATTCGCCCGATCGAATATTTCCGGCTTATTGGGAAATTCAATTTCGCACACTTGCGGGCGATCGTATTCGACCAGATGCTGCCGCGCATCGCCCATTACTGGCCGCGGGAGACGGTGGCGAGAATGATGGCAGACGCGGGGCTCGTGGATGTTAGCCTCGCCTGGGTAAACCAGATGTTCTGGTCGGCGATCGGCACGCGTCCGATATCGGCGAGGAGGTCGTGAATGCGGTCCATAACCCAAGCGGCCAATGGCAGCGCTGGGTTTCCTCAGGACCAGGAGCCGGTCGACTTCGTCTCTTCTTGCCTCAACCGGGCTTTCAGGGGAGAGATAATCAACGGCGCCCCGCGGCAAGTGCCGTATCACTGAATGACGGACGCGGTCGGACAGCGCCCAATAATGATGCAGCCGCCGGTTCTCGGGCACGCGGTATGCTGGCAAACGATCGGGCAATGTTGCGAGATAAGGTTCCTCCGCACAGAGGATAATATTGTAGCGGTACCAATGCTGAACCTGGAGATTTGCGATGACTTTCGGGCGCAGCAGTCAATCGCGATGTAGCCGCGCTCGCGGAACTTTTCCCGCCAATATTCAAGGGGCTGCTCCTTGATGTGATGTTTTCCGCCTTGGCCGGGGACTGCGGCCGAGAACATCACAAGAGGGCCGTGCGCCGTCAGCGTGCCGACAAAATCGGAGGCTCGGGACCTCGGCAGATGCTCGGCGACCTCGAGGCTTTGCACCACGTCGAAGCGCCGCGGAGGTCGATCGGCTGGCTCAGATCCACGGCGCGAAACGCATCCGTCGATCATCACGTGTTGTTGGTCGACGGGAGGGGCGTCGACACCCATTACTCTTGCGCCGGCTTTCCGCTAGACGCTCAGCCAAGCGCCTTGGCCGCATCCAAAATCGGCGACGTGTTGATCGGCATCAGGGCGCTCAGCAAAGGGACGATCTGCTCCGCCGAACGGACCGCAAAGGAGGCCAAGAAGCGGTAGAAATTGTCGCCGTATTCGTGCAATTTATTGAGCGAGAGCTTGTCGTACCCGACTCGCTCTGAACGGACAGTCGGTAGCTAGCTCCAAGTGTCGGTAGGCAGGTCGGGGTCCGCACCCTGCCGTAGTATACCCACCGCAGCGCCGGTTCGATCGAACACCAGCCGAATCCCCGCCGCCTCAATCGCCCGCCGCATGGAGGCGATGCTGTTCGCGTGGGGCATCCGCTGCCCGCTCTCGAACACCTGTACCGTTCGCTCGGACACGTTAGCTCGCCTCGCAAGCTCAACTTGCGACCAGCCTAACCAGCCGCGTGCGGCCCGGCTTTGCTCCGGTGTCACGACGTCAGGACGCGGAAAAATTCACATCCGTCGCATAATTCTTCTTGTTTCCCGCAAGTATGCGTGTTAGACGCATGTATACGTGATTTCCGCAGACGGGAGACCATGGATGGCTGCCGCTGGCTTCCATGTCGACGAGACGCAATGTTCCATATTGCGGTCAGCCGATCTCTCGCAAGCAGGATCGTGAAATCCGGGCGCAGATCGAGGCACCGGAAACCGCCCGCATCGCCAAAATCGAGCAGGCGCTAAAGGACCGCTTCGTCGGGCTGGTGAGGACCGGCAACGGTCCAAACTGGTTTTTTGAAGCGACGGAACAAGTGGGGGACCGTCCGCAGCGTATTTTACTGCTCCTTAATGCAGATATCACAGGATCAGTCTCCTTCCTAACCACGACCGAGGCCATCAGCAATCCGGGGGCTCCAGATAAGAGAGCATTTTGCTGAGTTACTTGATTTTTGCCATCGTCGCGGCAATCATTCGACTTAGTGATCGATTGCGCCGGCCGCCTCCGAAGGGGATTTTCCTGAGCTGCGGAACAAGGGTATGAGTGAAGCCTGTGAATTCACCATCTTGATGCCGTGCCTCAACGAAGCGGAGACCCTGGCGAGCTGCATATCCAAAGCACGGGGCTTCATCGCCCGAAGCGGCTGCACGGGCGAGGTCGTGATCGCCGACAACGGCAGCACCGATGGCTCACGGCCGATCGCCGCGGCAAACGGCGCCCGGGTGGTTCATGTCGCCGAGCGCGGCTATGGCAGCGCTCTCCTCGGCGGCATTCGTGCGGCCCGCGGCAAATACGTGATCATGGGCGACAGCGACGACAGTTATGATTTCAACCGGCTCGACGCCTTCGTCGAACAGCTGCGCGCCGGCTATCAGCTCGTTATGGGCAACCGCTTTCGCGGTGGGATCCTGCCGGGTGCGATGCCGCCGCTGCACCGTGCAGGACCGGATCAAGAGATCCCATAGGCGCTCGACGACAACCGAGGGACCGAAAACCTTGAACAACACCGCCAAGGCGTAAAACTGGGCCGGCCCGTAGTTTGCGTAGAAGTCGCGATAAGGTATATCGCCCGGACAGAACTCGGGTCGATCCGACAAGTATTAACCCTTCGTCATATGGGGTAACGTATCTACGCTTTTTCGCAGACCGGGCTGCGAAAAAGTGGCCCCTTTGGGGCAGTTTGAAATAGGGCGGGGTGCTTGTAGCGTATCCTCCATGACGGATGGGCTGAGCACTCTGTATCAGGATCTCCTGAGCGGCAGCTACGATTGCGTGGATCGGATCGTTCTGAACGCCTACTTCCGCATGGGGCATAGTCCCGGTGGATTTCGGGTGTGGTGGCGGGCGCTGACCGGGTCGGACGAAACTCTCTTGAGAATGCCTACCTGATGCGGATGGCCGACCGTTTCAGCCGTCGCGTTCGCGGCTACGCCAAAGCGCACAATATTGCGGTCATCGACTGCTCGGTGGGGAGCGCAAGCACGACATTGCCACAGAATATCGCTCCAAGACCACCGTCGTGCAGGGCTTATTTCTGGTCTTGGTTGGTCGAGCGCCAGCGCCGGTTTGGGATGTCAGCGCCAAACACCACATCGAACGAAAGAAGCCGATCGCGTACGTCAACCACTATTCGTTTCATATCTTGGACCCGAATGGGGCCATCTCACCATCAAAGTCAGCGGGCATCCGCCCTTCCCGGCCCAGGTGATCCTGAACGGCCACGAGAACGACGCCTGCCAAGCCCGCAAGGCCGGCATTGCCTTCACGAAGGAGGGAAACTGTTTTGCTGATATCTCCGACGCCGCAGGCTTGGCCAAGATCGCAGACACCTTGTCCGAACAGCGGGCGATACGGCGATTGAGCCAAGTCTGCGAGCGTTGGATTTACACGACCTGTTTGTGCTTCGCGCTCGATTTTGAGGAGCAGAAGCGCAGCGGGTTTCGTTATCAGTATTCGAGCTATCAGATCGAGTACAGCCGAAACCTGGTCTTTGCGGTGGGCGGGCACATGGAACAAGTGTTTCAGGCGCTCATCGACCGCAGCCGCGCCCCGCTCGATCTGAAGACCATCAAGACCATCCTCGGATACAAGCATCGTCCGAAAATCCGCTGCCGAACCAAGCGGTCGGCCGAATGGGAAGTCACGGTCGAGAGACCTACCTATGATCTGACGATCCTCAAGCTGCACTGCGGCAAGCTGACCCTGAAGATCTATAGCAAAAGCCTGCCCCCGCGAAGGCGGGGGGCGAACGCGTCCTTCGCATCGAGGCGGTTGCTCATAACACGCGCGAGCTCAACTGCGGTCGCTCGTTGGAGAAGTTCCCCGAGGTGGTGTGGCGATTGAAAAGCATGCTGGAAAAGTTTGCCGATGCTCTGAGTTGCATCGATCAGTGCTTCATCGCCGATGAAATGCTCGAGGAGCTGCCGGCAGCCTCGCGCGTCGGCAAAACCATCGTCGGCGGCATCGATCTCAACAAGGCGCGCATGCGCGCGGTCATCGCGGCGCTGATCGCTTTGTCCGCCTCGCCTAACGGCTTCACCGCGCGTGGCGGGGACCGTACTGTGATGGGCTTTGCTTGGTGCGTGCGCAAACCCGAGCCGCCACGTGGGAGTGATCATCGACAAAGTTTTTGCGGGGCTTCGCCCCGAAGCGCCTATACATCGTTATGATGAGAAAGAGAAACGCGCAACCGAAAACGCCGAGCGGGATGCAATAGCGCACGGCCATGCTCTTCTGGCCGATTTTGCGACTGATGTTCGCCTCACAGGTCACGCCGTGTTGCTCCGGTATCGGCCCGGTCCCGCCACCGCTCTCCGCGCAGTCGCCCGCTTCTCCGCTTGTTCGTGTTGATTCGGCTTTCTTTTTTGGTAGACCCCGGGTGAAATGGTTAACTTGCAAAGCCCCTAGCCGATCGGAAACAGGTGTGATAATTTCAAGTATTGTATACTTTCGATTGCCGTCTCGCGCCACCGGAAAGCGCTAAGCGCGGTTGGTTGGGGAGTATGGGCAGTGTTCGGGCCACCGCCGGTCCAGTAGCGACTACCCGCATGGAGCAATCGTCAGAGCAGCGAATTAGATGCGAATACTGATCACCGGCGGCGCAGGTTTTGTCGGCTCGCATCTCGCCTTATCGTTCAAGCGAGACATGCCGGACAAAAGAGTTATCGCGCTCGACAACCTCAAGCGGCGAGGCAGCGAACTAGCATTGCGGCGGCTGGCTTCCGGCGGGGTCGAATTCCGTCACGGCGACATCCGCAACCGCGAAGACCTTGCCGACGTCGGCAGCTTGGATCTACTCATCGAATGTTCGGCCGAGCCCTCGGTCCAAGGCGGACTTGCGGGCGGTGATCGATATCTGATCAATACGAACCTCGTCGGCACGATCAATTGCCTCGATCACGCACGTCGCCACGAGGCGGCGGTGGTCTTCCTGTCGACGAGCCGTGTCTACCCGATCGCAGCGCTGCGCGAGTTGCCTTTGGCCGCCACCGAGACGCGACTTGTCATCCCCGAGGCGAAAAAAGGACCGGGCTGGTCAGCCCGCGGCATCACCGAGAGTTTTCCGCTGACCGGCAGCCGCTCGCTCTACGGTGCGAGCAAGCTTTGCTCGGAGCTGATCATTGCCGAATACTTGGCTCTCTACGGGTTGCGCGCTGTGGTTAATCGTTGCGGGGTGGTGACGGGACCATGGCAAATGGGCAAGGTCGACCAGGGGTTCATCGTCCTCTGGGCGGCTCGCCACCTCTTCGGGGGGCCGCTCTCCTACAACGGGTTCGGCGGCGCTGGGTTGCAGGTGCGCGACGCCCTCCACGTGGATGACCTATATCGGCTGATCCGTGATCAGGTCGTCCAACTGCATGCTCATAGCGGAAAAACCTACAATGTAGGCGGTGGCGCCGAATGCAACGTATCGCTCAAGGAGTTGACGGAAACCTGCGTGGAACGCACTGGCCGGCGACTGGCGATCACCTCTCAACCCGAAACCAATCCGGTCGACGTCCCGTACTATGTCACCGACAATTCCGCTGTGACGGCGGCGACCGGGTGGCGTCCGCGCCTCTCGATGCCCGATATACTCGACGATATCTTTGCATGGCTCCGCGAACACCGCCGAGAGCTCGAAGGCATACTGACATGAAGAGGCGGGCGGAATGGCTGTTGCGGTAATTACCGGTTCGGCCGGTCTGATCGGAGCGGAGGCCGCGCGGTTCTTTGCCGGCAAGGGACTGGACATCGTCGGCATCGACAACGACATGCGCCGCCAGTTTTTCGGGGAGGAGGCCAGCACGGCCTGGAACCGGCAACGCCTCGAGACCGAGGTCAAGGCTTACCGGCACTACGACATGGATATCCGCGACCAGAGCGCGGTGGAGGATCTCTTCGGGCGATATAGCTCTGCCGTCGACGTGGTCATCCATGCCGCCGCGCAGCCCTCGCACGACTGGGCGGCAAAGGCGCCTTTTGTCGACTTCTCGATCAATGCCAGCGGTACGCTCAATCTGCTGGAGGCAACGCGGCTTTACTGCCCGGACGCGTGCTTCATCTTCACCAGCACCAACAAGGTTTACGGCGACACACCCAACCGGTTGCCGCTTGTCGAGCAGCCCACCCGCTGGGAGCTGCCGGACGACCATCCCTACGGCCGCCACGGCATCGACGAGTCGATGAGCATCGACCAGACGATGCACAGCCTGTTCGGTGCGTCCAAGGTCGCCGCCGATGTCCTTGTCCAGGAATACGGCCGCTATTTCGGCATGAAGACGGCTTGCTTCCGCGGCGGTTGTCTGACCGGTCCCGACCATTCAGGGACCGAGCTGCACGGCTTTCTCGCCTATCTCGTGAAATGCGCAGTCACGGATACGTCCTATGTTGTGTTTGGCTACCGCGGCAAGCAGGTGCGCGACAACATCCATTCCTTCGACCTGGTGAACGCGTTCGGGCATTTCTTCGAGGCTCCTCGGGTCGGCGAGGTGTACAACATCGGCGGCGGGCGTTACTGCAATTGCTCGATGCTCGAGGCGATCGAGAAGTGCCAGAGCCTGACTGGCCGGGAGCTGCGATGGTCGTATAGCGAGGCCAACCGCGCCGGCGACCACATCTGGTGGATCAGCGACATCCGCCGGTTCCAGACCCATTACCCTGGGTGGTCGATGCGCTACGATATCGATGCCATTCTTGGCGAGATTTTCGACTCGGTAACCAACCGGGCAGCGCGATCGGAGGTGACCTGATGCCACTTCAAGTCAAATCCTTGGCTGAGTGGGAGCGGGAAGGCATCACCGACATGCTCTCCGTCGTGATCCCAGCCCATAACGAGGAAGGCCATATTGCCGATACGGTAGAGGGCGTTGCAGCGGCGCTCGACCAAGCGAGCATCCGCTACGAGATCCTTGTGGTCAACGATAACAGCCTAGACCGGACCGAGAACATCGTCCGGGCTCTCAGCCGAACCAACCCCGCGGTGCGTTGCGTCAACAACGACCCGCCGAACGGCTTCGGCTTTGCCGTGCGACGAGGCCTCGCCGATTTTCAGGGCGATGTCGTAGCGATATTCATGGCCGACGGTTCGGACCTGCCGGCTGATCTCGTCGCCTTCTACCGCAAGCTCGAGGAAGGCTATGATTGCGTGTTTGGCTCGCGCTTTAGCCGCGGCGGGCGCGCGATGGATTATCCTCGCCTAAAACTGCTGTTGAACCGGCTGGGAAACAAGTTCATTCAGCTGCTGTTTCGCATCCCGTGCGACGACATTTCGAATGCCTTCAAGATGTATCGACGCAGTGTAATCGCCGGCATCCAGCCGCTGCTCGCCCAGCAATTTAATCTGACGGTCGAGGTCCCGCTCAAGTCGATCGTGCGCGGCTACCGGTGCGCGGTCGTACCGAATACCTGGATCAATCGCAAGCAAGGTCTATCGAAGTTCAAGATCAAGGAAATGGGATCGCGCTATTTTTTCATCGTGCTCTATTGCTTTCTCGAAAAGACCCTGGGGCACGCGGATCTGCAGACATCCGCGCAGTTCCGCGAGACGCAGCTCCAAGTGTGGCACCGTTGAGACTGGAGTGGGGCATCGCCGTCAGGAATGATAGCTTGTAATGGAACAATTTGGCTTTCCGTAATTATTCCGTGCCGTAACGGCGAGCGTTGGCTCGCGACTGCGCTGCAGTCCCTGGTGCTGGGCGGGCTCGGCCTTGCCGTCTACGCCTTCGGCAGCTGGGGCGCAGAAGGATTCGGTCCGCTAGCCTACGCGGACACGATGCGGTTCGTCATTCCATCCGGCACCGCCATCCTGCTCGGCTTTCAGATCATCTACAGCGCCTTCTTTGTCGGAGGGGCGGCTGCCGACTGTTCGGCCGAAGCGGCCTAATCAGTCAGGGACCGAGAACGATGGCAAGGCCCTGGCTATCCGTGATTGTTCCCTCCCACAACGACGAGCGTTGGCTCGGTGCGGCGCTTCAGTCTCTTGTGGATCAGAACGACGCGGGAGTTGAGGTGATAGTTATCGATGCAAGCGTGACGGACGCAAGCCTCCGGATAGTCGGCGGCTTCGCGCAGAACGCCGCCTCGACTTGCCATCTTGGCCTGAAAAAGTAAACTTCGCTGTTGAGCAAGCCAGAGCGGATCGAATTTGCGTCCTGCACTCGGATGACCTTTGGCTGCCAAACAGATGTGCGAAGCTTCGAAAATGGCTAAATATTCAGCCGGACAGCGTCATGCATCTGCACCCCTGCTACTTCATCGATGAGTCGGGAAAGCGCTTGGGGCTCTGGCGGTGCCCGTTGCTGGGCGGGCTATTACCCGTTCAGCGCCCATCTTGTTTGAACGGTTACTTGTTCAGAATTTCATAGCGGTCCCGGCGCCGACCATCCGACGGGATGCCTTCCTGCGGGTTGGCGGCCTGGATAGTCGATTATGGCATACGGCAGATTGGGATTTGTATTTTAAGATTGCTTCGGTTGGCAGTGTCTACTACCATTCCTGCCCGCTAGCGTGTTACCGAATACATAAATATTCTCTGGGAATGCGAGGCGCTCACAATATTGAGGACTTTCGTAGGCAGCATGAAATTGTCATTGATCGGCATGCGGGAAAACTTTCTCCATCCCGTATGAACCAGACACTTCGTATTGCCAAAGCATAATCGACGTCAATACCGCGCTTGCCGCGGCGGCTGTTGGTGGAAAGTTCGCTCAAATGGCCAAAGCCGTCATTTGCGTACCGATGCTCGGTCCGCGAGCCATGGGCCGATATTTCCTATATTCTAGGATCGTGGAGCGAGCCCTTCCTCGCCCGAGAGCGCTTGTTACAGGGAATTTGTAAAACGATGCACCCGGGACCGCTGATCGCGCGTTTGTTCGGACCTTATGAGCGACACGTCGCCGAGGCTTATAAGAGGCTCTTCGCCGACCTGGACGACTTTGCCGCCCGCCTGCGGCTCTGGGTCTCGCACGTAGCGAGTGATGAAAATCAAACAAAAGACTCCGCGCCGAACGGCCAAAATCTGCGTTCGGCCATCGATCCTGCGGGTTCCATCCGTCTGATTTTATCCACTAGAAATCTTCGAGGTTGGCTGCGGAGAGGGAGCGGTGATGGAGCGGCTCCTCAGGGCGATCTCGGCGCCACCATCACCGGGATAGAAGTCACGCCGACAATTTGGACGGCTCTACCGAGTAGATCCTGCTCGCGTCACCTTTTTGCAGAGAATGGCCGACGACGTCGCCCAGCAAGAGCGGGGACCTCGTCGTGTTGCGTGACGTCTGGGAAGCCTTGAGCTTAGATACGCCGCCAGCCCGACACCGGACCCCTTCGTACTCTCGCTTGGCCTTCCCGTGACGCGGAAAGTCAAGGCGCTACAGCGCGAGCACCATCCACAACCGACATCACTCGCGAGAGGAAAGCGGATGCAATCAGTTAAACCAGACACATCAGTCCATAGGGCTTCAATATGCGAAACTCAAAATCGCGTCGTCGCCCCTACGCTTGCCCGTGATAAAAATGTTCCTTTATTCTTTTTTGTAATGCTGTGTTTTGTTGCAGGGCTCTCTCTCTATTTCTTGGGGATACTTTTTTCAATCTTTCGACTGATGTTGAACCTCCATGAACCATTTCGAACCTGGAACCAGGCCGTCATTTGGTATAGCGGCGTCCCGTCCACACTTGGCCTAATATTGGCAGCCGCAGATCTTGCTTTTCTCCTTCCACGCAGGCGCCGGCGTTCGCTTTCTCCAACGTTGGAACCGGTCGCCGACTTGCGGAACAGCAGCCACAGAAACCCTGCCGTGAGCGCGCTGACAAACGTAATCTTGAACTGCATTGCAAAGCCGGCGGATAGCCCCGCGAGCAGGGTCGCATTATGACAACGGGCTAGCAGGAGACGGAGCGCCAGGAGGCTGAAAAAGATCCCCGGAAAATCTCCTCGGAGCTGAAAAACCCACTCCCGCATGCTGATAGTAGAAGTCGCGAGCAGCAGACCCCAAAGCCAGGCATATCGCGCGGGAACCGGTGTGCGCACGATCGAGATGACCACGGCAACGCATGACAGAAACGCGGCTAATGCGATCAGGCGTGGCCCGACAAGCGGGTTCGGAAAGGTTCCGATTTGGCCAGGGAAGGAATACAGCATGTACAACAGCGGGCTGTATTGCGCCGGCAGATAGGGCGGCTGCGACAAATCCCGGTAGATTACTCCGGTGGCCTTAAAGTGCAGCGCGTCGTAAAGAATATAGCTGTCGCCGTAGCCCGCTTCGTCAAGCAAGAAAAGCCGGGAAACCTGAAAATTCACCATCAGCAGAGAATTGGCCAAACAGAACAGGGCGAGCGTCCCGGCCAACGCATCGCCAGCGATTCTCCGGCCAAAAAGGGCATGTCCCGCGCGCGTTGCACTGATTTTCACTAGACAGAGTCCTCCGGCAAACCACTCATCGCTACGCCAATGACAGGCCCAAGCCGTTTGTCTGGGGTGCCGTCCGGAGTTTTGGTTGGAATTGAAGGTGGCGTAGTCTCCGGGTGCTGAAACCCAAACGATCCGGCGTTTGTGCGCCGGTGGAGACCACGCCATGACCAACAATACCACAAAGTCGCCGGTCCTGCATTCGCAAGCGGAGACGGCGGTCCATCTTCTCGACGATTGGTTTGATCCGATCGAAGCCGGTTTGCGCGATCGAGTGCGCGAGTTCATCCAAACGATGATCGAGGCCGAGCTCGAGGCGGCGCTTTCCCGCCCGCGCTACGGCCGTCGTCCAAAGACGGATCCTGAGCATGCCGATGGCCCGAGCGGTATCTCCGGCCACCGGCACGGCCACCGATCGCGGTCGCTGCTCGGGACCTTCGGCCGGGTGGAGATCGCCGTGCCGCGCGCCAGGCTCGACAGCGCGGAGGGCAAGACGACCGAGTGGAAGAGCACGGCGCTGCGGGCTTACCAACGGCGAACCAAGCAGGCCGATTCGCTGATTGCAGGCGCCTATCTTGCCGGAACCAACACCCGTCGAGTACGCCGGGCGCTTTCGGCCGTGTTCGGCGGTGCGATCAGTAAGGATACGGTGAGCCGAGTCTGGCGGAAGGTAAAGGCTGACTGGGATGCCTGGAATGCCCGCCCGCTCGCGGAAGAATCGATCATCCGCTTGATCCTGGACGGCACAGTGGTGCGCGTCAGACTCGACCGAAAGGCCACGTCGATCGTGCTCTTGGTCGTGCTCGGGGTGCGCGAGGACGGCCAGAAGGTGCTGTTGGCCGTCAAGAACATGGGTGGCGAGACCAGCGAGGCGTGGCGCGCTGTGCTCGACGATCTCGTCAAGCGCGGGCTGCGCAAGCCAGAGTTCCTGATCGTCGACGGCGGGACTGGGCTGGAGCAGGCGTTGGTTGCCTTGTGGGGGGATGTCCCAACCCAACGCTGCACGGTCCACAAACACCGAAACTTACTCGCCCACGCGCCCAAACGGCTGCATGAGGAGGTCTCAGCCGACTATACCGACATGATCTACGCCACCTCGCCTGCGGAGATCGCGGACCGCCGGAAAGCCTTCATCCGCAAATGGCGGCTCAAATGCAAGGCCGTGGCCGACAGCCTCGAGGAGGCCGGTGACCGCCTCTTCACCTTTACCCGATTGTCGGACAGCCAATGGAAGAGCGTGCGCACCACCAACGCGATCGAGCGGCTTCATGAGGAGTTCAAGCGCCGGATCAAGACCCAGACGGTGCTCCCTTCAGCAGAGACCGCAGCCATGTTGTTCTGGGCGCTACTTGCGGCTGGTCAGATCACCATGCGCAAAGTCGACGGATGGGAAACTCTCACCCAGAAGCTCGCTGACAAGCCGATTGACCTCGCTGCCTGATCCAATATCCTGATCCAACCGGAGACCGCGCCAAACAAATTCCAATACACATCGCGACGGCACCTTGTCTGGATCAAATCCGCCAATGCTATTCTCGCCGCTGCCCGAGCCCAGGAGACAAGCGTTAGAAGCTATCCACTATCCCGTCAGGGAAATCAAAGCTCCGATTTTGTCCCCTTGGCCAGATAACTCCCATAGACAGCTCGATACGATGGCGGCCCTCTCATGGCCGAGCGCGACAGGCCGCCGCCAACGCGAGCAATCGTCGAGCGCGCTGATGACGCTCCATAGCGCGCCGGCCGAGCACAGCGAAACGAGCTCGGAACAAACCGTGCATGTTCTCTTTCGCGCTCTGGCATGTGCATAATACTCATGAAGCCGCTTGCTTTGCCGGGGAAGCTGCGTCATTTTGCCGTTCCCGACCGCAACTTAGCGGATTAGTCGAGGTCGGCCCGTGACCTGGCGATACGGGGCCGCGCGCCCTGGTCGCGGCTTTTGACCGTGAGGCATATGCGCTCTCCGATCGGACCGGACGGCTCCGGCGGTGTCATGAGCGCTGTTCGCACGCTGTCCCGGTCGGTAAGCCGGATCAGACCGCAGGGGAAGCCGATGATGAGGGGCAAAAGGATGTAGGGTAGCGGCTGGAGTTCATTGGTCGGCCTTATGATTGTCATTACCGTGTTCCGTTTTGGTCGCCGCGAGTGTCGCCAAGGGAGCGAGGGATGCTCAGCGAGATGGCGGTAGTTTCAGACCGAACAGCGAGCTGTTGCGATGACCGCACGCATAAATATAATAGGGGGTGTGGGGTGGAGCAACTATATTTTAGTAGCGATGGATGATGCCGGGCCAACCGGTCGGCTCTGCCAACTCATTCATAACGCCGGCCGAGAAGCGTCAACATATGGAAGCATCAGTCCATAGTCGAGGTGATTTACCGGAAGGAGTACGGTCATTCGCAGCCTTCTGATCGGAAGCGCGCGGCTGTTTGTGACGGCTGGGCTATTGTGGGCGTTGTTGACGCGCGTCGACCTGAGCCATGTCAAGGAGATCGTCGATCACGTTTCGTTGTCGCTGTTGGCGGCGGGCGCGACGGCACTACTGGCGACGAGCCCGTTCAGCGCGTTGCGCTGGCGCATCGTCCTGGCGGCCGAGACGACCTCTCCCGGACCCTGGACCTTGCTGAAGATCGTGCTCGTCGGGTTGTTCTTCAATCAAGTCTTGCATTCCGGCGTCGGTGGCGACGCCGTTCGGGCGTGGCGTTGCCACCGGCTCGGCATCGGCGTCGGGGCGGCAATCCGCAGCCTTGTGCTCGATCGTGTTAGCGGCTACTTCGTGCTGGTCATCCTGTTCGCCGCCAGCCTGCCGGTTCTGCTGCGCGTTCTGCCCGACCCGCGCCAGCGCTACGGCATCGTCCTGCTCCTCGGAGCAGCGCTTGGCGGATCGTTCGCGCTGTTCCTGATCGATTACCTGCCTAGGCCGCTATTGCGTTTTCGGCTGGTTGCCGAGCTTGCGGCGTTGTCGCGCGCAGGCCGCCGGCTGTTCGCCCGGCCGGCGCGGTCCGCGGCCCTCGTAAGCCTCTCAGTCGCCACGGTGGGGCTCACGATCGTTGCTTTCATGCTGGTGGCGGAGAGTCTCGGCGCGATCTCTCCTTCGTCAGCTGGGTCGTGATCGTGCCCCCGGTGACCCTGATCCAGCTGGTACCCGTCTCGCTTGCCGGGTGGGGGTTGCGCGAACTTGGCTTTGTCGTCGTCCTCGCCGGGTTCGGAATCCCAGCCGAGCCGGCGCTCGCTGCCTCGCTGTTGGTCGGCCTGTGCACGATCGTCGTCGGTTTGCCCGGCGGTTTGCTATGGCTGACCGGCTGGGACATCACCCGAGCGACCGCGGCCAAGAGCGGACGCGTTGCCGCCGGGGTGGATCGGCAAATCATGAGCAAACCGGAACCAATCGCTGCGATCGCGGCTATATCAAGCGTGTGGTAATGCTCGAAGCGCATCCTGCTCACCGAGACTGGCGAACCTCCGTCGCTTTATTCTACGTAGTTTTGATTTTGACCGCTGCGGTATATTATCTTTTCTTGACGATGGACGGCAGTCTCAATTTCTCCAAACTCCTTGAACACGGAGCAAGGGGAATGACTTTCAACAGCATGTTGGAGCATCTGCTGCACGGGGAGTTCGACGTCGATCCGGCAGCTATTACCTCTGAGGGGCACGTTCGCGACGGAAAGACCTATACCTATTTCGGTATTATCCCGGCACTTCTGCGGTTGCCGTTGCTGCTCACGGGCGGCCTCGCACGGCTCGACGTCACGGGCTTATACTGTGCTCTCGCGGCGACGGTCGCGCTGGGCTTCAAGTTGGCCAGCGTGGTCTTGGTCAATGACGAGCTGCCGAAGAACCGGCTGCAAGCCATTGCCTTTTTTGTCCTCGTTCTGTCGTTGCTGCTCGGGGGCGCCCAAATCCAATTTCTAAGAGGCTCGATCTATCAGGAGACGATCGAATGGGCTGGTGCGATCAGCGCCGCCTTTATCTATTGCGCGGTACGGGGATTGATCGCTAGGCGGGAGTTTTCTACGGAGTTGATCGCCGTAATGGCTAGCCTGGCCGGGCTGGGGCTCCTGACTCGCGTGTCGACCGCCCTCGGGCTCTACGTTGCTGTCGGGCTGCTCGTTCTGGTTCTCGCTTGGCCGTCGGCCGGCCCGTTTCGAGACCGGCTGCCGCGGTTCGTACACGACTTGGCGAGCAAGCGCACCATCGTCGCGCTCACTATCCTTACGGGGTTCGTGACATTGTCCGGCATAGTGAATTATGGGCGCTGGGGAGACCCGCTTAAGTTTTCCGGGGGCACCTACATCCACCTCGTGGCTCTGCCCGAGCGTATCGCTCGCTTGAAAGCGTATGGCGTGTTCAACATAGAGCGGCTATGGTACGGAATACTCTATTATTTCTTTCCGATTTGGACGATCATTCGCCCGGACGGGCAATTTCTGTTTTCCGAATTCGAGACCCGGATTCTCGACACCGTCGAGACGCCGCCGAGCAGCTTTCTGTTGTCTGACCCCTTGCTGCTGGTGTTGTGTGGCGTCTCCCTGCTGCGGCTGCCGCGGCTGGCACGCGAGCGCCTGATCGACCTCCGCGCCGTGCTCGCGCTGATGATCGGGTTCTTGATACCCGTGCTTCTGATTCTGACGTTTTTTGGCATGGCATTCAGATACCGAATGGAGTTCTATCCGTTTCTCGAATTCACAGCCTTTGTCGGGTTTTATGCGATCTGCGTGAACCCTGACCGGTTTTCCGCATTATCGCGCAGCAGGCTCTCCCTCTTCCTGATTGCCAGTGCCGGTGTCGGAATAGTCTGTTCACATCTGCTGCTCTTTCTCTACAAGATATCGCCCGGAGGGAACTACTCCGAGCCCGGAAGCACCAACGCGGTAACGCCGGCCGATGGATGGGTTGATTTCTATTTAATTCAGCTGAAGTCGATATTTCCCAGCATAGCACAAAGATTGCATTTGTAACGAAGTTAATGGCGCTGCGCGCCGCCGCACCTCATCACCGGATAGGTTTCAGCACGAGCCGCATAGAGGGCAATTCAGGAAAGGTAATCGTAAATAAGACCAGCGGGCCCGAGAATATCCTGATGATCAGAAGCCCTATCGTCGCCAGGTTGCCGTGCACGATACCCTTGAGTATTGCGCGGTGAGTTGGTTGAAGAAAAATAGCCAGGTCATGGGCGAGATCCCGGCTGGCGCGACTAGGCCTCCCGGCTCAGAGGGAGGTGAACGTGGCGACCTTGGCGGCGCCGAGAAGCAGCAGCGAGACGACAGCAACAAGCCACGACACCCAATCGCGCGCCGCATAGACGATCGGATCTTCATGCATGTGCCCGCGCGCGGTCGACAACCATAGCCGACATAGCCACAGCAGCACCAGCGGTACGATCCCCCACAACAATCCCGGTGAAGCGTAGCGCCGGATTGTCGCCTCGTCTTGCACGAAAAGAGCGAGAACTACGCAAGAGGCAAAGGCTGCCGCGCACCCGAACACTTGCAAGATCGCGACATCACCGGCGCTATAACCGCGGCGGGCGACGTGATCCCCGCCGGTACGACCAAGGACCATAAGCTCCTCGACGCGCTTGACCAGCGCCAAGCTGAGAAATACGAAACTGGAGAAGCCGAACAGCCAGAGCGAGAGCAGATGTCCCGTCGCTTCCCCGCCCCCGAACAGGCGGAGCGTGTATAGTCCAGCCAACAAGAACACATCGAT
>Ga0306924_10000516_pt1 | contig 32472 bp, 36 predicted proteins | sample sta12Can44000111_FD_203756 | JGI IMG/M metagenome (GOLD analysis project Ga0306924, IMG submission 203756) | Lab enrichment of tropical soil microbial communities from Luquillo Experimental Forest, Puerto Rico - statanox.12C.anox.44.000.111 (v2)... | ecosystem: Environmental > Terrestrial >... | reverse complement strand
GAAGTCTATACAGGTAGCCACTGAGCCCGTTCAGCCCACTGGAATTTGGTACTAGGTAACCTCCTCGAGGCGATACTGGGCTCGCCCATCACGGAGATGCGGTTGCCTGACCAGCCGAAACCGACGACCATCCGTGACCCGCACGACGCGCCCATTGCACCGACGCAGCCAATCTCCCAGCTGCTTGGCCGAGATGTTGCCGTCCTTGTCTCCGGCTATGCGCAGGAAAAGCTCTCTAAACGGGTTCGTGTTAAACCCGGCGGGAGCGAGGGACGCGGCCTCGATGAGACCGGCGGTCGTGTAGATTATGTCGGGCTTGAATTCGTCGAGACACTTGTCGAACAGCTCGCGAAGGTCGGCAAGCTCAGGATCCTCGGCTTGAGTGGCGTCGATACTCGTCACCGGATCCGGCTCTCCTAGCCAAACCAGCGGAGAGCGCACCATGGTCGACCACTCAGCATAGCTGCCAAAGGGTCCACACATCGATGGCGCTCCGGCTGCCAGGTAGGCGCGCATGATCGTCAGCGCGGCTGCGACATAGGTCGCGCGGTTCCCGGCGGCCTGGCGTAACGCGTTACGCTTGAACTCCCGTAGCTCCGGCCGCTCGTCCAATGTCTCGAGATCGCAAACAATACCGCGGCGGATCATGTCGCCCTTGAACGTGACGTTGTTGCCGGTCGCATAAACGGCGGTGTGGATCTCGCACTCCGGCGTTTCGCTACGGCCCAGGATTCTGACCTTCACCACCGGCCGCTCAGAAATCTGGCACAGGAATTCCCCGCCCAGATCGTGGATGCAATTATCCAGCGAAATCATTGGAATCCCGCTTAAGATGATGGCACCGAGACGTTTCTCGGTTTCCTCCACGCTTTTGAGCGCGGTGATCACCGGGCAAATCCGCCCCGTCGCGATCGTCGCAAAGACGTCGACCAGATAGCTCTTGCCCGTTCCCGCCATATGCGCGCGGATGAGGTGCGTGGGGGCGGTCGGAAGCGAGCCGCGCACCAATGCCGTCAATATTCCCGACAACGCGACCGAACGGTTAAGCCGCTTCTGCTGCTCGCCCTCGATCCGCTTGAATGAGAATTCGGATAGCAGGTCGATCAACAGATTGAGTGCCGAGTTCGCCTGGTCCTTGGTTGGATGCTCCGGGATTGGCGGCAGCTGAAATCCCGGCAGCAAATAGAGCTCGGTTTCGGGGTCGTAGCCCAGATCGATCAGCAGCGAACCATCCGGGCGCAGCGTGGGCGTGGTGATGACGCCAGCGACGTGCGGAAATCGCCAGCGCCGCTCGCTCGCCAGAATAACGCGCACATGCCGCAAGGGCGGATCGGTATTGACCCATTGGTTGCGCTTGCGATCGTACTTCTGGAACGTAGCGGACTCGGCAGCCGGTCCCAGAAAACTCTCCGGCGAGAGTTCTCGCAGACGCGCCAATACCGTCTTGCGCCCGTCGGACGCGGACATGCTTTCGGCGACCGGCTCAACCAACATTCCGGCGCGCGAAAAAATTGGCAGTCCCGAAGCGAGCAGCGCGTCCTCAGTCTCGCCGAGAATGCGGAGCAGCTGACCATCCACGATTTTGATCGTGGGTTGGGTGCCAGTTTGTGGCGATGGCTGCGGCCGGGTGCGCGGTTGTTTCTTGCCAGCCTGGGCGCCGCTGTCGATGGTGGCCTCTACTGAGGCCGCGCCGTCATCGGCGACCAGCCCGCAGGTCTGCGCCGCCTCGAACAAGCGATCGCGAACTTCCTGCTCATCGAGAACACCACCGGCAACAAGCTGGAATAGGTTGAAGGCGGCGGTGTTGAGCGCGCTATTGCGCGTGCCCGGTTGCGCGGTGGTGACGTTCTTGCATTCGCGATCGAGCGCTGCCCTCGCATAGGCGCTAGCTTTCTTCGCCTTGGCGAGAGCGACTAGCCACGGCGGCGCTAGGGCGGCGATCTTTGGTCCGCCTGGTTCCCATTGGTACGTTCCACCGTTGGCGTTCTTACTTGGCGGCAGACAAATGTAGCCGCCGTTGCCGCGCACATCGATGCCGGGCCCGATCTTGCCGGCGCTGTTGCGGATTTCGATGTTGTGATCCCAACTGAAGATGAGGTGCCGTCCGCCGCGCGGAGTGATCGTCACCCAGGTGGATGCAAGCGCAGTATGCTGCGCGATCAACTGGTCGAGCGTGGCCCTGCCATCAATCTTCTTGGCGGGATCGAAATCGAGATCGATCGCCCACATTCTGCTCGCGGGGCCAGTCGGCGCGCTGATCATCGCATTCGGGTATTGCTGCCACCACGCGAGGATTTGCGCCTCGTCCCGGGTCGCATCTTTGAAGCCGTTGGGGGTGAGCGGCTTCTTGTCGATCGGATTGCACGGAAAGATCGGAATGCCGCAACGCGCATAGTCGAGCGCGGCCTCGGGCACAGTAGGCGCGCCAGGCTGCGCTTGCGATTGCGGGCCTTGCGATTGAGGGCTCATGCGATCTTCCCCCCAAGCTTGTGGAAGAGGCTATGCAGATATTGGTGCTGCTTCACAGTTGGTTCGCGGCCATAGACTGTGCGGGCGGCCATATCGTCGATGAATTCGTGGCACCTGTCGGGAAGCCGATGCTTCTCACGCTCCACAAACAGCGCGACCTCGGTCCACTCGAGCTTGCCATCGATGTTGCGGAATGCCCGGTGCCGTGCTGCTTGGCTTCGGCCGCCTTCACACCCTCGGCGTAACCGATGGCGTGGGCGTTCTCGATCTCGCCCTTGATTTTCTGTTTGTCGGCTTCGCTTAGACCGCCGCCGTTCTCGACGCGCGCGGCGAGCACGTGAATGTCGCTGCCGCAGGATTCCAGCAGGCGCAAGAGCGCATGCATGGCGGCAATGATCTCGCCCTCGCTCTCGGAGGACAGCCGGCGAATGACGTGGCTGAGCCTGGTTGCTATCGCGGAAGAGAATGCCACGGCTCACCCCCAGCACCGCTTTTTGTGCGGGCAAATCCGGCAACGCCAATCCGCGGAATCGTCATAAGCGCGCGGCAGCAATTCGCCGGCGCGTGTCGCTTCGATGATGTTGACGGCGCGGTCGCTCCAGAATTGCGCGCGCTCGGCGTTGAATGGGACAGGGAAATGCAAGAACTCGCAAGTATCGGCATTCGTGACGGTGAACAGTGCGGGATTGGTGACGTCGAGATAAGCCTGATAAAGCGCGACCTGGGCGGCGTATTGCGGGAAAACTTTCTCGACACCGTCGCGCTCGAGCGCGCGCCAATTCCTGGCGTTGACGCACTTGTGCTCCCACACCGCGGGATAGATCAGGTAGGCGCCTAGCAGGTCGGGACCGTGGATGATGATGCCGTCGGCGTGTCCGCGTAGCGCGCCACCGGCGGCAGTGAAGGCCAGTACCTCGGGCGGCGCAAATTGGAAACCGGCCGCAATGAAATGTCGGCGTGCACGTTGCTCGAAATAATGCCCGCGATCGAAAATCTCGCGCGTCCGGGCCACCAATTCCGGCTTGCACCACCAATCAAATTGAATGCGGCGGGCACATTCCTGGCCAATGATGGACGCACCCAAATAGGGCCGCGGAAGCCCGGCCGTCGTCGCGGCTGTGCGTTCGATCGCATCGTTAATGGCGATGCTAATCGGCTCGATCGAAAGGTTAGCGCGGTTGAGGTCGAGCATGGTCTGGTCCGCCTAAATCCCGATTTCATCGTTGAACTCGTCCGACATCATCAACGGTCCGCCGGCGGCTGCGTTGGCTTGGCGCGCAATCGCGCGCGCGCTCGATTTCCGAGTGATGCCCTTCTCGCTCAGGTCACGCGCGATCATGGCTTTGCGGATCAGTCGCATAGCCTTGAGCAGAAACTCGATCATGGTTTCTTGTGACCATTCGGTGAGCGGTTTCGTCCAATCAAGGTTGGAACATTCATCCACTAGGTCGGGCAGGATCGTCGTCACCGCGCCGGCGTTCCATGGTTGCGGGTCGAGAGCGATCAGCCTGATGATGCGCTCGGCGTCGATCTCCTCCGAGGTTGCCTGCTGCGCCCGCATAGAAATCCAAGCGAACAGGACTGCACCGACGATCCAGCCCCATTCGGTATCAGTTAGACGCCCAATCGGCGTGCCCGGCGGAATGGGGCCATCCAATTGGATGACCCCACGTGCGCCCGCGATAGCGGCGGCGGTGGCGTCTCGCTGCCATTGGTCCTCGAGCGCAGACAGCGAGACCTCGCCGATGGTGCGGACCTTCTTCTTCATGGCGTCGCCCATCTAGGCCGTTCAACGGGCGCCGCTGCCGCGGCTGGTGTACTAGGTGCTGCCGCCGTGGCTCCGGCTCCACCACCGTTGAACGGGGGCGGCTGCTCGACCGGATGCCAGTCTTTCTTGTCAGGCGTGATCACGCCGGCGAGGATGTTTTTGTCGTCCCAGTTCCCGCCCGAGCCATCATTCTTGGGCTTGCCCTTTTCAATGCCGATCTTGGCAATGAACGTCATGCCCTCGAATTGTTTGGGACTGACGTTGCGGGCCTTGCGTGCCTCGGGACTCATGTCGTCGGGTTTGAGGCCGAGCGCGCTGTCGAGGATGGCCTTCAGCGTGCCCTGACTGATTTTCACGGCCTCCTTATGCCCGTCGGTCGTGCCCGCCAGGATTAAGTTCTCCCAGAACTTGCGACCCTTGTACGGCCCGTCCAACACGGTGAATTCGACGTGGAGCATTTCGCAAAGGCCATCCTTGCTGCGCTTGAGCATTCCGTCTTCGCCGACACCGCCGGCATGGATGTGCATGCCGACGGTTGCAGTGGTGCCGTGCGGGATCAGATCGAATTGCGGTAGCGGGGCGTCAGAGTAGTCATATGGCATTGCTGCCTCCTCTTAGGTTTGAGCAGGTTGCTCGGGTTTATCCTGAGCGGGCTGCTCAGGTGGAACGAGGGTGAACGGTTTTCGCTGGGCAGAGCCCGTGAGCTTCTCGATCAGCGCGCCAAGGTTCGGCGGCTCGAGTTGCTCAAGCCGGCCGGAACGATCTTTCGCCGGGTAGCCCCAAGGATTTGGCGAAGTGCACACGAACGCGCGCACTGGCTTGTGGTCGCCGAAGTCGACCCATGTCATGGTTATGATTTCGTCGACAATTGCCGGAAGCTCGCGCCCGGTCTTTGCGCCTTCGATTTGCGGCTGCCAGGTCGAAATGTTGAATTCGTCGGTGTTTTTCTCGAGCACAGCCGCGAAAACGACGCACTTGCCGCGCGCGTGCTGCACCTGGTTCAGCGCTCCGAGCATGGAGCGCGCGTGCGAGCCATAAATCGCACGCAGATCTTTGCGCCCGCGATCACTGGTTGCCTCAGGCTGTTGCTCCGCCCAGGTGAAGCAAGTCCGCGCAAAGGCAGTCAGGCTGTCAAAGAAAAGATACTGGTACTCCGCGAGCCGTGCGAGCTCAGGATTTTTCATCATCTCGGTGTAGTGCGCCTCGGAATAGGCAGCGCTTGCCGGCAGCGCCGGATTAGCCCCGCCCAATACGCACGCGACATTGCGAACTTCGTCCCACGTGCGGGGGCGCACGCTCGCGACCGCAACATCGGTCACGGCGAGGCCGCCAGCCTCGATGTCGATGAACAACGTCTTTTCGAGCATTGCCGGGGACAAGGTACGTAAGAGCGAAGTCTTTCCGACACCGCTCGGGCCGACGATCAGAATTTTGGGGCCAGTCTTTTCTTTCAAACGGCTGTCAGCGCCGATGATGTTCATGGTGTCCTCGTCCTGAGATGCTTTCGGCTCAGGTCTCTCCGCGCGCGGCTAGCGCGATCAGCGCCGCTTCGGCTTTCGCGTGATCTTTCCTGCGCGCAAACAGAGTGTGCGCAGCCGGAAACAATTGGATTGCGCGTAAGCGACTCGATTCCTTTTCGCCGCCGCGGAGTGGTGGAATTTCTTCCACGCCGTTGGTTCGATAATTGTCAGCGGGATCCCACAGCACGCGATCGTCGCTTCGAGAGAGCCGACGCTTCTTCCATATTTGAAACCGGACGAGGCGCCCTGCTTTGGCATCGCTTGGGTGCGTTCAATTAGCGCGTGTTGCGGTCGATGTGTTTCAAGCCAGGCACGAATAACGAGCACATCGACGCGCTCCTTAGCGCCGACACCGGCAACCGGAATGTCGATCGCATCGACGATTTGCGGCACGGCACCGTCGTCGAATTCGACAATGGCGAGGCCACCGCCGATCCCAGGATCCGCGCCAAGGGTTCTCATCGATCGCCTCCATCATGATGGCGCAGGTCACGATGGAGCCATCGCATTTCGGGAGGACCGATGTGGCCAGGCTCGAACACGAGCCAAGCGAAATCTTGCGTGCCGCCACCGGGCTTCTTGCCGGCAAGAATGTAGTCGCCAGGCGGCATTGAGGGACGCGGCGTCAACATCCAGATGCGTGCGAGTGGTGTGTCTTCCAGCCAACGTGCAGCAGGAATTCTGCGCACGAGCCAAATCAAGGCAACCTTGCGAGTGGTAAGCTTCAGCGCGTGGAGTGTGAATTCTTTGCAGAGGTGAAATGGTGGATTGCTAACGTGGTTATCGTCGCGGTTATCGCTGGACAGGAAGTCGAGCTCACCATCGAAATTTTTGTAGCCTCGGTTGACAATGTCTGTGCCGACAGTTCGGTATCCGGCGTGGCGTGCACTTTCAGGAATTCGACCGAGACCGCAAGCTCGATCTGCGATGGTGCCGACGAACTGCTCGACCTCGAACAGGCGCCGGTCGACCCATTGCGGCTCAATGTAAAAACCATGCTCGGCCCTTGCCCAAATATGGGCGCCAAGAGGACGGCATGGGTACTCGAGCATGGACATTGCAAACTTCCAGAAAAAGAAGGACGCCCGCATTGGCGCGGGCGCCCGCAACTAAACCGAATGTCGATAGCGCCTGAACCGATACCCGGAGTAATCGTTTCCCCAGGTGGCGATTTCCAATCCAAACGGCGTACGCCTTGGTTGAACAGGACCGAGGCTATCCACTTTGCGACCGTAGTGGCTGATCAGCGCCCTGCGCTCGTTCTTGGCGGTTGCGGGATCGATATCGCGAATTGCTTCGACGAAAATACAATCCGGAAACTTTGCGAACAGCCGAACCGTGAAGTGGACATTATCGCCGGGGGGGAAGCTCAATCGGGTCAGGATTTTCATTTTGTCTGTCCCTTTGTAGAAGGACGTCGCCGCATTCGCGCGACGACGCCGCTTAGGCGACTATTCCGCTGCGCCCACCGCGACCACGGTCTCGGCGGTTTGCAATGCGTTCCACAGCCGATTGGGGTTGTGGCGAGCGATCGCAAGCAACGCTGCGTCGTCGACCGCATTCCCGTTGGCCGTGATTGGTTTTGGCAACGCGGGCGTATGGGCCCGCAGGTCGACAAAGCTGATCGCGTCCCAACCATTGAGGATTGCCGCGCGCTTGACCGGCGACAGAGTGCGGGCGACGTCGACGTAGCTCGCGTTCACCCGGAAGATCTCGGCGATCTCCTTCCGCGTCGGCTCATACCTGAGCGCGCCATCCAGTACGTCGGCGGCGAGCACCGCGCGCTGCCTCCTGTCCAGGCGGGGGAGGCGGTGTGCCAAACTTGCACCGCTGATGACGCCGATCCGGGTTGCGGCCCAGGTGCCGTTCGTATAAGTCTCCATAAGGGAAACCTCTCGTTTTCTGATCCCTAGCGGCCCTCGGTCTTGACCACCGGTGGGCCGTTTCCTTTTGCCGCGGTCGGGATCGGGGTCCGCGGCCTTTCCGCCGATTGGCGGAATTCAAGCTGCACGCTTTTTCGCCCCGCTGGTCTTCGGCTTCAGGACGACCTCGACGTCGTGTAGGTCGCAACCGATTCCGTGCAGCACGGTCAGTAGCGTGCGTAGCGCGGTAAGCGCCGCATTCTCCTGGCCCTGCGCCACAGGCTTGCCGGTCCCGGGTTGATCGGCGGTCGCGATATGCGAGAGTGCCGTTTGCACGATTTTCGAAATACGAGGGTCTGGGTTGCTGCTGGTCTGATCCAGATGGGCACCACGATTCCGTAACTCGGCACGCCACACAGCCGGCATGACACGCAGGAAGTGGAGCAGTGGAATCTCGCGAAGCGCCGCGGTGATTTCGGAATCGGTCAATCGCATCCAAGCGGCGACCAAATCCGGACGAGGCTTTTTTGGCTTGGGCGTCTTCTCGGCAGGCGCGGAAATTAACCGGCGGGCGGCGCAGAGACTCAATTCTCCGATGCGCTCAATTTCAGCCTTGATCTCCGCACGATGGCGCGCCAGCCTCTGGTAAAGAAGCGCGGTACTGGAAGCCAAATCGCAACTCTCGCGCACCCATCTTTTCCAGTTGGTTGAGACGCGTTCTTGCGCCAGGTTCAGGGCATCGCCCGCGTTTAGGGCGTGGTCTAACGCGTTAGACTGCGCGTCCTTCGAAGCCTGAATCTCGTTTTTTACGGTAGCGGCGAGCCGATCGAGGGTGTTGACGTTGAGGTCGGCGGGTTCTACATCACTGGACATAAATTCCCTCCCTTCGGGAATTGTCCGCGCTGGCGAGCGCGGCGTTTACAGGACAGAACGAAATCCCCGGTCGCTTCGCAGCGATCGGGGGTTTCCTTATCTACGCTCCCTTTGCTTGCCCAATAGAGAGCGCGACGTGGCGGCGCATACCGCGCCGACGCGGACTCAGATTCAGAATTTTCTCGGGGTGATAGCGTTTAAGCCCGTCGGTGCTGATCCCGGCGAGCTTGCTCGATTCCTTCATGGACGCGACGCCCATGAGCCAGCACCACTCGGGTGACCCAATCGGGTATTGTCCGAGGAGATCGTCGACAGAGAAGTCGATCGCGAGATCGTTAGCGTGAGGGCGGGAACGCTTCATGCTTCACCGGTAGCCGCACAAGGCGCACGACGACGCACCTTTCAGCTGAAGCACGAAGACACGCACAATTGTGCGAGCAACAAGAAAATTGGAAATCTTGGATTATGCGTCTAAGGACGCCGCACGCGAGTAGTTCGCGGCCACCATTCTTGTTTAATCAACATATTCTCAATCGATTTCGCGGTCCAAGCACCGTCACACTGGCCGCGTCGGAGTGCTCCATTCATCTCGCGCTCAAACTGGCCAGAGATATCCGATATCCGCCTTCCACTGTCGTCCGGAGAGTCGCGAAGGGAATCGGCGCGGATTTTGAGCCATTCCGCTGCCCGCTTCGGCAGGATGTCGAGATTCACCAGGTGAAACCAATTGGTAGGAACGTCGCCCAAGTTTCCCGCGCCGACGAACAGTTCCCTTGTAATTTCGTGTATCCCCGCGCCGGTGGTTTTGTCGATTTCAACGAGGGTGGGCGGGCTCCACTCCTCGGGTGTGCTAGTCTTTTTTCCAGCCTTGGCCATGATCCACCCGTGGCTCGAAGGTCAGGGATGCGCCCGACCGGTCCGTCTACGCTTTGCGCAGGTGTACGACCTTATCGGCCCGGCGCCCCGCAACAAGATCGTGCACATGCGCGCTCCAACGCGCCAGCGCGATCTTCACTTCGGTGGTATAGACCGCCCGATTGTAAATGCCGCCAACGCCGGCCTTGTGTCCTGACACGTGGTTTATCGTAGCTTCAATGATGTGCGGCTGAATTCCGAGATTGGCCATGCCGGTCACAGCGGTACGGCGAAGGTCGTGGAGCCGCCACGATTCTTTCATGGTGCCTACCAGGCGGCGGTCGAGCACCGACTTGGCGAAATGCCAACTTGTAAAACCCGCATCGGCGCGATCGCCGAATACGTGATCGCGGCCCTCCAAACGCGGAATCTTATTTAGGATCTCGAGCGCCGTTTTCGGCAGCACGATGCTGTGGGTCCGATGGTTCTTCGCCCTCACAGCGGGCAACGTCCATTTGCCGCCCCGGTCGATTTCGGACCATCGCATTCCGCCGATCTCGGCCCGGCGGGCGCCGGTCAAGATCTGCAGCCGAACAATCCGATCGTGATCGTTATCACCTCCGGTAGCATTCCAAACCGCGACGAGCTCACCGTCGTCGAGTACCCGCTCACGGGCCTTGGCCTTTTTTGGCTTAGGAGTTCTGATAACTGGATTTGCGGCAACCCATCCTTCCTCCATCAGCCATCGGAAAAATGTTGACAGGTGACGCTGAGCGGTCGCGGCCGTGTAAGCGGAATGGCGTTTAGTAATGACGGTGAGTCGATCGGCGATGTGATCGCGAGTAATGGCAGCAACGCCCATCGAGTGCAGTGACCGGAAATAGGGACCGAGCAAATAAAGCTTGGTCAGACGAAATGAGACCTTGCGCAGATCCGGCTGTTTGGCCTCGAGATACTTCTCGACCATGGCCGTAAACGTCTGTCCGGCCTCGGCCTTCTTCGCCTGCTTCTCCGCCTGTGGGTCGCCACCAAGGGCGACCTTGGCCAAAACTTTGCGCGCCGCCTCGCGGGCCTGGGTGGGACTGAGGTGTTCGGCCACTCCGAGTCGGACCCTGCGGGTCCGACCGCCGGCCCGATACTGGGCGACGTAGGTGCGCTGCACTCCGTCACCGCTGCGTCGCAACCGCAGGCCGAAGTTCGGGACTTCCAGGTCCCACGCGAATTCCTCGTCCCGGCCCTTGGTCAGGGCCAGGCCGGCAACCGTCTTAGCGTCGAGCTTGAGCTTCATGGGGATTTTCGCCGGGAAGCACCTGGGAAGCAGGACCTGCTCGCTCCTACTATTTCTTGCGGAGTTAGTTAACGATATTCTGCTGAAATTTCGACGCCTGCTAGCTGCTGCGTTCTCCTGCGGCAATTAGTTCGTTATCCAAATTGTAACACTTTGCCGTCACCTTTTCGCCACGTGCCGGAGTGGCCCGCAGCTGCGCCGCAGCTGAGGAGAGTGCACGGCGGAGATTGCCATGGGTAGAGTCCTTAATGAGATCTTGCTTTATTCCTGCATGGCTGCGTTCGTGACGGGAATCGTCCTCGCAGCCGCAAGCTTGATCAGCTAAGCGAGACGCAAAGCAATACGCTTCGCCTGCTGCTCACGAACGCGCCACGCAAGCTTTGACGAAGGCGCGTCGCTTGAGCAGAGGAATCTTTTGCTGGCGAGCCTGTTTGCGACAAGCGGAGCGCTTTTGTCGCAGCGCGGCTTCTCTTTTGCGCATGGCCTTACGCGTCGCCGCGTCGGCGGTGGTGCGGTCGGGTTTCATGCCGGTCACCGGCGCCGTTGGACTCGTCACCGGGCCCTGAGCAAGGCTCGCAACGGGAGCCGCTGATGCGACGATGATGCCGAGAGTCATAACAATCGCGAAAGATTTCATGGGTGACCTCACATTACGCTTGGCCCGCTATGCGGGGAGTTATCTGACCAGACGATTGCTGTAGTCGAGCAGGAAGGCCTTGATCTCGGGCTTGACCCGGCTCAGCGCCGCGACGATGTCCTGCGCCTGTTCGCCGCTCACGAAGATGGGCTTGGTCTTGATGACGTTGGAATAGTCGCGGATGAACTCGGGGTTCTTCCACAAGTCGACGAATGCCGCTCGCATCAGCGCGACCGCGTCAGACGGCGTCTTCGGCGGCATCAACGCGGTGCGGAACATCCCGACCATCGGGTCGGTCGACGTGCGCAACACCTCGTAGGTAAAGCCCGACGGCTTCTTGCCGCCCTTCACGCTCATGTAGAATTCCTCGAACGTCGGCAAGTCGGGGAGCGCCGGGCTGCGCGGATAGCTGCCGTCTTTGCCGCGCGGCGCAACCTGCCAGAGCGGGATGACGAGCTGGCCCATGGTGGGCTCGACCGAGCCGGTCCAGCCCGGCAGCGAGGTGTTCGCCATCTGCCCTTCGTTCTGCAAAATTGCGGTTTCGACCTCTTTCAGTCCGCGATAGGCGGGGATCGGCCGGTACTTCAGCCCCAAGAGGTCGAGCGAGAGCGCCTGATTGATGGTGTTGCTGTTTTGCGCGTTGAGCGAGAGCGCCTTGAACTCGTGCGCCTGCATGATGTCGGTCGCAACCTTGAGCCCCGGCGGCGTGTCCTTGCGCGCGTAGGCGACCAGCGGTTCCTCGACTCCGGCGATCATCTCGAAATCCGCATAGTTGGCGCGCAGCGCCGGATTGCCGAGGAGCTGGGCGACCACATCGATGGTGAAAAAACCCATGGTCTCGCCATTGGGTGCCGCCTCGGCGAGCTGATTGGTGCCGATCACGCCGCCGGCCCCGCCCACGTTTTTGATGATGATGTTCGGTTTGCCGGCTATATGCGCGGGCAGATGCTGGGCGACGATGCGCCCCTCAATGTCGGTCGGCCCGCCGGCGGGATAGTTGATGATCATGGTGATCGTCTTGCCCTTGTAGAACTGGGCATGCGCCGTGCCGGAAAAGAGCGCGGCAAGTGTGACTACGATCACGAGGCCCTTTCGCGGCATAGCGTTAGTCCTCCCCTTGCGGCTCAAGCATGTTTACCTGAAATAAAAATCAAGCGCTCGGCGTCGTTATCGTTCAGCAAGCACAACATGCTCTAACGGCGCTTATTTCTTCGCGCCCGCTTTAGGTCGCTGCTCGCCCGCCTCGAGCCGGAACGGCTCGAAGGTCGGCTTGTAGGATTTCTCGTCGAGGAACTGCCGCAGGCCCGTGTTGTACGAATCCTCTTTGTCCGCGACTTTGATCGCCTTGCCTTTTTCGGCGAGGTAGTCATAGGCCTGCGCCACATCCATCGTTCGCACGTGCTTGATCGCTTGTTTGGTGGCACGCAGCACGGCCTGGCTCTTCTTCATCAGCTTCCCGGCGAGCTCAATGGTCGCCGCCTCGAGCTTGCCGGCGGGAACGGCATAGTTGACCATGCCGATGCGCGCGGCTTCCTTGCCGTCGAACGGCTCGCCGAGGCAGGCGTAATAGAGCGCATGGCGCGGCAACACTGCGTCGGCGACCGCCTTGGACACGAGCGCGCCCGGCAAAATCCCCCAATTCACCTCCGAGAGCGAAAAGGTCGCGTCTTCGGCCGCGATCGCGAAGTCGCAGGCAAGCAGCTGCATGAAGGCCCCGCCGACGCAATAGCCGTGCACCATGGCGATCGTCGGCTTGTCGTAACCGTAGAGCCGCTCCCATCGCCAGCGATTGGCGGCGGCCGCCGCCTTCTTGCGCTCGGCCGGATTCGTTTCCAGCTCGCGGAAGAATTTCTTCAGGTCCTGTCCGGCGCTGAAATTGCCGCCTTCGCCGGTGACGACCACGACCTTGACGGCGTCGTCGACCTCGAGACGCGCCAGCGCGTCGTCCATCTCATAATGCAGCGCCGGCGACATGGCGTTGCGCTTTTCCGGCCGGTTGAGCGCCGCCCAGCCGATGCCGTCGCGCACCCTGACTTTCACGCAATCGTACTTGTAGTCGCTCATCGGCGGTCCTCCGGTTGGCGGGTGCGTGCGAGGGATCTCCTTCGCGCAGCGCGTTTGCGTAGAAGAACATTCCGCATTCTCGGCTTCAAGCAGCAATATTCGGTGAAACGCGCGTCTCCCCCTCTCAGCCCTGCCGCGCCGGCATGTCAGAGCCCCGCTCCTACGATATGCCGATTGTCTCGCCCGCGGGCGGGCCTATATCATGCGCCAGTCGGCTTCGGCTGACGGCGCGGACGATGCAGCTGGAACGTCAAGGAGTTGCCCATGGCAGAGGTTCTCGAGCGGGACACGGTCGGCGAAACGATCGAGGCCACGGTCAATTACATTCTCGATAACGGCGAGAAGATATTCACGCAGACCGCCGTGCCGGGCGCAACCGATGTGCGCAGCGGCGGCACGCCCGATCCGCGCCGCGTGACCATTCGCAATGCGCGGGTGCAGAGGGAACCGTTCGTGTTCGATCGCGACGGCTTCCGTTTCGTTCGTCACGACACCAAGGTCGCCGACTTCTTCGACGAGGAGCAGATCCGCAGCGTCTATTATCCGGAGATGGAAGCGCTGGTAAAAGCCGAAAGCGGCGCCTCGCGCGTCGTCGTCTTCGATCACACCTTGCGTACGGCGGATGATGAACTGCGCGAAGCGCGCAAGATCCGCGAGGTGGTGCGCCGCGTGCACAACGATTACACGGAATGGTCGGGCCCACAGCGCGTGCGCGACCTGCTGCCCGATGAGGCCGACGAACTGCTAAAACGCCGCTCCGCCATCGTGCAGGTGTGGCGGCCGATCCGGCATCCGGTCGAGAGCTTCCCGCTCGCGATCTGTGATGCGCGCTCAATCTCGCCCAGCGATTTTCTGATAAGCGAGCGCCGCTATCCCAACCGCATCGGGCAAACCTACGCCATCACCTACAATCCGCAGCACCGCTGGTACTATTTGCCACGCATGCGGCGGGAAGAGGCGCTGGTGTTCAAGGTCTTCGATTCGGCGAAGGACGGCCGCGCCCGCTGGTCCGCGCATACCGCCTTTGAGGACCCGACCTCGCCGCCCAACGCGCGGCCGCGCGAGAGCATCGAAATCCGCACGCTGGCGTTTTTCTAAAGCGCCTTCAAGCGAGGCCATAAGCGCGTCGACCTCCGCGGGGTCCCGGCGGGGAGATCACCTGCGGTCGATGTCGACTCTGCCATCGCGCGCAGCGAAGGCTATTTTGCCGCCTTCCACGTCCGAAAAATGTGTTTGCAGCGAGTGATCGAGCCGGTACGCTTTTGCCGAGTGACCCTTCACGATAAGGCGAACCGGGGGCTCGGCATGGACGCATTTCGCACCAAGGCCACTTTGCGGCGAATGGCATGCTTGGCCGTGCTTACGATCGCCACCGCAGAAACGGCCGTCGGGCAGCCCGTCACGCTACGCCTGGGCTATGGCCTGGCCGCGGAGGAGCCGTTGTGGGTGGTCGTCACCAAGCCTGACCTCGCCAAGAATTATGGCAAGGCCTACGTACTCGATGCGACCCGGTTCACCGGCTCGGACAAGCGCAGCCAGGCGTTCGAGGCCGGCGCCATCGACCTCGCGGCAAGCAGCGCCAACGGCGTGATTTTCGCGGCGGCTGAAGGCGTAACGGCCAAGGCCATCGCCTCGATTTCCCGCGAAAGCCCGCGCGGGTTCAGCACCAGCTATTACGTCAAGGACAACTCGCCGATCAAATCGGCGGCCGATCTGAAAGGCAAGACCGTCGGCATCAATGGCTTCTACACGTCAGGCCACCTCTGGCTGAAAACAGCGCTTGAAAAGAACGGTCTCGATGACACCGACGTCACCATCACGCCGGTGCCGTTCCCGGCGATGCAGGAAGCGCTCGAGGCGGGAAAGGTCGATGTCGGGATGTTTCCGCAGCCGTTCGCGGCGCTTGCGGAAAAACAGGCGAAGGTGCGCAAAATCTTCGATGCAAAATATGGCGTACCGTTCGAGGAGGAGTTGATCGTCCTGATCGGGAAGGACGAATTCCTGAAAAAGAATGCAGCCGCGGTGCGCGCATTCATGGAAGATCTTAAGGCGGCCATGCAGTTCTATCTGGAAAAGCCGCGCGAGGCCCGCCAACTCCTGATCGATCAAAAGATGGTTCGCGTGAATCCCGACGTCTACCTGACCATGCACGACTACTATCGCGACCCGACCTTGCGGGTTGATGCCGATGCGCTCGAGCGAATGCAGGCAATCCAGATCAAAGCCGGTTTTCAGAAAAAGAAGGCCGACGTTCGGTCACTGGTGGATCTCAGTTATCTGCCGAAATGAGCCTGCTCGGGCATGCCCGCGACAATGCCGCTGCTGGAGGTGACGGACCTCGACAAGACGTTCACCGTCGACAGCCGCAGCGTTGCCGCCCTCGATCATCTATCTCTGTCGATCGACGAGCGCGAATTCGTCTCCATCGTCGGACCTTCGGGCTGCGGTAAGAGCACGTTCCTGCACATCATCGGCGGCTTCGAGCCTGCGACCGCTGGGAAGCTGCGGTTGAGCGGACGCCCGATCGGCCCGCCCGGTCCCGATCGCGGCATGATGTTTCAGGAGCTTTCGCTATTTCCCTGGCTCACCGCCATCGAGAACGTCGCATGGCCGCTCGAGATGAAGGGGTTGCCGAAACGCGAGCGCATGGCCAAGGCGAGCGAGTATCTCGATCTCGTTCATCTTTCCCGCTTTGCCGATCTCTATCCGGGTCAATTGAGCGGCGGAATGAAACAGCGCGTCGCCTTGGCCCGGCTGTTCGCGCTCGATCCCGATATCATGCTGATGGATGAGCCGTTCGGCGCGCTCGATTCTCAGACTCGGGAATTATTGCAGGAGGAGCTGCAATCGATCTGGCGGCGCGCCCGCAAGACGGCGCTGTTCGTCACTCACGACATCGACGAGGCGATCTATCTCGGAACGCGGGTGATCGTGTTCACGGCTCGTCCGGGCCGCGTCAAGGCCGACATCCGCATTCCCAATCTCGATCGTTCCGGCGACTACCGCAAGTCGCCGGAATTTTTGGCCTCGCGGGTCGAGGTTTGGGATCTGCTGCGGGATGAGGTGTTGAAGGCGCGTGCGCTGGAGGAAGCGTGAGGATCAATTCGGCGTCGGTGCAGAACTGGATCTTGCCGGTCGCGACGCTGGTGGCTTGGGAAATTCTCGGCCGTGCCGGCCTCCTGCCGCGCTACCTGTCGACGCCTAGCGCCATCCTGTTGGCTTTGTGGGAGCTCGCGCTCACCGGCGAGCTCTTTGTTGCGCTGGCTGCGAGCCTCTATCGGGTATCGGTCGGGTTTGTGCTTGGAACCGCCGCCGGCATCGTCGTCGGGCTGGGTGCGGGGATCCTGCCCGGCGTGCGGCATTTCTTCGATCCGCTGGTCTCCTTTCTCTATTCCATCCCGAAGATCGCGTTTCTGCCGATCTTCCTGCTTCTATTCGGTCTCGGCCACGCCTCCAAGATCGCGATCATCGCATTTTCATGCTTCTTTCCCGTATTCGTCGCCTCGCGTCACGCGGTGCTGTCCGTCAATCAGCTTCTGATCTGGGCGGCGCGGAACATGGGAACGCCGTCGCAAACGATCTTTTTCCGCGTGGTTATTCCGGCGGCGGCGCCGCAGCTGTTTGCCGGCATCCGCATCGCGCTTGCGCACGCCTTCGTGCTGCTGTTTGCAGCCGAGCTGATCGGCTCCAAGGCTGGGCTCGGTACGATCATCTCTTACGGCGAGGAATGGGTGCGGTTCGATCTGATGTTCGCCGGCATCGTCTGCTTTGCCGTGCTGGGCTTTTTGAGCGACCGCATGTTGCTGGCGATCCGATCGCGCCTGCTCAAGGGCCAAATGATCGGAACCGAGGAACAGGTGGTGCGATGACCGCGCACACCTTCGCGCAAATCCAGGCGGTGATTGCCCGCTGGTATTCGATCCCGCTGCTCCTTTTGGTTTGGCAGATCGCGATCGCAAGCGGCCTCGTAGAGTCGCGTCTGCTTCCGAGCCCGGAGAAGGTTTGGAGCGCGCTTGTGACGGAAACGGCCAACGGGATGCTGATCTACCACGCCGGCGTGACCGTTTCCCGCGCGCTTGCCGGTTTCTTGCTTGCGGCGCTCGTCGGAATTCCGTTCGCGGGCGCGATGGCGCGGTCCGCGCTGGTGCGCAATTTGTTCGAGCCGATTTTCTTCATCGGCTATCCGGTACCGAAGATCGCGCTGTTTCCCGTCTTTACCTACATATTCGGCATTGGAACGCCTTCGAAGATCGCGTTCACATTTCTCGAGTGCCTCTATCCGATCGTGGTGACATGCTATTTCGGCTTTCGCGGCGTCGAGACGCGGCTGATCTGGAGCGCGCAAAATTGCGGCGCTCCCCGATCCACGGTTCTGCGGCGCGTCATCCTGCCGGCGGCGATGCCCAGCATTTTTTCCGGACTGCGCGTGGCGCTGCCGGTGTCGATCATCGTCGTCGTCATCACCGAAATGATCGGGGACTCGATCGGGCTCGGTTATTACATCACCATCTGGAGCACGCGTTTCACCTTCGCGAATGTTTACGCCGCGATTATCGTGATCGGCATCTGCGGCTTATTGCTCGACCAGGCTCTGCTCCTGCTGCGCCGCCACGCGGTCTATTGGCAGCGCGAGGAGGCCTGATGATCGCCGGGCAAGCGCACAAGCAGGGCGGATATATCGGCCAGCCGCTGCGGCGCCGCGAGGATGTTCGCTTCGTCCAGGGAAAGGGACGCTACGTCGACGATATTGTGCTGCCCGACATGGCGTGGTGTGCCTTCGTGCGCAGCCCGCATGCGCATGCGCGCATTCGCGCATTGTCGACGAAGGCCGCGGCGAAGCGGCCGGGCGTGTTGTTGACCTTGACCGCAGAGGACTGGGCCAAAGCGGGGCATGGCGAGCTCACTGTCGTGCATCCCATGCCGTTCGGCGACGGGCGCCCCATGAACGCGGCCGCGCGGCCGGCCTTCGCCCGCGACAAGGTCCATCATGTCGGCGATATCGTTGCCGCGGTCGTGGCCGACAGCAGGTTTGCCGCCGAGGACGCGGCCGAGGCGGTGGAGGTCGACTACGAGCCGCTGCCGGCGGTCATCGCCGCGCGCGACGCCGTGAAACCTGGCGCGCCGCTGGTGCATGAGCAGTTCGGAAGCAATCTCGTGTTCGAGATCGAGCGCGGAAATCGCCAGCAGACGGCGGCGGCGATAGCCTCGGCGGCAACGGTCGTCGAGCTCGAGCTCACGAACAACCGGCTGTCGGCTAACCCGATCGAGCCGCGCGCGTATCTGTGCGATTACGACGCCGCGAGCGACCGCTACACACTCTACGCGACGAGTCAGCAACCGCATTACCTGCGCCGCTGGCTCTCGCTCTATACGCTGCACATTCCCGAACATAAGATCCGCGTCATCTCCCCCGACGTCGGGGGTGGCTTCGGCGCCAAAGGGATCTTTTCCGTCGAGGTCTCCACGGTCGTGTGGGCGGCGCAGATTCTCCGCCGGCCGGTCAAGTGGACCGCTACGCGAACCGAAACCTTCCTCTCCGACGCGCAGGCGCGCGATCACGACACTACCGCCCGAATGGGGTTCGATCGCACCGGACGCATCGTTGCCATGCAGATCGACACCGTGGCGGCGCTGGGCGGCTATCTCAGCAATTTCGCGCCGAGCATTCCCGGCAACTCCTACCCGCAGACCGTCACCGGCCTTTACACGACGCCGAACCTCTATTTGCGGGTGCGCGGCGTCTACACCAACACCGTGCCGGTCGACGCCTATCGTGGCTCCGGGCGGCCGGAGGCAGCCTGGACCAACGAGCGGCTCATCGAGCTTGGCGCGCGGGAGCTCGGTATCGATGTGGTCGAGCTGCGCCGGCGAAATCTCATCGCGCGGAGCGAATTTCCGTACGCCGCGCCGGGAGGGCGCGTTTACGATTCCGGCGATCCGCCGGTGTTGCTCGAGAAGCTTTTGACGCTCGCCGATTATCCTGCGCTCCGGCGCGAGCAAGCCAAGCTGCGCGCGAACGGCGTTTTGATGGGCATCGGGCTTGCCGCTTTTGTCGACAAGGCCGGCACCGGGCCGAGCAGCAACCTCGCGCAGCGCGGCGGCCTGCATGGCGGGTGGGAAAGCGCGCTCGTGCGCGCGCACAGCGACGGCAAGGTGAGTGTGCTGGCGGGGAGCCATTCGCACGGGCAGGGACACGAGATCACGTTCTGCCAGATCGCGGCCGATCGCCTGGGGCTTCCGATCGACGATATCCGCCTGCTCGAAGGCGATACCGATCAAATCCCTTTCGGCAACGGCACGTGGGGCGCGCGTTCGGCGTCGGTGGCGGGCACGGCCATTTACCGCGCCTGCGACAAGGTCCGCGACAAGGCGCTACGCCTCGCCGCGCACGCGCTCGAATGCGCCGAAGGCGACGTCGACTACGAGCAAGGCGTGTTCAAGGTGCGCGGCACCGACCGGTCGCTTCGCTTCGCCGACGTGGCTGATATGGCCTACCATGGCGCGGCGCTGCCGCCGGACTGCGCGCCGGGCCTGGAAATCACCGAATTCTACGATCCGCCGGATACCAACGATCCGCAAGGCATGCATCTCGCCGTCGTCATCGTCGACCCAGAGACCGGCTTGGTCCGGCTGCGCGACCTTTATGCCGCTGACGATTGCGGCATGATCATCAATCCGATGATCGTCGAGGGCCAGGTGCATGGCGGCTTGGCGCAGGGCATCGGCCAGGCGCTTACTGAGCATATCGTCTACGACCGCGCGTCCGGGCAGCTGTTGACCGCGAGCTTCCTCGATTACGCCATGCCGCGGGCGGCGGACCTTCCCGCGTTTCACAGCGCTTTTCTTGCGACCCCCGCGCCTAGCAATCCACTCGGCGTGAAGGGAGCAAGCGAGAGCGGCGCGATCGGCGCGCCCGCTGCGATCGGCAATGCGGTCATCGACGCGCTGTGGCATCTTGGCGTGCGCGACATCAGTTTGCCGATCAGGTCCGAAACGGTCTGGCGCGCGCTTCGCCACGTGCGCCGCGGGCGACAATCGGGGGAGGGGCAGGCGACCCATGAACGACAAGCAGTCTGAGATCGGCAAGCGCATCGCGGACGAGCTCGCCGCGTGCGGGGTGAGGCTCGTTGCCTCGCTTCCCGACAATTGGTTGACGGGCGTCATCAACGCCATCGACGGCGATGCGCGATTCGTGCACATCCCGGTGAACCGTGAGGAATCGGCAATCGGCCTTTGCTCCGGCGCCTATATGGGCGCCATGGGCTCGGCGGCGCTGATGGGCGCGTCGGGCTTCATGACGGTGATCTACGCCATCACCAAGATCAATTACACCTACGAAATTCCGCTGTTCTTGATGCTGACGCTGCGCGGCGGCGTCGGCGATCATCACAAGCACCACGTCTCGAACAGCCTTTATCTCCGCCCGGTGCTCGAGGCCATCAACATGTCCTATCGGGTCATCGACGAGCCCGGCGATATCGGCTCGATCTCGCGCTGCTATCAGCACACGCGCACCTTCTGCCGGCCGATGGCCGTGGTCTTCACGCGCGATTTGTTGCGAGGACATGCATGAATTACCTCGACTGTTTTCGTGTGCTCGCTCGCCACCGCACCGATCAGATCGTTGTGACCTCGGCGGGCAATTCCAGCCAGGCTTGGTGGGCGGCCACCCGCGACAGCGAGGCGAGCTTCTATCTCGACGCCTCGATGAGCCTCTCGACCATGTTCGCCTCGGGACTCGCGCTCGCGCGACCGGAGTTGAAGATATGGGCGTTCATGGGCGACGGCGCGTTTTGCATGAACCCCGGCATGTTGATGGTCGAGCGGCGGATGAACCTGCCGAATTTGACCCACTTCCTGGTTTCAAACCAAGCTTACGGTGCGACCTCGAACGCAGCGCTGCCGAACGTGGGAGAAAACGACTACCCCGCAATCGCCCGTGCCATGGGTCTCGAGCGCGTGTTCGAGTTCCGTACCCTGGAAGCGCTCGAACACGACTTCGCCACGCTGATGGCCGCGAACGTGGCCGGTCATACCTTCGTGGTGCTCGAGGTCGAGCCGTTCTCGGATGCGGAGCAGAAGCTCGACCAGCCGCCCTTCGACGGGCCGGAGCTGAAGTATCGCTTCGGACGCCATATCGAGGGCCGAAGCGACTGCGATATCTTCGGCTACCGGGTGTGATCTGCTTCGCAGGCTAGGTTCAACCCCAGCCCGAATTTGATCGTTATGGCTTGATCGGAACGGCGGGGAGATATCCCGCGCGATAGATCTGCTCCGCCGTCAGCTTATCGCCCGGCACCTCGATATTCTTGTTGATGAAGTCGACGGTGTTCTTCATGCGGTCGGTTGAAATGTAGCCAAAGCCGTTTTTCTCGACGTCCGGCGTCACCGCGATACGCTTGAGGATCTGAATTTCCTCGACCACGATCTGCGGATCGAGCGCTTTCACGTATTGGATTTCGATCCGCGCGGCCTCCTCGGCATTGGCGAGCGCGTCCTTCCAGCCCTTGAGCGCCGCGCGCACGAATTTCTTCACGACCTCGGGGTTCTTTGTCAGGAAGTCCTCGGAAACGCCGATCGAGTTGGCGTAGATTTCAAGGCCATAGTCGCCGGCAAACAGGCAGACCGGCTTCGCATTCGTGACCGCGCGGCGAATGGCGGGCTCGCTCATGAGGAACTGGTCGATCGACTGCACCTTTCCGGCCGCGAGCATGGGTACGCGCGATGCGGCGTCGATATTGACGACCTTCAGCGTCTTGCTGTCGACTTTGTTCATTTCCATGAACGCCGCCCAGATCTTCGGCACGAAGGACGCCGTGCTCGAGCCGAGCTCGAGCCCCGCCATTTGCTTCGGCTCGGTGACGTTGGCCCCCGGATTCAAGGTGAAGATGCAGTAGGGCGGCTTTTGATAATTCGCCGCGACGATTTTGACGTTCGCGCCGGCGCTGCCCGAGGCGACCAGGCTCGGAATGTCGATGAAGCCGATCTCCGCGCCGCCGGTGGCGACGGTGCGGATCGCATCCGCCGTCCCTTTCGATGGCATGATGGTGACGTTCAAGCCTTCGTCTTTGAAATAGCCTTTGCCGAGCGCGACATACCAGGGGGCGTGGCGTCCCAAGCTGATAAAGTCGAGCACGAATTTGAGGTCGCGCTCCTGCGCTTGCGCGGTGGGCGAGTAAAGACTCGCGACGAGGCCGATAGCTGCGATTACGCGTGCGATCAACGCTCGAGACATGTGTGGCTCCTCAATCTTGCGAACAGCTCCCGTCCGCGCAGCCTGACGAATGACGCCGATCCCAGCGGCATTTGACGCCCGAAATACCATAAGATATTTCACGTGATACTCAAGACGCCGCTCGCAGCGGTCGGCCGCGATCGGGCTCCGCGCGTTTGCTCAAAGTAATTTTCGGGGCGAGCAAGTTGATGGCGTTCGGGGTCATCAAGAATGTGCGCAAAGTCTTTCAGCTCGAGGAGATCGGCTGGACGGCGCTCGAGCCTGTCGTCGCCTTGGATGATGCAAGCTTTGAATTCGAAGAAGGCGAGCTCGTCGCGCTGTTGGGGCCGAGCGGATGCGGCAAGACGACGCTGCTGCGCATCGTCGGCGGGCTGATCGCGAAGTCGGCGGGCTCCGTTGTCATCGCAGGACGCGAAGTTACCAAGCCGATGGGGGATTATGGCTTCGTCTTTCAGGCGCCGAGCCTGATGCCGTGGCGCAATGTCCTCGATAATGTTCTGTTTCCTATGGAAATCCTCAAGCGGAACGACGCTGCGGCGCGTCGGCATGCGCTCGAACTTTTGCAGCTCGTCGGCCTGAGCGGCTTTCTCACGGCGCGGCCGCATCAACTCTCCGGCGGCATGCAACAACGCGTCGCGCTCTGTCGTGCGCTGGTTCATCGGCCGCGGCTCTTGCTCATGGACGAACCCTTCGGCGCGCTCGACGAGCTCACGAGAATGGAGATGAACGATCTGCTGCTTCGTATTCGCCGCGAAACCAAGGCGTCGGTTCTGTTCGTGACGCATTCGATTTCTGAGGCCGTCTACCTATCGGACAAAGTCGTGGTTTTCAGCCAACGCCCCGCGCGCGTGGTCAAGCAAATTTCGATTCCCATCGCTTACCCCCGTAGCCAAAAGGTTCGTTTCACGAACGCGTTTACCACCGCCGAGCGGATCGCAAGCGAGACCCTCGGCATCGTCGCACCTGCGGCCGAAGAGGCGTCGCCACAATGACATCGCGTTTCGTTTCGCAGTTCCTCTACCCAGTTGCCGGCGTCGTCCTCATCATCGCCGTGTGGGTTCTCGCCTGCTGGCTGCTCAACATTCCCACCGTCGTCCTGCCGTCGCCGGACAAGGTGCTGCGCGCGCTGATCATCCGCGGCGATCTCTTGCTCAGCGAAGGCTGGGTCACGCTCAAGGAAACCTTATACGGATTTCTGCTGGCGCTGCTCGTCGGCCTTCCCCTAGCCGTCGCGGTCGCAAACTCGCGGCCGCTCAACCTGATGTTCTATCCGATGCTGATCGCCCTTCAGTCCGTGCCGAAGGTAGCGCTGGCGCCGATGATCCTGGTTTGGCTCGGCACCGGACTCGAATCGAAGCTGGCGATCGTCTGGCTGGTGGCGTTCTTTCCCATCATCGTCGATACCGCGGCGGGATTGCGCGCGACGCCAAGGGAGCTGTTGGAGCTCGCCCAGAGCTTGAACGCCTCGCCGCTGCAGATCTTCCTCAAGGTGCAGCTGCCCGCGGCGCTTCCGTTCGTGGTGACCGGCGCCAAGGTCGCCATTACGCTGGCGGTCATTGGGGCGGTGATCGGCGAATTCGTTGGTTCGAGCGAGGGTCTCGGCTTTCTGCTGCTGACCGCCACCTCGCAACTCGACACGCCGCTGGTTTTCGCCGCGCTGTTCGCCCTGTCCGTGCTCGGGATATTGGTCTATGCGCTGGTGGGGGTGGGCGAAAAATTGATGTCGGCGTGGCTGCCGCCGGCGCCCGCCCGTCATTGAGTATCGCCGGAGATTGCGCGATTCGGAGAGATCGTAGGAGTGGAGAGCAAAATGCCGGATCAGAAGATGGTGCCGCCGATGCCGGCGGGCATGGCGAGCCTCGACGAGGTGCTCTTACAGAGCAACGACATTCCCTGGCGGGCGAAGTCGCTGGCCGGCGTGTCGGAAAAAATGCTGTGGCGGGACGAAAAGCTCGGGTCATCGATCGCGCTGATCAAGTTCGACGCAGGCGCGAGCATTCCCGAACCTCACCTGCACGCGTCCAATCAATTCATGTTCTGTCTCAAGGGAAAATACGAATACACCAAGGCCGGCGTGACGTTGACGCCGGGCTCTTTCTATTGGAATCCAAAAGGGAATGTGCACGGGCCGACATTGGCGCACGAAGAGACGATCGTGCTCGAAATCTATGACGGCCCGCACTATCCGCAGCGTCCGTCCTGGTACAGCAGCGACGAGGATGCGCGCTAATGCCTGCCGACGCGGCTGAGCCCGTTGCGATCGATGCGCAACGGCTGACCTCAGCCGTCGCCGATATTTTCGCGGCGGTGGGCATCGTGGCCGCGGACGCGCAGGTAGTCGCGGCGGATCTGGTGGCCGCGGACCTTGAAGGCATCGCATCCCATGGGGTGATGCTGGTGCCCATGTATGTCGAACGCATCAACAAGGGCTCGGTCTCGCCTCGCAGCACCGGCGAAGTCGTCAGCGACCGCGGCGGCGCGATCGTCATCGATGCCGGCAATGCGCTGGGCCAATTGACGTCCCGGCAGGCGGTCAAGCTCGCGGTGGCGCGCGCGCGGGAGATCGGGCTCGCGACAGTCGCCGTGCGCAACGGCTTTCATTTCGGCACGGCCGGCCGCTACGCGCGTCTGATCGCCGAGCAGAACTGCGTCGGCATCGTGATTTCGAGCACGCGCCCGCTGATGCCGCCGCCGGGTGGCGCCGAAGCCCTGGTCGGCAACAATCCCATTGCCATTGCGCTTCCCTCTGCCGGCGACTTCCCCGTGGAAGCGGACATGGCCTTGAGCGCGACGGCCATGGGCAAAATCCGTCTGGCCGCGGCGGCCGGAGAGGCCATCCCCGCGGATTGGGCCGTCGATGCGCAAGGGCGTCCCACAACGGATCCCGTGGCGGCGATCAAGGGCATGCTGTTGCCGGCTGCCGGCCCGAAGGGATTTGGCCTCGCCTTTGTCATCGATCTGTTGTGCGGCGGCTTATCGGACGGCGCCGTCGGCGCCGACGTGCGACCCCTCTATGGAGATCCTGCGGAACCCTACCGCTGTTCGCATTTCTTTCTCGCCATTCATGCCGGACACTTTCCCGTCGGCGAGCGCTTTGCCGAGCGAGTGCGCGATCAGGCGATGCGCGTGAGTCAGTCGAAACGCGGGCCGGGCGTGGAGCGCGTCTATGCGCCGGGGGAGCTCGTCTGGGCGACGCGCAAAGAAAGCGGCGGCTGGTGCCGGCTCGATGCACCGACGCTGCGCAGCCTCATCGATACCGCCGCTCGCGTTGGGCTTGGCAAGTTCGAAGCGTCGCTGCTGCAAGGGAAGGGGGCGTAAGCGATGCGAGCACGCTTCGAGGCCAAGGGAGACGTCATCGTCGTCACCGGCGGCGCCAACGGCATCGGCCGCGCTTTGGCACACGCGGCGGCAACGGCGGGGGCGCGCGTCGTGGTTTGCGATGTCGACGAGGCGGCCATGGCGGCGCTATCCGATGTTCCCGGGATTTCGACGCGGCGCCTCGATGTGTCGGATCGCGCCGACGTCTTCGCCGTTCTCGGCGAGGTGGAAGGCCAGTTCGGCAAGATCCACGGCCTCGTGTGCGCGGCGGCGATCCAGCCGCGCGCGTGCGCCCATGAGATAGACCCGGCGGAATGGGATCGCGTCTTGCGCACGAATCTCGACGGGGTCGTCTGGTGCTATCAGGCGGTGGTCGCGGGCATGATCGCGCGGCGGTCGGGCAGCATCATTGCCTTTACCTCGGGGCTCGCGCACCAGGGCTGGCCGGGGGCCTCCGCTTATGCCGCCAGCAAGGCGGCGCTGATCGCCTTCGCCAAGAGCGCGGCCAAGGAAATCGCGCAACATCGGGTGCGCTTCAATCTCGTCGCGCCGGGCGTGATCGACACGCCGCAATATCGCACCGCGAATGCCGGCGCCGACGATGCGCATTGGCACGCGACGGTCGGCGTCGGTCAGCCCGAGGATGCCGTCGGGGCGCTCATGTTCTTGTTGTCCGATCAGGCGACGATGACCGCGTCGATCATCAGCCGGGACTTCGCCTTTGCCGCGCAGGAGCGTTGAGGGATGAGCGGCATGGCGCCCATCATCGTTGTCGGCGCGGGCCCGGTCGGTCTCACGACGGCGTTGGGGCTTGACTTCTACCGCCTGCCGTTCGCGCTGTTCGAAGAGGACGCGGAGCTCTCGCTCGACACCAAGGCCGGAACGATATTGACCCGAACGCTCGAGGCCTTTCGCCGCTACGGCGTTGCCGACCAGGTGCTTGCCAAGGCGTTGCGCGTGGCGGAGATCGGCGACGTCGAACGTACGACCAATACGACGCGGCCCTCCGTGCAGACGGCTCTCCTCAGCGATGACACGCGATATCCGTTCGTCATCAACATGCCGCAGCATCACCTCGAGCCGATTTTGCGCGCCGCGCTCGATCAGCGCAGGCCCGGGGCGATGCATCTGCGGCACCGCTTGACCTCCTTTCGGCAGTTGGACGACCGCATCATCGCCCGTTTCGAAACCCCGGACGGCGCGCGTGAGGTTGAAGGCTCTTACCTTCTGGCCTGCGACGGCGGGCGCAGCACGGTGCGCACGCAGCTCGGTATTCCGGTGGAGGGAGAATCGTCGGACGAGCGGTGCCTGCTGGTCGATGTCAAAGTCGATCTCGATGTCGCCAATCCGCGCGACTACCCGTATCTCGCCTATTTTGCCGATCCGCAGGAGTGGATGATCCTGGTGCGCCAGCCGCACTGCTGGCGCTTTCTCTATCCGCTTGCTCCGGGCGTGCCCGAGCCCTCCACCGCCGAGTTCCGCGAAAGAGTCATTCGCTTCATCGGCCCTGTCGATCAAATGGAGATCCTCAATACCATCGTTTACCGCATTCACCATCGCGTGGCGACGCAGTGGCGCGACAATCGTGCTTTTCTCATGGGTGATGCCGCGCATCTGATCACGCCGATGTGGGCGCTCGGTCTCAATACCGGAATTCTCGATGCGATCAGCTTGCCGTGGCGACTGGCATGGGTCGCGCGCGGGTGGGCAAGCGACGCCCTGCTCGACGGCTACGTGCGCGAGCAGCGGCCGGTCGCCGCCGAAGGCTCCGGCGAGATGGCGCGAGCCGCGCACCGGTACATGGCCGGCCAGGCGGCCGGCGTGAAGGCGATGTCGGGCACGGCCTGGGCCAATGCCGCGACGCGCACCATGCTGGGGGTGAGACTCGGGGTCGATGATGCTGGCGACTGGTCCATGGTCAAGACCGATCGCGGGGCGTTTCGCGTCGGCGATCGCATCCCCGACGCAATCCTGCACGGGGCGGACGGGCGCCCCGTTCGCCTGCACGATCTCGTCGATGACAGCTTCGTGGCGCTCTATTTCACCGACGTGCGGCGGCGGCCGAAAATTCCCGCCAATGGGCTGGGCCTGAAACACTTCGTCGTGTCGCACCAGGATGCCCCGCTCGACGGCGGATTGCGCGAGCGTTCGCTGTTCGACGTCGGCGATCGCTTCCGTCAACTCATGGGCTGCCCGAGCGAAACGTTCGTTCTGGTCAGGCCGGATGATCACATCGCTGCCATCGCGCCCATGCGCGGCGCTTCGGCGCAGGACCTCTACCGGCAGATGGTCGGGCAGGCCAAACCGGCGTCAGCTGATAAGAGAACAGATGGCCGCGGGCGGTAAACACCGGCCCGATACGGGTTTCTGTGAGAGAAGATCAGCCGGGGTGCCACCTGGGGTGCCAAAATCGCAGACCGCGATTTAAATGCCCGGCGATGCCCCAGAGACGGGCGCTGCCCCGCTCGAACGCCGCGCCGCCGACCGCCGCCGTTAGGCGCGCCACGACGCCCGCCGGCGGTCACCAGGCGACCAACGTATTGGGCGCACCGAACACCGCGTTTTGTAGGAAACAAGATCAGCAAGGCGATACAACCTGCCGCCGCAAACAATGCTCCGTAAAGAAATACAGCCGAGTGATTGATATGGTCCCAGAGCAGGCCAGCGACGATACTCGCCACCAGGCCTGTCACTCCTACGGTCGTGTTGTACCAGCCAACTCCGCTGGCGCGTAGATGCTCGGGCACGAAATCGGTTGCGAATGCCTTGCCGACGGCACGAAATATCCCCTGATAGGCACCGTAAAAGATAAACAGAACCGCAGTAACCACGACGTTTTGTATTAGCGCAAAACCAAGGTAAGCGATTAGGAAGATAACGAAGGACAGTAGTAGGACGGCCTTTCTGCCCCATAGGTCGGAAAGTGAGCCTGCGGGATAGGAAACTATTGCAGCTACGAGATTGAATGCTGCATAGATCAGGATCGTCGCCTCTAACGAGGCCCCGATGTCCGTCGTTCGCAGGATCAGAAATGAGTTGCTAGAATTGCCGATACCGAACAACGCCGTAACTAGCAGATATTGCCAATAGTCTCTTGGAAAGTTGCGCAAACTGATATCGATCTTAGATTTTGCGAGTACCGCAGCCGGAAGTTCTTTTACAAACAGCACCATCAAGAAGGCGAGGAGACCGGGGACAACTGCGAGATAGAAGATGTAACGAATATCTATTTGCCACGAGATTAAGGAGAAAGACCGCCAACAGTGGGCCTAAGAATGCCCCGGCGTTGTCGCCGATACCTTCAAGCCCAAAGGCCCTGCCTCTATTCTGCTCATCCACCGATGACGCGATGAGCGCATCACGTGGAGCAGAGCGGCTCCCGGCGCCAAATCGATCGAGAACTCGCGCGCCCAACAGGCCTTGCCAAACAGTCGACAGACCGATCAATGGCTTGGCAACAGCCGCCAGCAGATACCCCGCCATCGCGATGGGCTTTCGCTTCTGCAATTTGTCGGATAACGAACCGGAAAAGCCCTGCACGATGTTCTGCGTTGCTTGAGCAACGCCTTCGACCAAGCCGACGATACTGCCGCTCGCGTTCAGTGTTTGCGTCAGAAAAATCGGCAGCACCTGATAGAGCATTTCGGTGGAAATGTCGGCGAATAGGCTCGCGAGCGCCAAGAGAAACGTGTTTCGCGAAAGCCCGCCAAAGTATCGCTGGAAAATGGATCGAGCCATCGATCCCCTCGCGGCGACCGGCCTACGTGCACACGTATTGTCCCATCAATCCGGCCTCCTCGTGTTCAAGGATGTGGCAATGATACATGAACGGATGCTCGCGTGTTGCCGGCCGATTGAAAGCGACGAGAAGCTCCACCTTTTCCTCAACAAGAACCACGTCCTTCCAGCCTGCGAGATGAGGCGGCGGCGGCGCTCCCGCAATGGACAAGATGCGGAACAGTGCACCGTGGATATGAAACGGATGTGCCATTCCAGCCGAAATCACCTCCCAGACCTCGCTGGTTCCGAGGTTGGTCTCGACATCGATGCGTTCCATGTCAAACGTTTGTCCGTTTATTCCTGTGAGGATGACCATGTCCGTATGCTCGTCGGCTTGCGTGCGATCCATGCAAATTCCGCTGTTCACAATGAACTGCCGCCGGCGCACCGCCGAAACCTGAGAGGCCGTCGAAAGCTTGACAAGATGGGTCGGCATTTCTTTGACGAGGGGCTGAATGTTCGTCGGTTCGAAGCGCATCACCTGCACGTAATCTGTGCTTCCATCGGGCGCTAGGCGGCCGAATATTCCCATTTCTTCATCCGGCCCGGTCTCAAGTGTGACTGCTTTTCCGTCCGCAAAATCGACGAGGACCTCAAAACGCTCGGAAGGTGAGATGCTGAGCTGGGTGACTGCAACCGGTGTCGGGAGGAAACCTCCATCCGATGCTATGACGTGGAACGTGCGCAGATCGCTGAAACGCAAAATGAAATTCTGTGCATTAGCGGCATTCAATAGGCGCAGTCGCACCAGACCAGGCGGAACCTTGGCGACCGGAGCAATCGCCCCGTTCACGATAACAGTGTCACCTCGGGCTCCATATACGATGGCGAGACCGTCAGTCCCATATTCAATCGATCCATCAGAAGCGAATGAGCGGTCCTGCAGGATTAACGGCAGGTCGTCGGTTCCGAACGTCCGCGGCAGACCGAGCTGAGCATCAGTGCCATCATCGACAATGATCATTCCCGTCAGACCCATATAAATCTGCCGAGCAGTATCGTGATGGGGATGAGGATGGAACCAAAGTGTCGCCGCCGGCTGATCGATCTTCAGCACCGGTCGCCAACGATCGCTTGGATGAATTAGCTGCTGCGGTCCTCCGTCACAATCGCCAGGCACCAACAGCCCATGCCAATGAACTGTCGTAACTGTGTCGAGTGCATTTTCGACCGTCATCTCGATTTCATCGCCGCGGCGCATGCGGATGACTGGTCCGAGGATAGGCGCCGAGTATCCGTAAGTCCTTACCGGCTTGCCCTTAACAAACGCATGTCGACCCGAAGCAATCTTGAGTGAAACTGAGTTTCCTTGGTTTGCCGCATCGACAAGCCTCGGGATGGGCAATGGAGTATTGAAGTGCGTCGCGCGAGCTTCCTCGACCTGCCTGCCAATGATGCCGGCTGATGTCATTGCTACGGACCCAATGGCAAATTGGCGTCGAGTCAGCATGGTAATTTGCCCAGTTGCATCATCGACTACACCTATGTGCCAGTTCCGATGTAAATCACTCGATCACCCGACATAGCTTGCCGGATCAATGTGTTGAGAATCTTTAGGTCCCTCAATCCCGCGTGACCTCGCATCAAACTTCTTCTCGCTACCGGGTCAGAGGTCTAGCCTGCACTGTAATCAGACATTTCCATGGAAAAGTGGATGTTCGAGCATGCAATATCTCCCAGTCCGGCCAGCCGTAAGCCAAGGTCGTTGATGCATCGTCGCAGTTTGTTGGTCGGGGCCGGCGCGGCGGGGATGGTGCTTGGGACAGCAATGGGTCGAGCGTACACCCAGATCGCAACCGCGGCGGACCACTCGCTGAGGATCGCGCCGCTGAGCCTCGAGCTCGCCCCCGGCAAGGTGATCCAGACTTTCGCTTACAACGATCGCGTGCCGGGTCCGATATTGCGGCTTCGCGAAGGCCGCCAAGTCAGCATCGGTGAGGCAAAGATGGCTAGACTGAGAGAGCAGATGATCTCGCGCGCCTGTGCACTGAGGTAGTGCGCGAAGGGGAGGATTTTCCAACCGTTTGGCAGACACTCTTGAAAGGACATCCCCTTGTTGACGGGATCCCACGGTCGAGAATGGACGGTAATCGGAGCGTCTTGGAAATTCGGCTAATCACAGGTGAATGGCTCGTCTTTGATGGTGACGCCAAGAGATTCAGCGTGGGTTAAAATTGGCTGAAATAAAAAATACGCCGAGCTTGGGAGGTTGATCGGACGATGCCATCGCGTGCGCAGCGCGAGCGCGGTGACCGGCAGCGCGCGCTTCGTGTGCTTGCCGGCGCACCGGAAGGCATGACTGAAGCACTTATGCTGGCGCACGGCTTTCGCGTCGGGCTGTTGGAAGAGCGCCCCTGCAGAGGTCTCGGGAACGACAAAAGCCTGCCGACATGTCGGCGCGCCAGCAAGCGAACGAACTCGTCGAGCTGATCCGCAAACTGCGCTGGATGGGCCTGGAGGAGGAGGCGGAGAGAGTAGAGATGGAGCTGGCGCGGTGTGGTCTTGCCGACAGCGTACTCGCGGCATTGCGCGAGACGGCTGACTGCTGCGCTTTGGCTGCGGAGCCGCGGTAGCGCGCGCGATGACAAAGCAGACCCAGCAGCCGCCAGCCTCAGACTTTCGGCAGCCGGTACGATGGTGTTATCCTATGTTCGCTTGGGGTGGTGGCTTCTTTTCCGCCACGCAATGACGTGGGAGGCAGCGTATGTCGCAGCAGAGAACCGCAGAAGTGACCGAAGCTGAGATCGCGGTCCACTGGCAGGAAGAGGCCCACATCCATCCGCCAAAGGAATTCGTTGCCCAG
>Ga0306924_10000509_pt1 | contig 32711 bp, 32 predicted proteins | sample sta12Can44000111_FD_203756 | JGI IMG/M metagenome (GOLD analysis project Ga0306924, IMG submission 203756) | Lab enrichment of tropical soil microbial communities from Luquillo Experimental Forest, Puerto Rico - statanox.12C.anox.44.000.111 (v2)... | ecosystem: Environmental > Terrestrial >... | reverse complement strand
TCCGGCGCATCGTGGCCTACACCGGGCCGAAGGCGGTCGAGCTGGCGCAGCGCAGCGACGAGGAGCTCCGCCAGGCCGCGCGCCTGCTCAAGGCGGGCGCCTTCGAGGTGGCGCAGAAGATCGAGCAGACGCAGAAGCGCGTGCGCGAGCTGGAGCAGGCGCTGGAGGTCGCGCGCGGCCAGATGGCGGCGGCCCGATCCGGCGACCTGGCCGGCCAGGCGCGCGAGGTGAACGGCGTCAAGGTGATCGCGGCGCGCGTCGACGGCGATGGGAACGCGCTGCGCGACCTCGCCGACAAGCTGCGCGACAAGCTCGGCCAGGGAGTGGTCGCGCTCGGCAGCGAGCAGGACGGCAAGGCGGTGCTGCTCGTCGCGGTGACGAAGGACCTCACGAACAAGGTCAAGGCGGGCGACCTCGTTCGGGAGGCGGCGAAGCTCGTCGGGGGCAAGGGCGGCGGCAAGCCCGACCTGGCCCAGGCGGGCGGACCCGACGCGGCCGGGCTCGACAAGGCGCTGCAGCGGGTCGAGGAGCTGGTGCGCGCCGCGACGGCGTGACGCAAGACCGGTCCGGAGTCAAGCCGCCCCACGGCATTCCTCCTCGCCAGGGTCATTTGACCGCGGCGCGGGGCGAGCCCTACCATCGCTCGGAGGGGAGGGACGCCGCCACGCCGCGCAGCGCGCCGAGATCCGGGAGAGCGTCCGCGGTGGTCGATCTGGCCGCCGCGCGCGACGATCGTCGCTTGCGCGACTACCAGTCCCGCCTCGGCACCGTGCAGGAGACGAACCGGAGGGCGCTCACGCGCCTGTTCCAGAGCGGCGTCATCTTCAGCCGCGCCGGATCTCGTCTCGGCCGCGATCTCCTCCTCGCCCACCAGCACCTCGTCAAGGTGGCGGATCTGCTGGACCGGTTGACGGAGCTCGAGCGCGGGCTCGGCCGCGACGCCGAGGCCGAAGCCCTGTACGCGCAGGTCCAGGGGCTGCTCGCGCGGACGAGCGAGCTGTCGGCGCGCTCGGACGGGTTGCTCGCGCGCGAGCGGTAGCGCGCTCGGCGGCGCGCACGCGACCGACGCGGGGCCCCGCGCACGGGCCTGAGGTTCATTCCCGTCGCGTCGCAGCCGCGCCTCGTCCGCGAGGGGCGCCGACGTCGCGGGCGGGGAGGGCGCCAGACGCAACGGCCCGGGCGCCCTTGCCGTCGCGCTCGCGCCGGTCTACAAGAGGATGTCCGTTAACGCGGACGATTGGCATCGTATCCGTCATCACGGAAACAGGAGCCCCATGCGCGCCACCGCCCGCGATCTCCTCGCCGCGAAGAATAGCGCCGTGGTCTACACCTGCCCCGCCGACGCCTCGGTCGCGGAGGCGTGCCGGCTGCTCGCCGATCGGCGGGTGGGGGCGCTGGTGGTGCTGGAGGGGAGCGAGGTGCGGGGCCTCTTCACCGAGCGCGAGGTGGCGACGCGCGTCGTCGCGCACGGCCTGGACCCCGCCCGGACGCCGGTGCGCGACGTCATGGTGCGCGAGATCGCCACCGTGCCGCTCCATGCCAGCGTGGACGAGGTGGAGCTGCTGCTGCGCCGCCGCCGCGTGCGCCACCTCCCGGTCGTGGGAGGGCGTGGCCTGCTCGGGATCGTCTCGCTCGGGGATCTGGCGCGGTACTACGCCCTGCGCGAGCGCGCCTCCGCCGAGGCCGCCGAGCTGCGCTAGCGGGCGCTTGGCCAGACACCCTCCGGCGAGCATCATGGTGCCATGCGCCCGCTCGCCCTCGCCGCCGCGTTGCTCGCGGCCTGTGCGTCCACCTCCGCCGCGCGCCGGCCGGAGCCTACGCCCGCACCACCGGACGCCGCGGCCCTAGCCGAAGCCGCAGCCGCAGCGGCCGCCGTGGTGGGCTCCTGCCCGGAGAAGGAGAGCGACACCTGGCGGTCCGACCTCGCCATCGCGTTGTGGCTCCAGGAGGCGCGCACGCCCGAGGAGGTCCGGCGCGCCGAGGCGGAGGTGAATCTCACGCCGGAAGCACTCTCGGAGGCCGCCGGAGCCCCGCTCGACGCAGCGCACCGCCCGCTCACGCTGGCGCTGCTCGGTGACGCCGCGCGCCGGGCGCGGGCCGTATACGGGGCGATCAAGGAACGGTGCGCCAGGCCGCGCCCGTACGACTTCGACCCGCGGCTACAGCCCGCCGTGGAGAGGGAGCGGAGCTTCGCCTTTCCGAGCGGCCACGCCACGATCGGCGCGCTCTTCGCGCGCCTGCTGGCGGAGCTGGCGCCAGCTCGCGCCGCGGCGCTGACGGAGGGTGGCCGCCAGATCGGCTTCGACCGCGTCCGCGCCGGGGTGCACTGGGCGAGCGACGTCGCGGCCGGGCAGCGGCTCGGGGTGGCGCTCGCGGAGGAGTGGCTCGCGGAGCCGGCGTTCAGGGGAGAGGTAGAAAAGGTGCGGCGGGAGGAGTGGAAATAGCGACCACGGTTGCGGTTGTGCTCGCGGTCGCGGGTCGCGCTCGGAGTCACCGCGCGATCCACGGGCGGCCGCGGTCGGTGCAACCCGCGCCGCTCTGCGCCCGCGCGCGCGTCGGCGCCCGTGCTCCGCGCCGCCGAAGTACCCAGGGCCGGAACGCGCGAACGCCGTTTCCGTGTGGCGGTCCTGCGGAACTCAACCAGCGGTTCGCGTCGCCTGCGGCGCCGCGCCGCTGGTTTCGGACAGTCCTCGGACCGCCACTCACCGTGAACATGGCGCGTTCCGGCGAACGTCGCGCGTGATGCGGCGCTCCGCAATGGCGCCGCCACGCGCGCGGGCGCTGCACGGCGCGAATCGCACTCAGTCCGTTCGCCCTGAGCGTAGCCCCGCGCAGCGGGGCGAAGTCGAAGGGCGACGGCAACTCGGTCTCGAGGTCGACGGCGATCCCGGCGTCGAAATGAACGCTCCCTCTCCCCGGTGCCGGGGAGAGGGAGCAGATGACTTCACGGTGTCGAGCGGCCGCCTACTCCGGCGTTCCCGTATGGCCGTTCCGGAGCCGCAGGAAGGCGGGGATGTCGTACTGGTCCTCGTCGCCCGGCTTGAACCCCTCGCCCGACATGGGAGGGCGCGCGCGCGACGGGATGGCCGGCGGGCGCGGCGGGACGGGGCCGCCGCTCGCGACCTTCACCGTCTCGCGGCGGGGAACCTCGACCGGCGCGGCGGCGGCGTGGGCGGCGGTGGAGAGGACGGTCGCGGGAGTGGGCGAGGCGACCACCGGGGCAGGCGTCGGGCGTGGCGCCGCGATCGGGATCGCGATCTGCGCCTTCTGAACCAGCCGGATGGGCGTCTCCTTCTGCGCGAAGCCGGTGGCGATGACCGTGATCTTCACCTCGTCGCCCATGCGCTCGTCGATGACGGACCCGAAGATGATGTTCGCCTCCGGGTCGGCGGCGGTCTGGGCCATCGTGACGGCCTCGTTCACCTCGTAGAGGGTGAGCGACGGGCCGCCCGTGATGTTGACGAGGAGGCCCGTCGCGCCGTCGAGGGAGACGTCCTCGAGCAGCGGCGAGCTGATGGCGGCCTGCATCGCCTCGACCGCGCGCCGGTCGCCGCCGGCGCGGCCGGTGCCCATGAGCGCCATGCCCTGCTCGCACATGATGGTGCGGACGTCGGCGAAGTCGACGTTGACGAGGCCGTGGACCGTGATGATGTCGCTGATGCCTTGCACCGCGTTGAGCAGCACCTCGTCCGCCCGCTTGAACGCGTCCGCCAGGCAGACGTTCTCGCCCGCCACCGAGATGAGGCGCTGGTTCGGGATGACGATGAGGGTGTCGACCGCGGCCTTGAGCTCGGCGAGGCCCTGCTCGGCCTGCTTCCGGCGCCGGTTCCCCTCGAAGAGGAACGGCTTCGTCACCACGCCGACCGTGAGCGCGCCGGACTGCTTCGCCACGTCGGCGACGATGGGCGCGCCGCCCGTGCCGGTGCCGCCGCCCATGCCGGCGGTGACGAAGACCATGTCGGCGCCCGCCAGCGCGTCGGCGATGGCGTCGCGCGCCTCGAGCGCCGCGTCGCGGCCGCGATCCGGGTTGGCGCCCGCGCCGAGGCCGCGGCTGGCGGCCTTGCCGAGCTGGATCTTCACCGAGGCCTTGTTCGCCGCGAGCGCCTGCACGTCGGTGTTGGCGGCGATGAACTCCACCCCCTCCAGCCGCCCCGCCACCATGGTGTTGATGGCGTTTCCGCCGCCGCCGCCGACGCCGATGACCTTGATGCGCGCGCCGGGCTCGTTCTTGTCCGAGAGCTCGATCATGTCTGGTCCCTTTCGTTCTCGCGCATCTAGAAGATCTCGCCGAGCCACTTCTGCATGCGGTTGCGCACCTTCCGGTAGACGTTTTCTTCCCGGATCTTGAAGTGCGGGCTCGTCTCCACCTGCCGCGCCCCGTACTGGACGAGGCCCACCGCCGTGGCGAACTGCGGGCCCTTCACCACGTCGACGAGGCCTCCCACGCCGCGCGGCACCCCGCGCCGCACTGGCATCCCGAGCACCTCCTCCGCCATCTCGGGCATGCCGTGGAGCAGCGTCGAGCCGCCGGTGATGACGACCCCGGACGCGAGCAGCTCCTCCATCCCACACTTCTGGATCTCGTGCTGCACGAGCATGAAGATCTCTTCCACCCGCGGCTCGATGATCTCGGCCAGGATGTGGCGAGACAGGACGCGCGGCTGCCCGCCGCCCACGCTCGGCACCTCGATGGTCTCCTCCTTGTCGACCATGGAGGCCATGGCGCAGCCGTACTGCTTCTTGATCCGCTCCGCCTCGTGCGTCGGCGTGCGCAGCCCCACCGCCACGTCGTTCGTGAGGTGGTTGCCGCCCAGCGCCAGCACGGCGGTGTGGACGATCGCGCCGTTCGAGAAGATGGCGATGTCCGTCGTGCCGCCGCCGACGTCGACCAGGCAGACCCCGAGCTCCTTCTCGTCCTCGGAGAGCACCGCCAGCGACGAGGCGAGCGGCTGCAGCACGATGTCCGCCACGTTGAGGCCGGTCCGCTGCGAGCACTTGATGATGTTCTGCGCCGAGGAGACGGCGCCGGTGACGATGAGCGCCTTCGCCTCCAGGCGCACGCCACTCATGCCGACCGGCTCCTTGATCCCGTCCTGGTCGTCGACCACGAACTCCTGCGGCAGGACGTGGATCACCTCCCGGTCGAGCGGGATGGCGACCGCCTTGGCCTGATCGATGACGCGGTCGACGTCGGTCTGCCGCACCTCCTTGTCCTTCACCGCGACCACGCCGTGCGAGCTGAACGCCTTGATGTGACCGCCCGCGATCCCCGTGTAGACGGTCGAGATCTCGCAGCCGCCCATGTGCTCCGCCTCCTCGATCGCGCGCTTGATCGAGGCGACGGTGGCGTCGATGTTGACCACCACGCCCTTCCGCAGGCCCTTCGACGGGTGTGAGCCGATCCCGATGATGTCGATGCCCTCGTCGGTCATCTCGCCGACGATGGCGCAGATCTTGGTCGTCCCGATGTCGAGGCCGACCAGGATGTCTCCGCTCTTCGCCATGACCACCTCCGGGCGAGTTGGCGCAGTCGCGCTTCGCCCTTTCCTAGAGCCCTCTCGGGCTCGCCACCTTCACCGAAGGCGAAGAGTCCGCCGCGAGCCGTACCGTCACCCAGGACGGGTGGAGCCGGTTCTCGAGGTGGAGCACCTCCGCCGTCTTCCCCTCGGCGCGGAGCGTCGAGAGAACCTTCTCGAGGCGCGCGAGCTTGGCCTCCAGGTCGCCCGTTCCGAGCCGGACCTGGATGCCCTCGTCGCCCACGTAAATCGTCGTGCCGTCCCCCGGATCGAGGTGGATCTCCGAGAGCCGGGCCACCGCGTCGCGACCGCCCTCCCGCCAGGCGCGCGCCAAGGCCAGCGCGCCGCGCAGGCGGGGCTCGACCGCGTCGCGGCGCTGCACGTAGTCCGCCCGCGACAGCCCCGTCACGAGCGGGAGGTCGAGGCCATCGCCGGCCGTAGCCCGCTTGAACGGCTCGCCCGCCTCGTCGACCAGGTACAGCCCGGAGAGATCGACCAGCGCCGCCGCGTGGCGCTCGACCACCCGCACCGTCAGCGCCGGGGGCCAGCTCCGCCGCACCTCGACCCGCGCCACCCAGGGGTGCCGCGAGAGCGCCTGCTGGACGGCGTCGACGTCGGCGGTGAGGAGGTGATCGCCGGGGCGGACCGGCGACAGCGCGAGCAGCTCGTCGGCGGTCGCGCGCTCCAGCCCCTCGAACCGGAGGGTGCGGATGCGCAGCGACTCGGCGGAGCGGAGCAGGGCGACGGCGCGGGGAGCGAACGCGGCGGCGGTCGCGAGGAGGGCGAGGGCCGCAGCGGCGGCGAGCGCGCGGGTCCAGGGCCGCGCCGCCCGCGGCGACGACGCCTCGCTGCCCCGGTCGTCTCGCCTGCGGTTTCGCCCGCGCCCCACACGCCGCTCCACTCCCGCCGCCCACGTCTGACCACCCGCCGCCGCTTCCGGCCGCTATCGCCGCAGGCGCCAGCATGCCCGATCGATCACGCTTTGCAAGTTTTCGACGCACATCCGCGCAGCCCGGACTTGCGGCCGTACGTCGCCAACGCTTTCTTGGGCCTCGCCGCGACCTGTGCGAACCTGCGGGCCCGTCACTCACGGTCGGAGCCTTCGACGAAATGCCGGTCACACCCAGCCTCTTCCTGGCGCTCGCGCTCACCGTGGGCGACGGCGGCCCTCGCGCGCCCAGCCGCCTCGCGCCGCTGCCCGCCGGGCAGTGGATCTCGACGCACGGCCCGTACGAGATGGGCGCCTGCAACGCCTGCCACGATCCGAGCGATCCGGCCGCTCCGCCCGGCCGTCTCCGGAAGGCCTCGAACGCGCTCTGCTTCGACTGCCACGACGAGTTTCAGAAGCCGATGAAGGGACACCCGGCGCCCGACGACCCGTGCGTCTCGTGTCACTCACCGCACAACGCGAAGAAGAAGAAGCTGCTGCTGAAATGACTTTGGACCACGTTTGCGCACAGATTCTCCCTGCGTCAATCCAACGCACCGCGCGCTGTCCGGTGTGCGCGGTACGCGGAGCCTGTCGCTGACGCCGATCAAGGAAATCCAGATGGGTCGTGCCCGATCATCCGCGCCGGGTGAACGTCACCGCGCGAGGCTGACGGAAAGAAAAGGCCCAGTCCCTGGGCCTTCTTGCGGAGTGGATCGCATGAGCTCGAGGAAGAGGTTCACCGTCGTCGCAGCTCTGGCCGCGCTCCTCGGGCCCGCCGCCGCATGGGCAGACCAGGCCGTGCCGGTGCCGCCCGGCGTGCCACCCGAGATCGCGGCGGGCAAGTTCAAGTACCCGATCGTACGCAAGGTGAACAACAAGCCGCTGCCGGACGGGGTCAAGGCCGCGAGCACGATGGCCCCCATGGCGGCGGGCGACTGCGCCTTCTGCCACCAGCGGAACGACAAGAAGGATCCCGGGCCGGTGAAGAAGGCCGGGAACGCGCTCTGCTACTCGTGCCACGAGGAGTTCAAGGAGATCATGGCGCGGCCGTACAAGCACGTGCCCTCCCAGGCCCTGTGCACGAACTGCCACAACCCGCACAACTCGCTCGAGAAGAAGCTGCTCCACGAGGAGCAGACGGCGCAGTGCTTCGATTGCCACAAGAACATCCGCGCCATCACCGAGACCGTGAAGGTGAAGCACGGCGCGATCACGACCAAGCGCAAGTGCGCCAACTGCCATAACCCGCACGGCGCCAACATCGAGAAGATGCTCACCGCGCTCCCGTTCGACCAGTGCGTCGGCTGCCACTCCACCGACGACATGAAGGACTGGAACGGCGTCACGCTGACGAACTATCCCAAGCTGCTCCAGGAGAACCCGGTCTGGCACAAGCCGGTGGCGGCCAAGGACTGCTCCGCGTGCCACAAGACGCACGGCGGCGACAACTTCCGGCTCCTGGTCGCGGAGTACCCGCCGCAGTTCTACGCGCCGTACGACCTCAAGACCTACGCGCTCTGCTACCGCTGCCACAACGACAAGGTGGTGAGCGCCGAGCAGACCACGACCCTGACCAACTTCCGCGACGGCTCGAAGAACCTGCACTACGTCCACGTGCACAACCTGGAGCGGGGCCGGACGTGCCGCGCCTGCCACGACGTCCACGCCGCCAAGCAGCCTCACCGGATCCGGGAGGGCGTGCCGTACGGCTCGGCCGGCTGGGTCCTCAAGATCAACTTCACCAAGACGCCGACCGGTGGCACGTGCGCCAAGACCTGCCACGAGACCAAGACCTACGTGAACAAGACGGCCAAGCCGAAGTAGGGGACGCCATGCCTGAACTCCGCTCGGTCCTATGGGCGCTCGGGATCTTCCTCGCCTGTGCCCTCGTCCCGCTCGACGCGCTGGCGTTCAGCAACGTCGCGGTGGGTGACACCCTCGAGAACGTCGAGCTGCCCACGCTGGCCGGCGGACGCGAGGCGCTGCTCTCGCCGAAGGCGCAGGCCAACGTCTTCATCTTCTTCCGACCTCAGCAGGAGAACTCGCTCTCGGCGCTCAAGGCGCTCTCCGAGTGCGAGCGGCAGCTCGCTGGGAAGCCCGTCCACTGGGTGGCGGTGGTCTCCTCGAGCTGGAGCGTGCAGGAGGTGAAGGCCTCGGTCGCGGCCGCCGGCGCGCGGATGCCGGTCTTGATCGACCAGGGCGACGCGCTCTACGGCCGGCTGGGCGTCCGGCTCCACCCCGCCGTCGGCGTGACGAACGGGAAGTTCCAGCTCCTCGCCTACGAGCCTTTCCAGCAGATCAACTACTGCGACCGCGTCCGGGGCCAGGTCCGGTACGCGCTCGGCGAGATCAGCCAGGCCGAGCTGGCGCGCGCCGACGCGCCGGCGCGGGCCCTCATGCCGAACGAGATCCAGGGCGCGGTCGCCAACCGGCACGTCAAGATGGGCGAGATGTACATCGGGATGGAGCAGTACGAGAAAGCAGCCACCGAGGCGCGGCTCGTCATCGAGAAGGAGCCGCGCTTCGCCCCGGCCCACGTCCTCCTCGGCGATGCCCTCTCCGCCGCGGGCAAGTGCGAGGAGGCGAAGCTCGCCTACCAGGCGGCGGTGAAGCTCTCGCCGCAACTCCTCGCCGCCGTCCAGCAGAAGAAGTCCCCATGCACGTCGCCGTGAGGTGGCCGCCCGCCTGATGCCGTCCACCTCATCCCCTCACCCGAGCCGGCGCTCGACCCCAGGAGGTCCACCTTGCGCCTCGTGACCATCGGTCTCGCGATGCTCTCGCTCGCGGCAGCGCCCACGGCGCACGCGAGCGTGGCGGAGGGCGACACGCTGGAGTCGTCACAGCTCACGACGCTGAGCGGCGGCGCCGAGCCGCTCCTCGACCGCGCCGCCGCCGCCAACGTGATCCTGTTCTGGCGCCCCGGGCAGGACGCCTCGCTCGACACGCTCAGGCAGCTGGCCCGGTGCGAGAAGGTGTTCCAAGGCAAGCCCGTCCACATGGTGGCGGTCGTCTCGGGCTCCTACTCCGGGGCCGAGGTCCGCGCGGCGGTGGACGGCGCCGGCTTGCACGTGCCGGTGCTCATCGACGCCAGCGACGCCGTGTACGGGAAGCTCGAGATCCGGCAGCACCCGCTCGTCGTGGTGACCGACGCCAAGGGGAAGGTGGCGCTGTCGCAGCCCTACGTCCGGCTGCGCTACTGCGACATCCTCACCGCCAAGGTCCGGTTCCTGCTGAAGGAGATCGACGCCGCCCAGTTGCAGGCGGTGCTGAACCCGCCTCGCGCAACCATGCCGTCCGACGACCAGGGCGCGGTGGCGCGCCGGTTCGTGAACATGGCCCGGATGGAGGTCGAGGCGGGTCACTGCGACCGCGCCGTGTTGTGGTTCAAGAAGGCGCTCGAGCTCGCGCCCGGGAACGCCGACGCGCAAGCCGGCCTGGCCCGCTGCGCGGGCGCGAAGCCAGCGGCGATGGCGCAGTAGGGGGCTGGTCCCCGACCGCCTGGCGCGAGCGCCGTCGCCCTTCGACTTCGCCCCGCTTCGCGGGGCTACGCTCAGGGCGAACGGACTGACGACCGCAGCGCATGGTCCGCGCGCTGAGGGCGGATGGACTGAGTACGCGCAGTGCACGCGCCCGCGCGCGCGGCGGCGCCATTGCGGAGCGCCGCGACGAGCCCGACAGTTCGCCGGAACGCGCGATGTTCACCACGAGTGGCGGGCCGAGGACTGTCCGAAACCAGCGGCGCGGCGCCGAAGGCGACGCGAACCGCTGGTTGAGTTCCGCAGGCCCGCCAGACGGGCTCCGTGTTCGCGCGTTCCGGCCACGGGCCCCCTGGCGGCGCGGAGCACGGGCGCCGACGCGTGCGCGGGCGCAGGCCGGCGCGCGAGGCGCTCCCGTGCCCAAGTCCGAGCGGATTTGTCGCGCGGAGGGTTCCTGCCGCGTTGGAGGAGTCTCGCGGCTTGCGCCGCGCTCGACGGTCAGGCCTTGAGCGCCGCCCCGTCGAGGAGCCGCTCGCAAAGCGCGCCGAACGAGATGCCGAGCCCGGCCGCGATCTTCGGGACGAGCGAGGTCGCCGTCATCCCGGGCAGCGTGTTCACCTCGAGGATGTACGGCACGCCGTCGGCGGTGACGATGAAGTCGGCGCGCGTGACGCCGGCGCACCCGAGCACCTGGTGGGCCCGCTCCGCCGCCTCGCAGGTGCGGCGGACGTGGTCCTCCGGGAGGCGCGCCGGGTAGAAGTACTGCGTCGCGCCCGGCGTGTACTTGGCGGTGTAGTCGTAGAACTCGCGCGAGGGGACGATCTCGATCGCGCCGAGCGCCTCGCCATCGAGGACGGCGACGTTGACCTCGGCCCCCTTCACGTACCGCTCGACGATGAGGTCGCCCTTGTACTGGGCGGCGTCGCGGCAGGCCTCCTGCAGCGCCTGCGCGTCGCGCACGATGTGCACGCCGACCGAGGAGCCCTCGCCGGAAGGCTTCACCACCGCCGGGAGCCCGAACGGCAGGTCGGCCACCGTGATGCGCTCGGCCTGCTCGCGCGGGAAGACGCGGTACTCGATCACCTTGAGCCCGTGCTCGCGGAACAGCATCTTCGAGAAGACCTTGTCCATGCCGGCCGCCGACGCGAGCACGCCCGACCCGGTGTAGGGTATGGCCATCGACTCGAGCAGGCCCTGGATCGAGCCGTCCTCCCCCCAGCGCCCGTGCAGCGCGAGGAACGCGACGTCGGTCCGCGCCTCGCGCAGCCGCGCCGCGACGTCGAGGTCGACGTCGATGAGCGCCACGTCGTAGCCGCGCTCGCGGAGGGCGTCGGTACACCCCTTGCCGGTGCGCAGCGAGACTTCGCGCTCGGTCGAGCGTCCGCCGTAGAGGACCGCCACCTTCTTGCCTGACCAGGTTCCCATGCGTCTCCTCAAGTATCAGACGCGCCGCGGTCGGGAAAATCCCCCACCAGACGCACCTCGGGCTCCAGCTCGATCCCGAACCGCTCGCGGACGCGCCCCCGCGCCAGCCCGATGAGGTCCAGCACGTCGCGCGCAGCCGCGCCGCCCAGGTTGACGATGAAGTTCGCGTGCACGTTCGACCACGCCGCCCCGCCGACGCGGTGCCCCTTGAGGCCGACCGCCTCGATGAGCCGCCCGGCGAACTCGCCAGGCGGGTTGCGGAACGTGGAGCCGAAGGTGGGCCGGTCGAGCGGCTGGGTGGCCCGGCGGCGCGCCACGTCCGCCTCCATCGCGGCGCGGCTCGCCGCCACGTCCCCCTCCCGCAGCTCGAGCTCGAGCCGCGTCACGACCGCGCCGGGCGGCAGCCGGCACGTGCGATAGGCGAACTCGAGCGCCGCCGCGTCCAGCCAGCCCGCCCCGCCGGCGGTGGCGAGCTCCACGCGCCGGACCACGTCCTTCATCTCGCCGGCGCGCGTGCCAGCGTTCATCGCCACGAGCCCGCCCAGCGTGCCCGGGATGGCGGCCGCGAACTCGCAGCCGACGAGGCCCAGCTTCTGCGCCCACGCGACGAGCCGGGAGGAGGGCGCACCGGCTGAGAGGACGAGCCGGGTGCCGTGGATGCGCTCCTCGCCGAAGCCGGGCGGCAGCTTCACCACCACGCCGCGGACCCCGGCGTCGGACACGAGCAGGTTGGCGCCTCCGCCGAGCGGGAACACCGGGACGCCGAGCTCTCGCGCGGCGCGGAGCACGGCGGCCAGATCGTCGGGATCCGCCGGACGCACCAGCAGGTCGGCCGGGCCTCCCACGCGCACGGCCGTGCGCGGCGCGAGGGGGGCGTCGCGGAGCGTTGCGCCGCGGACGGCGCCCTCGAGGTGTGTGCGCCAGTCCATCGGCGTATCGAATCTCCGGGAACCTTGCTTCTGTGGGGCGGGGTTCATCCCCCCGCCTAGCACCGGCGGGGGACAAGCCCCCGCCCTACGACACCTGCGTCACGCTCCCAGCATCGCCAGCAGCTCCGGGCCGACCGTCGTCACGTCGCCCGCGCCGAGCGTGATGACGAGGTCGCCCGGGCGGAGCCGCTCCCGTGCCGCCGCCGCGAGGTGCGCTCGCTCCACGTAGGTCACGTCGCGGTGGCCGTGGTCGCGGATGGCGGCCGCCAACCGCTCGCCCGAGACGCCCGCGATGGGCTCCTCGCCGGCGGCGTAGATGTCCGAGAGCAGGACCACGTCGGCGTCGTTGAAGGCGGTCGTGAAGTCGGCGAGCAGGTCGCGGGTGCGGCTGTAGCGGTGGGGCTGGAAGACGCAGACGACCCGCCGCCCGAACGCCTCGCGCGCGCCGCGCAGCACCGCCTTCACCTCGGCCGGGTGGTGCCCGTAGTCGTCCACCACCGTCACCCCGCCCGCCTCGCCGCGCACCGTGAAGCGGCGCTGGACGCCGTTGAAGCTCGCCAGCGCGCCGCGGGTGACGTCGGTGGCGACGCCCATCTCATCGCCGAGCGCCACCACCGCCAGCGCGTTGAGGGCGTTGTGACGACCCACCATCCCGACCTCGAACCGCCCCAGCGGCTCCTCACGGCGGAAGGCGTCGAAGGCCACCCGGTGCTGCCGCACCTCGATGCGGTCGGCGCGGTAGTCGGCCTGCGGCCCCTCGCCGTACGTGACGAAGCGCTTCTCCACCTCCGGGATGAGCGATTGCACGGTGGGGTGGTCGATGCAGAGGATGGCGAGCCCATAGAACGGCACCCGGTTCACGAAGTCGAGGAAGCCCTGCCGGAGCGCGGCGGCCGTCTTCCAGTGGTCGAGGTGCTCCGGGTCGATGTTCGTGACCACCGCGATGGTGGGCGGCAGGTGCAGGAACGAGCCGTCCGACTCGTCCGCCTCCACCACCATGTACTCGCCGCGGCCGAGCTTGGCGTTCGAGCCGAAGGCGTTCACCTTCCCGCCCACCACCGCCGTCGGGTCGAGCCCGGCATGGGCGAGCAGGTGCGCGGCCATCGAGGTGGTGGTGGTCTTGCCGTGCGAGCCGGCGATGGCGACGCCGTGCTTGAGCCGCATGAGCTCGGCCAGCATCTCCGCCCGCGCGATGACCGGAATCTTGCGCGCGCGGGCCTCGACGACCTCGGGGTTGTCGCGCCGGACCGCCGAGGAGATGACCACCACGTCCACGTCGGTCACGTTCGCCGCGGCGTGGCCCCTCTGGACGAGGCCTCCCAGCTCGCGAAGGCGCCGCGTGGTGTCGGACTCCTTGAGGTCGGAGCCGGAGACGCGGTAGCCCAGGTTGAGCAGCACCTCGGCGATGCCGCTCATTCCGATCCCCCCGATGCCGACGAAGTGGATCTTGGCGGGTCTGGATCGAAAGAGGGTCATGGGGTGGGCGGTGCGTCGGGGGTGCCCTCCGCGGCGGCCGCGGGCGGGCGGATGGGGGCGAAGCCGGGGCCGCGGTCCTGACCGCGCGGCGAGCCCCAGCGCCGGCGGACGAGCTCCGTGCAGACGTCCGCGATCTCGCGCGCGGCCTGGGGCGCGCCCAGCCGTCCGGCGGCGCGCGCCATCTGCTCGCGCCGCGCGGGCTGCTCGAGGATGGCCCGGATCTCGTGGGCCAGCAGCTCGCCGTTGAGGTCGCGCTCCTCGATCATGACCGCCGCGCCGGCGTCGACCAGGCTCTTCGCGTTCACGACCTGATGATTGTCGGCCGCGAACGGGAAGGGGACCAGGATCGAAGGCTTCTTGCAGACGGTCAGCTCCGCGAGCGTCGTGGCGCCGGCGCGGCAGACCACCAGGTCCGAGCCGGCGTACGCCGCGCTCATGTCGTGGATGAACTCACGGACCTCGACCCGGAAGCCGCAGGCCGCGTAGCCCTTCTCGACCTGCTCGCGATCGCGAGCGCCGGTCTGGTGCGTGATCTCGAGCCGGTCCTTCAGATCCGCGAGGTGCGGCAGGGCCTCGACGACGCGCATGTTGAGCGCGTGCGCGCCGAGCGAGCCGCCGAACACGAGCAGGCGGAGCTTGTCGTGCTGGTGCACCGGCCGCATGTAGTTGTCCATGAGCTCGCGGCGGATGGGGTTGCCGAGCTGGTGGACCTTGCGCGGAGCGAAGTAGCGGTCGGCTTCGGGGAACGCGGTGAAGGCGGCCTGCACGAACCAGCCGAGGATGCGGTTCGTGAGCCCCGCCACCGCGTTCTGCTCCTGGACCGCGGTCGGGATCCGCAGCAGCGCGGCGGCCAGCACCACCGGACCCGAGGCGTAGCCGCCGACGCCGACCACGATGTCGGGGCGCCAGCGGCGCAGGATCCACCAGCACTGGATGAACGCGCGCGGGAGCAGCAACAGGTTCGCGAGCATCCCGAGGAGGCCCTTCCCCTTCAAGCCCTTCACCTCGACGAGCTCGATGGGGAAGCCTGCGGCCGGGACGACCTTCGCCTCGAGGCCGCGCGCGGTCCCGGCGAACACGACGTCGTTTTGGGGGTGGCGCGTCACCACCTCCTCCGCGAGCGCCACGCCCGGGAAGACGTGGCCGCCGGTCCCGCCTCCTGCCACGAGCATGCGCACTACGAGCCCTCCCCGGTGGCGTCGACGCGTACGGCCTGGCTGGCCGGGCGCAGGAAGCCGCCGCGCGAACCCGACACGCTGAGCAGCAGGCCGCTGCCGGCCAGGAGCGTGATGAGCGAGCTGCCGCCGTACGAGACGAAGGGGAGGGTGAGCCCCTTGGTGGGCAGGAGCACCGTGACCACCCCCAGGTTGACGAGCGACTGAACGCCGACGAGCGTCGTGACGCCCAGCGCGAGGTAGCAGCCGAACGGATCGGCGGCGCGGAACGAGGCGCGCAGCCCGCGCCAGACGAAGACGGCGTAGAGCAGGATGAGCAGCCCGAGGCCGACGAGGCCGGCCTCCTCGGCGATGACCGCGGCGATGAAGTCCGTGTGCGCCTCGGGCAGGTAGAAGAGCTTCGAGCGCCCTTGCCCGAGCCCCTGCCCGAACCACCCTCCGCTGCCGATCCCGACCATCGACTCCCACATCTGGTATCCCGCGTCGCGCCGGTGCTCGAACGGCCGGAGCCACGCCTCGAACCGGATCCGCCGGTAGGGCGTCCCCATCACCGCGTTGTAGACGAGGGGGAGCGAGGCGAGGAGCGCGCCGAGAAGATAGCTCACCTTGGCACCGGCCGCGAAGAGCATCACGAACAGGACGAACGCCATGACCACGCACGTGCCGAGGTCCTTCTCGGCCAGGCACAGCGCCATGAGCGCGCCCGCCACGAGGAGGTGCGGCAGGAACCCGATCGAGAACATCCGCACCTTGTCGCGCTTCTTGGCGAGCGAGTGCGCCAGGTACAGGACGAGCGCCAGCTTGGCCGCTTCCGCCGGCTGGAAGTGCAGGAGCCCGAGGTTGATCCAGCGGCGCGCGCCGCCCGCCGTGTGGCCGATGAACGGCAGCAGCACCGCCACGAGCGCCACCACGGTCACGGCGAGGAACGGATACGCGAGCCGCTCGGCGCGCCGGTAGCCCGCGGCGAGCGCGGCGGCGAGGAGCGCGAGCCCGAGGGCGACGGCGACGAGCTGCCGGTCGAGGAAGTGGAAGCTGTCGTGGAACCGCGTCGCGGCGGTGACCGCGCTCGCGGAGTAGACCGCGACGCTGCCGATCCCGACCAGGAGCAGCACCGTCCCGAGGAGGAACCGGTCGACCGCCTCGGGGGCGGGGGCGCGCCCCGCGGCGTGGGCGCGGATCACGGGAGCGCCTCCACGAGCTGCCGGAACGTCTCGCCGCGGTGCTCGTAGCTCCTGAACTGGTCGTAGCTGGCGCAGGCGGGCGAGAGCAGCACCACGTCGCCCGGCCCGGTCAACGCGGCCGCCCGCTCGATCGCGGCCGCGAGCGTGCCGGCGGCCTCGATGGGCGCCGCGCCGGCCAACTCACGCTCGACGGTCGGCGCGTCCTCGCCGATGGTGAGCACCACCTTCACCCGTTCCTGGAAGAGCGGCCGGAGCGGCGCGTAGGGGGCGCGCTTGCCGCGGCCGCCCAGGATGAGCACGACGTGGGGGCGACCGGCCGGGAAGGCCGAGAGGCCCACCACCGTCGAGTCGACGTTGGTGGCCTTGGAGTCGTTGACCCACTCCACCCCGGCGCGCTCGCGCACGAGCTCCAGCCGGTGCGGCAGCCCGCGGAAGGCGTCGAGGCCGGCCTGCACCTCGCGGCCGGGGACGCCGAGGACGCGCGCGCACAGCGCCGCCGCCATCGCGTTCTCGAGGTTGTGGCGGCCGCGCAGGGCGCGCGAGCGGACCTCGTACCGCTCCGCCCCGCCCTCGCAGGTCGCCAGCCACAGCTCGCCGCCCGGCCCTGGAGCGCGCGCCGCCCGTGGCGCCGGCGGGCCGAAGCCGAAGGTGGCGAGCCGGGCGCGGCTGCTGCCGGCCAGCGCCACCGTGCGCGGGTCGCGCGCGTTGGCGATCGCCCAGTCATCGGGCTGCTGGTTCGCGAACAGGCGCGCCTTGGCGAGCGCGTACTCCTCCACGTCGCGGTAGCGGTCGAGGTGGTCGGGCGTGATGTTGAGGAGCGCCGCCACGGTGGGCCGGAACCGCTCGATTCCCTCCAGCTGGAACGAGGAGAGCTCCAGCACGACGGCATCGACGGGGCGCCCGGCGAGGACGAGCTCGGCGAGCGGGGTGCCCAGGTTCCCCCCCACGAAGACGCGCCGATCCCGGGCCAGGAGCTCGCCCGTGAGCGCGGTGGTGGTGCTCTTCCCGTTGGTGCCGGTGATGCCGACGATGGGCACCTCCGGGAGGAGCCGGGCCGCGAGCTCCACCTCCGCCATGACGGGCACGCCCTGCCGGCGCGCCTCCTGGATCTCGGGGAGCGCGAGCGGCACGCCGGGCGAGACGACCACCAGGTCGGCGCGCGTGAAGTCGGCCCGGTCGTGGCCCCCGAGCGCGAGGTCGACGCCATCGCCCAGCTCCCTCAGCGCGGGGGCGAGCTCCGTGGCGGCGCGGCGATCCGTGACGGTGACGCGCGCCCCGCGGGCGCGGGCCAGCCGGGCGGCGGCGGCGCCCGAGCGGGCCAGGCCCACCACGAGGACGCGCTGTCCGGCGAGGCGGAGGGAACCTTCCATGCACTACCTCAGCTTGAGCGAGGCCAGCGCCACGAGCGCCAGCATGATCGCGATGATCCAGAAGCGGACGATGATCTTGGGCTCGGCCCATCCCTTGAGCTCGAAGTGGTGGTGGATGGGGGCCATCTTGAACACCCTCCGCCCGGTGTACTTGTAGCTCGTCACCTGGATCATGACCGAGAGCGTCTCCGCCAGGAAGACGCCGTGCAGGATGGCGCTCGCGACCTCGTTCTTGGTGAGCACCGCCAGCGAGCCGAGCGCGCCGCCGAGGGCCAGCGAGCCGACGTCGCCCATGAAGACGGACGCCGGGTACGTGTTGTACCAGAGGAAGGCGATCCCGGCGCCGATGAGCGCGGCGCAGAAGACGCCCAGCTCGGCGGCGCCCGGGATGACCGGGATGCGCAGGTAGGACGCGATGGAGAAGCCACCGATGGTGGTCCCGGCCACGTAGGCGAGGATGAGGAAGGTGGACGCCGAGACGATGGTGGGGCCGATGGCGAGGCCGTCGAGGCCGTCGGTCAGGTTCACGGCGTGGCTCGTGCCGAGCACCACCAGGATCATGAAGGGCAGGTAGAGCCAGCCGAGCGACGGGTTGAAGTAGCGGGTCGGGACGAAGGGCAGGGTGACGTGCAGGTCCTGCCAGCTCCCCACGCGCAGCCACGGGAAGCCGGGCGACGTCGTGAAGTGCAGGTCGGAGAGGAACAGGTAGTAGACCGCGAGGAGGATGACCGTCTGCCACACGAGCTTCTTCTTGCCGGCCAACCCCTTCGAGTTGCGCTTCGAGATCTTGAGGTAGTCGTCCCAGAAGCCGATGGCGCCGAAGGAGAGCGTCACCGTCAGCGCCGCCCAGACGTAGCGGTTGGTGAGGTTCGCGAAGAGCAGCGTCGCGACCCCCAGGGAGAAGAGGATGAGGGCGCCGCCCATGGAGGGCGTGCCGGTCTTCTTCTTGTGCGACTCGGGCGTGTCCTCGCGCACGTTCGAGCTGCCGTACTGGAAGACGCGCATCCGCTCGATGAACACCGGCCCGAGCAGGAGGCCCAGCACGAGGGCGGTGAACCCGGCCGCGAGGATGCGGAACGAGGGGTACCGCAGGACGTTGAAGAGGGCGAACCGTCCCGCGAGCGGATAGAGCAGATGGTAGAGCATTAGTGGGCGTCGCCCGGCTGCGAGGGGGTGGAGCCGAGCGCGGCCACGAGCCGCTCGAGCTGGTTGGCCCGGCTGCCCTTCACGAGCAGCACGTCGCCGGGCGCGAGCCGCTCCTTCACCTGGGCCACGAGCTCGGGCAGGTCGGCCGTGTGCGTGACGTCGCCGAGCCCCGCCGCGCGCGCCGCCTCGGCGGTGTGGCGCGAGCGCGGCCCGAAGGCGTGCAACCTCGCCACCGCGCCCGCGGCTTGCTCGCCCACGGCGCGGTGCATCGCCTCCTCCATCGGCCCCAGCTCCAGCATGTCGCCCAGCACCGCCACCGCGCGCCGGCCCGGGCCCGCGAGCGCCGTGAGCGTCCGCAGCGCGGCCGCCATCGAGGCGGGGTTCGCGTTGTAGCAATCGTCGACCAGCGTCACGCCCGAGGGGAGGTCCTCGATGCGCAGGCGGCGGCCCACCGGCTGCGCCTGCGAGAGCCCCTGCGCGATCTCCTTGTCACCATAGCCGAGCGCCATGGCGGCCGCGGCGGCGGCGGCGGCGTTCGCGGTGTTGTGCAGGCCGACCAGAGGCAGCGAGATCTCGAGCTCCTTCTGGCCCAGGCCGAGCGTGAAGCGCAGGCCGGCTGGCCCGTGCTCCAGCACGTCGAGCACCACCACGTCCCCGCGGTGGCCGCGGCCGGCGGCGAAGGTGATGAGGGAGCGCCCCGACTCCTGCGCCCGCTTCAGCATGCGCGGGTCGTCCGCGTTGGCCACCGCGACGCCGCCGCGCGGCAGCGCGAAGTAGAGCTCGGCCTTGGCGTCGGCGACGCCGTCCACCTCGCCGCCGAAGTGCTCCACATGGGCGGCGCCGGCCATGGTGACGACGCCCACCTGCGGATCGGCCATCGCCGCGAGCCTCGCGATCTCGCCGGCGTGGTTCATGCCCATCTCGATGACGGCGCGCTGGTGCTCCGGCGCGAGGCCGAGCAGCGTGAGCGGCACGCCGATCTCGTTGTTGAGGTTCCCCTCGGTCTTGAGCGCCGGTCCGCGCGTGCGGAGGACGAGCCCGATCATCTCGCGGGTGGTCGTCTTGCCGTTCGAGCCCGTCACGCCCACCACCGGGATGGCGAAGCGCCGGCGGTGGAAGCGGGCGAGCATCGCGAGCGCCTGCAGCGTGTCGCGCACCGCGAGCAGCGGGAGCGCGCCCTCGCCGGTCGGGAGCGAGGCGAGCCGGGCCTCGTTCACGACGGCGCAGGCGGCGCCAGAGGCCTTCGCCTGGGCGAGGAAGTCGTGGCCGTCGAACCGCTCGCCAGTGAGGGCGACGAAGCAGCCGCCGGGGCCGAGCTGGCGCGAGTCGGTGGTGACGCCGTGGACCTCGGCAGGTGGCGGCCCGATGAAGCGGCCGCCGGCGGCGGAGGCGAGCTCGTAGCGGGAGAAGCTGGGTAAGGTCATGGTGTCGCGCCGAGCGCCCGGCGCGCCTCCTCGCGGTCGTCGAAGTGCCGGCGCTCGGCGCCGACGATCTGGTAGTCCTCGTGTCCCTTGCCGGCGATGAGCACGGCGTCTCCCGGCCGGGCGGCGGACAGCGCCAGCGCGATCGCCTCGCGCCGGTCGGGCACGACGAGGTAGCCGCGCGCCCCGGCCTGCGCCTCGGCGGGCGCGAGGCGGCGCGCCCCCGCCCGCTCCAGCCCCGGCACGATCTCGGCCAGGATGTCCTCCGGCCGCTCGGTGCGCGGGTTGTCGCTCGTCGCCACCGCCACGTCGGACCCGCGCCCGGCCACCTCGCCCATGAGCGGGCGCTTGCCGCGGTCCCGGTCGCCGCCGCAGCCGAAGACGACCAGCAGCCGTCCGGGCGCCAGCGCGCGCAGCGCGGAGAGGGCGCGCGCGAGCGCGTCATCGGTGTGGGCGTAGTCGACGAAGGCGTGGACGCCGCGCCCCGTCACGCGCTCGAGACGCCCCGGTGCGCCGGGGCAGGCGGCGAGCCCGCGCGCGACGGCCTCGCTCGGCAGCCCGGCGGCGAGCGCCAGCCCGGCGGCGCAGAGCAGGTTCTCGAGGTTGTGCTGCCCCACCAGCGGTGAGGTGAGGGCGAGCTCGCCGGCGGGGGTCGCGAGCCGCGCCTCGATCCCGCCGAGCCCGAAGCGGGCGCCCACCGTGGCGAGGTCGCCGCCCGCGGCGCCGAAGCGCCAGACGCGCGCGGTCCCGGCCGCCGCCAGCTCGCCGGCGAGCCTGCGGCCGTACCCGTCGGCCGCGTTCACGACGGCGGTCGCGCCCGGCGCGAGGTGCTCCGTGAAGAGGCGCCGCTTGGCCTGGAAGTACGACTCCATGTCGCCGTGGTAGTCGAGGTGATCACGGGTGAGGTTGGTGAACCCGGCCGCCCGGAAGCGCAGCCCCGCCGCGCGCTCTTGCGCGAGCGCGTGCGACGAGACCTCCAGGACGGCGAGCCGCGCCCCTGCGTCGCGCGCCATCGCGAGCGTCTCCGCCACCTCGGTCGACTCGGGCGTGGTGTGGGTCGCCGGTCGCTCGCCGCCTGGCCACCGGTGCGAGACGGTCCCGAGCACGGCGGTCGGAACGGCCGCCGCGAGCGCACAGGCCTCGACCAGGTAGCTGACCGTCGTCTTGCCGTTCGTGCCGGTGACGCCGACGAGGTCGAGCGCGTCGCCGGGCCGCCCGAAGAAGTTCATGGCGGCGAGCGCCATCGCTCGGCGCGCCGAAGGCACGAGGAGGAGCAGGGCCGGCGCGCAGGCGACCTCGCGCTCGGCGACGACCGCCACCGCGCCGCGGCGTGCCGCCTCGGCGGCGAAGTCGTGCCCGTCGGCCTTCACTCCCCGCAGGGCGAAGAAGAGCGCCCCGGGCCGGACCGCGCGCGAGTCACCCGTCACGAGCGCGACCGGCGGATCGCCCTCGAGCGTCCCCCGCGCTCCCGTCCCCTCGATCACTTTGGAAAGGTGCATCTTGCTCCGGCCCGGCCCGATTCTACGGCGAGCGCTCCCCGGCAGAAAGATCGAGTAGGCCGGAACTTCAGGATCGCGGCGGAGCGAGGACGAGGCGCACTCGCGCCCCCCGCTCGACCACCTGGCCGGCCCTGGGCGACTGCGCCGTCACGCGACCCGACCCCGTCACCTCGCCCGTCAGCTCGATCTCCTCCAGCCGGCGCAGGGCGACCCGCGCTGGCAGCCCCGCCAGCGCGGGGACCGCCACCCCGCCCACGGAGCCCGCCCTCTCGGCGGCCTCCTCGATGGCGGCGCTCGAGGACGAGTCGTCGGCGGAGGCGGCCGCGGTCGGCGCCGCGCTCGCGGTCGAGATGGCCGCGGTCGTGGTCGTGCTCGCGGCCGTGGTCTCGTCGCCCACGGACGGCGGCACCCCCATCGCCTGTAACGCGTGCTCCACCACCTCCCGGAAGACCGGGGCCGCCACCTCACCGCCGTACACCTCGCCGCGCGGCTCGTCGACGAAGACGCCGACCGCCAGCCGCGGCGCCTCGGCGGGCGCGAAGCCCACGAACGAGCTGAAGCGCTTGTCGACCGAGTAGCGGTGGGTGAGCGGGTCCGCCTTCTGGGCCGTCCCGGTCTTGCCCGCCACCCGCCACCCCGGGATGCGGGCACGCTTGCCCGTCCCATCGGCGTCGCTCACCACGCCCTCCAGCCAGCGCGCGAGCTGCGCCGCCGTCTCGCGCGAGACGGCGCGGCGCACGGGCGTCGGGTCGTTGCGCGACAGCACCGCGCCGGAGCCGGCGTCGATCACCCGCCGGACCAGGATCGGCTTCATGAGCGTGCCGCCGTTGGCGATGGCCGCCACCGCGGCGGTGATCTGGAGCGGCGTGGCGGCGACGCCCTGCCCGAAGCTCATCGTCGCGAGCGTGATCTCCGCCTTCGGGAACGGCACCGTCCCGCGGGGCTCGCCGGGGATCTCGGTGCCGGTCCGCTCGCCGAACCCGAAGGCGAGCAGGGTCTGCTGGAGCCGCTCCCTGCCCAGTCGAGCGCCGATCTTGGCCGCGCCGATGTTGGAGCTCGCGGCGAGGATGTGCGCGGCGGTGGCGCGGCCGAGCCCCTTGTGATCGTGGATGACGTGCCCGCCGACCCGGTAGGCGCCCAGCTCGCAGTCGATGGTGTCGGTCGGCATGAGCACGCCGGTCTCGAGCGCGCCGGCCACCGTGAAGATCTTGAAGGTCGAGCCCGGCTCGTAGGTGTCGAGGACCGCCTTGTTGCGGAGCAGCCCGCCCTTGCGCGGCAGGTTGGGGTTGAAGCCGGGGGCCTGCGCCAGCGCCAGCACCTCGCCCGTGCGCGGATCCATGGCCACCAGGATCCCGGCCGCGGCGCGCGCCTGCGTGACCGCCCTGGTGAGCGCCTGCTCCGCCACGAGCTGCAGTCCGCCGTCGAGCGCGAGCTCGACCCGCGCCCCGGCGAGCAGCGCCTCCGGCGCCGGCGCCTCCGACAGGACGGAGCGGCCGCGCGCGTCGCGCACGGAGGCGACCCGCGCCCCGTCGCCCTGCAGCACGTCGTCGTAGGCCTTCTCGATGCCCTCCAGCCCCTCGCCGTCGTCGCCGACGAAACCCACCAGCTGCGCGGCCAGGGTCTTGGCGGGGTAGAAGCGGCGCGGCTCCTGGAAGAGCGCCACCGCGTCGAGCTCGAGCGCCTGGAGCGCCTTGGCCTCGCCCGGGTCGATGCGGCGCTTCAGCCACACGAACTTGGAGGCGCGCTGGGCGCGCCGGCGCAGCTGCTCGAGGTCCATCCCGAGCGCCCGGGCGAGCCTCGCCTGGTCGGTGGGCGCGAGGCGCTGCAGCGCGGTGGGGCTCGCGCCCACCGAGGGCGCGTCGGCGCTGGCGGCGAGGAGCTCCCCGTTCCTGGACGTGATCGCGCCGCGGCGGGGAGGGAGCTCGACGAAGCGCCGCCACTGGTCCTCGCCGTGGCCGCGGAGCTTGTCCGCCTGCAGCACCTGGAGGCGCACCGCCTGCGTGGCGACCGCGGCGAAGCCCGCCGCCAGGAGGAGCGCGACGATCCCGATGCGCGCGGCGATCCAGCGGACCTGCGCCGCCTCGCCCCCGGTCCTCATGGATCGCACCTCCGACTACTCCGGCTGGTGCCGCACCAAGGACTCGCCAAGGGCCACCGCCTCGCGGTGCGCCGCCCTCCGAACAGCTGGCTCCGCCGGCGCGGGGCGGAGGCCTTCCTCGCCGCCCGCCCTGCCCGTCCCTCCCGCCGCCGCCGCCACCGCCCGACCCGCCACCACCGCCCCCGGCGCCGGCGGAGCCATTCCCAGCCGCTCCTGGGCGAGGGTCTTGAGCCTCCCCGGAGCGCGCAACGTCGCGACCTCGATCTCGAGCCTGTTGCGCTCGGCCCGCAGCGCCTCGCGCGAGCGCCGCAGCTCGTCCAGCCGGTAGCCCTCGTTCGTCACCCGCGTGTGCGACCAGACGTGGAAGATGCCGACGCCCGCCAGCGCGGCGGCGCACAGCCCGGCGCGCAGGACGAGCAGGAACGCTCCGCCGCGGCGCCCGGCGCTCATCGCAGCCGCTCCACCGCGCGCAGGCGCGCGCTCCGCGACCGCGGGTTCTGGGCGATCTCGTCCTCCGACGCCTTCACCGCGCCGCGGGTCACGGGCGCGAAGCCGGCCTTCGCCCCGCAGGCGCACACCGGGAAGTCCGGCGGGCAGGTGCAGGCGTGGGTGAGGGCGCGGAAGCGCTCCTTCACCATCCGGTCCTCGAGCGAGTGGAACGCGATGGCCGCGGCGCGGCCGCCCGGGTTCACGAGCGCCGGCAGGCTGTCGAGCCACTGCGCCAGCGCGCCCAGCTCGTCGTTGACCGCGATGCGGAGCGCCTGGAAGGTGCGGGTGGCGGGATGGATGCGCTTCGGCCACGCCTTGCGCGGGATGGCGCCGGCCACGATCTCGGCCAGCCGCGCCGTGTCGAGCGACTCCCCCTCGGCGACCGCCCGCTTGATGGCGCGCGCCACCGGCCGGGCGAAGGGCTCCTCGCCGTACTCGGACAGGATCCGCGCCAGCTCGCGCTCGTCCACGCGCTGGAGCAGCTCCGCCACCGTCTCGCCCTCCTCGCCCATGCGCATGTCGAGCGGGCCGGCCTCGCGGAAGGAGAAGCCGCGGGCCGGATCGTCGAGCTGGGGCGAGGAGACGCCCAGGTCGACGAGCGCGCCGTCCACCCCCGAGATCCCGAGCGCCGAGAGCACGTTCTTCGCGTCGCGGAAGTCGGCCCGGACCGCCCGGAACGCCTCCCCGTACCGCGCGAGGCGGGCGGTGGCGGCGGCGATGGCGCGCGGGTCGCGGTCGACGCCGATCACGCGCGCACCCTCCGCCAGGAAGAGCTCGGTGTGCCCGCCCCCGCCCAGCGTCCCGTCGAGCAGGAGCTTGCCGGGCGCGGGCTGCAGGAGCTGGACGACCTCGCGGGCCAGGACGGACGCATGGTGGAATCGAGCGCTCACGCTGCGCGCACGGCCTCCTCGACGTCAGGGTAGAGTTCCACGTACCCGGCCGCTCCGCCGGCGTGGACGAGGTCGCGCACGTAGCGCGACGCGCCCGCCGCGCGCAGGCCGGGGATGGCCTTGAGGAGGGCCGCCCCGGCGTAGTGCAGGTGGGTGACGCGCTTCAGGTCCACCACCACCATCCGCCCGTCGCGCCGCGCCCGCGCCGCCACCCCGGCGATGGCGGCCAGCTCGGCCCGGCCCAGCTCTCCGACGCCCTTCACGATGGTGACGCCGTCCTGATCGCGCGCTTCGTACATGACCGCCTCCCTACACGCCCTTGAAGAAGTCGATGACGTCGCCTTCCGCCATCTCTTCCGCCTGCTGCTCCTCGAACCGCGCCTTGTCCCAGAGGCACACGTCGCGCCCCATGCCCGTCCACACCACGTCCTTCTGCAGCCCGGCGTAGGCGCGGAGCGGCGCCGGGACGAGCACCCGCCCGTGCTCGTCGAGGTCGATCTCCTGCGCGCTCGACACGAAGCGCAGGATGTTCTTCTGCGCCCTGAGGTCGAACGGGCTCGCCTGCAGCACCTTCTCCTCGAGCTTCTTCCACTCGGAGTGGGGCAGCGCGCGCAGCGCCTTCATCCCGGGCGCCTGGATCAGGAACACCTTCGGCTCGCCGGCCGCGGCGAGCGCCTCGCGGAACTTGGCCGGGAGGCTGGTGCGCCCCTTGGCGTCGATCGCGTGGTGGAAGGTCCCGTAGAACACTGCTTGGCCCGTTGTGCCGCTTCGATCCGCTATTTGCCACTGTTTCCCACTCGACGCCACCGATCTACGGGCTTCGAATGCACCTGTCAACGGATCCCAGGGATGTCGCGGGGTTGGATCTGCTAGGGCGTTCAGGCACGGAAAGGTGCGTCAGTGCCGCTCCGCCGAACTGCTGCCCTTTACTTTCACGAGCAGTCTGCTCCGCGGCACTTCGCGGGGAAGGCTCCGGGGCTTGCAGAAAAGCCGCAAGCCCCGGGCCCTCCCCGCGGGCCCTACCGGGGGAGGCGTAGTCGACCCATCGGCGCGCGATCGCCCGTAGCGCGCCGATGGGTGCCCCGCTCCCCCGAACCCCCACCCGTGTGGCGCGCGCCCTATGGGCTTACCTTCTCTGACGCGCGCCACTGGCTCGCTTGGGGCCACGCCGCGCGTCGGGGTTGGCGCCGTGGCGGGCGGCGGCGATGCTGCGCGTCATGCCCACCCTGAAGGGAAAGACGGTCTTCATCACCGGTGCGAGCCGCGGGATCGGGAAGGCGATCGGCCTGCGCGTGGCGCGGGACGGAGCGAACGTCGTCATCGCGGCCAAGTCGAAGGTGCCGAACCCGAAGCTGCCGGGGACCATCTACTCGGCGGCGGAGGAGATCGAGAAGGCGGGCGGCAAGGCGCTGGCGGTGCCGTGCGACATCCGCTCCGAGGAGGAGGTGCAGGGCGCGGTGAAGCTGGCGGTGGAGCGCTTCGGCGGCATCGACGTGCTCGTCAACAACGCGAGCGCCATCTTCCTCGCCGACACCGCCGGCACGCCCATGAAGCGGTTCGACCTCATGCACGGCGTGAACGCGCGCGGGACGTTCCTGTGCACCCAGACCTGCCTGCCGCACCTCCTGAAGGCTGAGAACCCCCACGTCCTCGTGCTCTCCCCGCCGCTCTCCTTGCGGCCCCGCTGGTTCGCGCCGCACGTCGCGTACACGATGGCGAAGTACGGGATGAGCATGTGCGTGCTGGGGATGGCCGAGGAGCTGCGGGAGCGCGGCGTGGCCGTGAACGCGCTCTGGCCTCGCACCGTCATCGCCACCGCCGCGCTCAACCTGCTCGGCGGCGACGAGACCGCCAAGCACGGGCGGACCGCCGACATCGTGGCCGACGCCGCCTACGCGATCGTGACGCGCCCGTCGCGGCAGAGCACCGGGAACTTCTTCATCGACGAGGACGTGCTGCGCGCGGAGGGGGTGCAGGACTTCGACCGCTACGCGGTGAAGCAGGGCGAGCCGCTCATGCGGGACCTCTTCGTGGACGAGGGGTGACGTCGAGCCGCGCCGTCCGGCCCCGGCGGCGGCGCCTTCGCTCGCTGACGCGAGCGGCCGCCGGCTTCGCCGACTTCTGAGTGGGGGCTCCGCCCCCCCCGGAGGCTGCGGGAGGGTAAATCACACGCTGTGCCACGCGTTTCGTCACCCTCGCCCCGCCGCCGGGCGGGGCGAGCGATGCATCGGACGAACGCGCCGTCCGAGGGGCGGTGTCCAGGCTACACTCGCGCGCATGATCCCTTCCGCCGACGGCGCCCGCAGGAGCCGCCCCGACGCCGAGACGCCCGATGCCATCGTGCTCGTGAAGTACGCCGCCTCGCTCCACGCGACGCGCCAGATCCGGGCGCTCGCGGATCGCGCGGAGGCGCAGGGCAAGAAGCTCGTCCTGCTCGTGCCGCGCGGCTTCCGCCCCGCCAGTACGCTCTCCCTGTTCATGGCGAACCACCCCGATGTCATCCGCGTGGAGAAGCGCTGATGGGGCTCTATCTTTGCGTCTTCCGGGGTGACGAGGAGCTCTTCGGGATCGACGTCGGCAGCTACGACGACTGGGAGCGCTTCCGGGGCGAGGCGCGCGCCCGCGACGGCCGCGTCTTTCGCCGGTACGGGACGCTGCGCGAGCACGTGACCCCGACCACCCGCTGGAGCCCACGGGACGCGGCTCGGCTCGCCGGCGAGCTCGACCACCTGCGCGAGGCGCTGCGGCGGGAGCCGCCCCGGCCTTTTGCACCGTCGAGCTGGCAGGCGGAGCTCGCGGCGGAGCGCGGTCTCGCGCCCGCCTCGCTCGCCGAATGCTTCTTCGACGTGGATGGGGTGTCGCTCTTCGACGGCCTCGCCGAGCTGTGCCGGCTCGCGGTCGAGACCCGGCAGCCCATCCTGTTCCAGTGAGCGGACCGGTCACCCCAGATCATCACGTGCGAGCACCCGGCCGGTGCCCTTCACGAGGAGCGTGCCATCGCTCGCGTCCTCGATCGCGCCCTCCAGCGTGACGATCTCGCCGCCCAGCTTCTCCGAGCGCTCGACCGAGGTCACCTCCCAGCGGAGGCGGAGCGTCGTCCCGGCGCGAGCCGCGCGGCGCAGCTCATAGGAGAAGCCCAGCCCGACCCCGGGGCAATACGCCGTGGTGAACGCGGCGCACGCGCCCGTGAGCAGCCCGATGAGGTGGCCGCCGCAGGCGATGAGGCCGCCGTAGCGGCTCGCCGCGGCGACCTGCTCGTCGTGGTGGAGCGGGTTCGGGTCGCCGAGCTCGGTCGCCAGGCGGACCACGTCCTCGCGGGTGAGGAGCAGCTCCTTCTCGGCGCGGGTGCCCGGACGCAGCATGGGTCTCCTCATTCGGTCGCGCCGCCGCGCTCCGCCTGCTCGTGGCGCGCCTGCTCCTCCATGACGAGCTCCGTCACCTCGCGCTTCAGAATGTTGAACTCCGGGCTGGCGGTGTCGCGCGGGCGCGGGAGCGCGACGGGCACGACGCGCTTCACGCGCCCAGGCCGGTACGTCATCACCACCACCCGGTCGGCCAGGTAGATCGCCTCCTCGATCCCGTGCGTCACGAACACGATGGTCTTCTGCAACGACGACCAGATCCGGAGGAGCTCATCCTGGAGGTTGCGGCGGGTGAGGGCGTCGAGCGCGCCGAACGGCTCGTCCATGAGCAGCATGGGCGGATCGATGGCGAGCACGCGCGCGATGGCGACGCGCTGGCGCATGCCGCCGGAGAGGTCCTTGGGGAAGCGGTCGCGGAACTCCCACAGGCCGAGCTGCCGCAGCAGGGCCTCCACGCGCCCGGCGATGGCGGCGCGCGGCTCGCCCTTGAGCTCGAGACCGAAGGCGACGTTCGCCTCCACCGTCATCCACGGGAAGAGCGCGTACTCCTGGAACACCATGGCGCGGTCCGGGCCCGGCCCCACGACCTCGCGCCCGTTGGCTGCGAGCGTCCCGGCGGTGGGCGGCGCGAACCCGGCGATCGCGTTGAGGAGGGTGGACTTCCCGCAGCCGGAGGGGCCGAGCAGGCACACGAGCTCGCCCGGCGCGACGGCGAGATCGATGCCGTCGAGCGCGACCACCTCGCGCCCGCCGCTGCGGAACGTCTTGCGGACGCCCTCCATGCGGACCGCCGGCTCCGGCGCCATCTTCAGCCCTCCAGGCCGCGGCGCCAGCGCAGCAGCCACCGGTTGAGCCTGTTCATGAAGAGGTCGATGCCGAGCCCGCAGAGTCCGATCGTGATCATCCCCGCCATGATCTTGTCCGACCACATGAACTCGCGCGCCTCGAGGATCCGGTAGCCGAGCCCCATGTTCACGGCGGTCATCTCCGCCACGATCACGACGATGAAGGCGACCCCGATCCCGACCCGCACGCCGGTGAGGATGTACGGCATGGCGGCGGGGAGGATGACGCGCCGGAAGAGCACGCCCTCGGTCGCGCCCAGGTTCTGCGCGGCGCGCACGTAGATGGCGTCCACGTTGCGCACCCCCGCGATCGTGTTGACGAGCACGGGGAAGAACGCGCCGAGCGCGATGAGGAACAGGGCCGGCGGGTTCCCGAGCCCGAACCACAGGATCGAGAGCGGGATGAAGGCGATGGGCGGGATCGGCCGGACGATCTCGAGCGCCGGTGAGAGCAGGTCGTGCACGAGCGGTCGCCGCCCCATGACGAGCCCGAGCGGCAGCGCCACCCCGCCGCCGATGAGGAACCCGACCACCACGCGGGAGAGGCTCCCCAGCGCGTCCTGCGGCAGCTCGCCGGAGACGAGCCAGCCGAGGCGGCTCCCCTGCGCCGGGTCGAAGGGCTCGGTCGGCAGCAGGTAATGCCACCACCTCACGACGACGGCGGAGGGCGCCGGAAGGATGGCCGGCGAGAAGACGCCGGCCCGGGAGAGCGCCTCCCACGAGGCGAGGACGAGCGCCGGGACCGCGATCGACTTGCAGAGCGCGCAGAGGCGGTCGCCCATCTACCGGATCCCGAGCTCGCCCTTGGCCTTCTGCAGCAGATCCAGCTTCACCCAGTCCGCGGCGCGGGGCGGGCGCTGCAGCTTGCCGACGCCGTACTTCACCATGAGGTCGGTCGTGACCTGGATGTGGTCGACCGTGACGGCGTACGTGAAGGCCGCGTTCGACATGGCGTCCTCGTACTCTCGCGGAGTGATCTGCCCCTTGAAGAGCTGCTCGCGCACGTACCTCTCGGCGAGGGCCGGGTCGTCGAGGAACGCCTTCGTCGCCTCGACGAAGCACTTCATGACCCGCAGCGCGACGTCCGGCTTCTCCCGGTACAGCTTCTCGGTCATCACCATGACGCGCACCGGCTCTCCCATCGGCGTGTCGTAGGGCTTGACGATCTCGGTGCCGATGCCCTTCGAGAGCGCCTGCGTCGACTGCGGCTCCGACTGGCACATCGCGTCGATCTGCTTCTGGAGCAGCGCCTGGTTGAGGTCGGCGTAGGCGAGGTAGACGATGAGGACGTCCTTCCCCGGGTGATCGCTCCAGGTGAGCCCGGCCTTGGCGAGCTCGGCGAAGAGCGCCAGCTCCTGCGCGCCGCCGCGCGGGACCCCCACCTTCTTGCCCGCGAGCTGGGCGACGCGGGTGATCCCGAGGTCCTTGCGGCCGACGATGCGGACGCCGCCCTTCGCGAACCCGGCCACGGCGTAGACCGGTGCGCCGGCGGCCCGCCCGGCGATCGCCGCGTCGGCGGCGCTGGCCGCGACGTCGATCTCGCCCGCCACGATGGCCGGGATGATGTCGAGTCCCTTCGGGAAGACGCGCTCCTCGATGCGGAGCCCGTACTTCGGGCCCAGCTGCTTCATGTACGAGACCGCGCCGTAGTGGGCGAACTTGAGGTTGCCGAGCCGGATCACGTCCTCCGCCGCGGCGGGGCGAGCCACCGCGAGGGCGGCGAGGGCGACCAGCGAGCCGAGACGCATCATGGCCGTTCTCTCAGGGGGTAGGGCGGGGGCTCGTTCCACGCCGCTCAGAAGTCGACCTTCGGGAGCCGCGCCAGGGAGGCGCGGATGTTCTCCTCCGGGTACGCGAAGTCCTCGAGCCGGCCGGAGAGGTAGGCGTCGTAGGCGGTCATGTCGAGCTGGCCGTGGCCGGAGAGCCCGAAGAGGATGACGCGCTCTCGCCCCTCCTCCTTCGCGCGCTGGGCCTCCTCGAGGGCGCCGCGGATGGCGTGCGACGACTCCGGCGCCGGCACGATGCCCTCGGTGCGGGCGAAGGTGACCGCCGCCTCGAAGCAAGGGGTCTGCATGAACGCGCGCGCCTCGATCTGTCCCGCCGCGAGGAGCTGCGAGACGAGCGGCGACGCGCCGTGGTAGCGCAGCCCGCCGGCGTGGATGCCGGGCGGCATGAAGTCGTGACCGAGCGTGTACATCTTCACGACGGGCGCCATCTTCGCGGTGTCGCCGTAGTCGAAGGCGTAGACGCCTTTCGTCAGCGTGGGGCAGCTCGCCGGTTCGCAGGCGACGAGGCGCACGCGCTTGCCGGCGGCGCGGTCCGCCAGGAACGGGAAGGTGAGCCCCGCGAAGTTTGAGCCGCCGCCGTGGGATGCGATCACGACGTCCGGATAGTCGCCCGTCGCCCGCAGCTGCTCCTTCGCCTCGAGCCCCACCACCGTCTGATGGAGGATGACGTGGTTCAGCACCGAGCCGAGGGCGTAGTGCGTGTCGTCGTGCGCGGCGGCGTCCTCCACCGCCTCGGAGATCGCGAGCCCGAGGGAGCCCGGGCTCGCCGGATCGGCGGCGAGCGCGGCGCGGCCGGCGTTCGTCTCCCGCGACGGCGAGGCGAACACGTTCGCGCCCCACAGCTGCATCATGCTCTTGCGGTACGGCTTCTGCTCGAACGAGACCTTCACCATGTAGACGGTGCACTCGAGCCCGAACAGGCGGCAGGCGAGCGCGAGCGAGCTGCCCCACTGGCCAGCGCCGGTCTCGGTGGCGAGGCGGCGAATCCCGGCCAGCTTGTTGTAGTAGGCCTGCGGCACGGCCGAGTTCGGCTTGTGCGAGCCGGCCGGCGAGACGCCCTCGTACTTGTAGTAGATGCGGGCCGGCGTCCCCAGCGCCTGCTCCAGGCGCCGCGCGCGGAAGAGCGGCGTCGGCCGCCACAGCCGGTAGATCTCGCGCACCGGCTCCGGGATGGGGACCCACCGTTCGGTCGAGACCTCCTGCTCGACGAGCGGCTGGGGGAAGAGCGGCGCGAGATCCTGCGGCGTGACCGGCTTCAGCGTGACCGGGTGGAGCACCGGCGCGAGCGATCCCGGCAGGTCCGGGATGACGTTGTACCAGTGGGTGGGGATCTGCTTCTCGCCGAGCAGCACCTTGGTGTCCATCCGCTCCTCGCAGTCAGGGAGCCGCGATGGAACCAAGCGCGCGCTGGCCCGTCAAGCTGAAGAGTGCCCGCTCGCCGCCCCATCGACCAAGCGCCTGGCCAATCCGCGCCTCGCGAAGGACGCGCCACCACGGGTACACCCGACCTAGCTTGTGCCCGGAGGTGCTCGCTCCCGCCGAACAGATGGCCCCGGGCCTCACCGAGCCCCGGCGCGCCGAGATCGTCGTCGCGGTCCACGGCGGACCGGCCTTCGACGCGGGCGACGCGATCCGCACGGTGCACCGCATCGGACACCAGCTGGGCGTCTCGTACCCGGGGCGACAGGCGGTGGT
>Ga0306924_10000508_pt1 | contig 32723 bp, 28 predicted proteins | sample sta12Can44000111_FD_203756 | JGI IMG/M metagenome (GOLD analysis project Ga0306924, IMG submission 203756) | Lab enrichment of tropical soil microbial communities from Luquillo Experimental Forest, Puerto Rico - statanox.12C.anox.44.000.111 (v2)... | ecosystem: Environmental > Terrestrial >... | reverse complement strand
TTGAAATAAATGCGGTTTTCGCAGGCTTTGGACGTGAGCAACCCGATGCCCTATTTGTCGGCGGCGATCCCTTCTTCGGCAGCCGGCGTGTGCAATTTGCCACTCTGACGGCGCACTATTCGATCCCCACCGCATATACGTCGCGTGAATATCCCGAGGCTGGCGGATTGATGAGCTACGGCGCCAGTTTTCCAGATACCTTTCGCCAGGCGGGTACCTATGCCGGCCGCATCCTTAAGGGCGTAAAACCCACGGACTTGCCCGTCGTGCAGGCGTCTAAGTTCGAACTGGTCATCAATGTAGAAACAGCCAGGATGCTCGGCCTCACCGTGCCGCCAATGCTCCTCGCGCGCGCTGATGAGGTCATCGAGTGAGCAGGCGCGACTTCATCACGCTCCTTGGCGGCACGGCCGCCGCGTGGCCGTTCGCGGCGCGAGCGCAGCGGACAGCGATGCCTGTGGTCGCGTTTATCGCCAACGGATCACCCGATGACTCCGCGCCCGTTGTGGCCGCGTTTCGTAAAGGCCTCAACGAAACCGGCTACGTTGAAGGCCAGAACGTGACGGTCGAGTACCACTACCTTGGAGGCCAATACGATCGCCTGCCGGCGCTGGCGGCCGATCTGGTCCGCCGACCGGTGGCCGTGATCGCCACGCCTGCCAACGTGCCCGCTGCGCTCGCGGCCAAAACGGTAACAGCGACGATCCCGATCGTTTTCGGCGTCAGCGAAGACCCGGTCCAGCTTGGTTTGGTCGCCAACCTCGCCCGCCCCGGCGGCAACGCGACAGGTATCAATTTTTTCGCGGGTGAGCTGGTGGCCAAGCGGCTACGGCTTTTGCATGATCTGGTGCCCAAGGCCGTTCATGTTGCTGCGCTCCTCAATCCGGCAAATGCTGCGATCGCCGAGTCCGCCTTACTGGCCATGCAGGAGGCCGCCCCCGCCATTGGGCTGAAAATCCAGATACTCAACGCCACGACGATTGGCGAGATCGATGCGGCCTTTGCCACCCTCGCGCGCGAGCGCCCCGATGCCATCTTCGTTGCCAGCGACGCATTCTTCACCAGCCGCCGCGGGCAATTTGCCACCTTGACGGCGCGCGACAGGCTTCCGGCGGCTTATCCGAACCGTGAATATGTTGCGGCCGGCGGGCTGATGAGCTACGGAACCGCCCTCGCGGACATGTATCGTCAAGTCGGCGTCTATACCGGGAGCATTCTCAAAGGCGCGAAACCCGCCGACCTCCCGGTCATGCAGTCGACCAAATTCGAGTTCGTCATCAACCTTCAAACGGCGCGGGCGCTCGGCATCGAGATCCCGCCAGGGGTACTGTCGATCGCCGACGAGGTGATCGAGTAGCCATTTTTGTCTGCCGCACTGCATGAGTCCGGTCATGTGCACGCAGTGTGAGTGCTGAAATGTCCGCGTTCACGGCCGCCTCGCGTCGGCGTCCCAAGCAACTAATTACTCTTACCCAGCACCATTCCTTGCGATTATCTGGTCGGCGACGGCGTTGAGATCCTTTCCCACATACTGCGGCTGAGCCGCAGTATCCAGGACATCGTTGTTGACGCGCTTGATCAGACCGGCTTCCCATCCAGCCGCCTGCGCTCCGATGGTGTCCCAGGTATGGCAGGCGACCATGCACATTTCCGAGGGCGACGCGCCCAGCGCTCGCGTGACCTCGGCATAGGCCTCTGGCGCTGGTTTGTGCCGCCTGGCCGTGTCATCGACGCTGAAGCGGTGATCGAAAAGGTCGACAATGCCGCCATGGGTGAGCTGGCGGCCGGAGATAGCCGCGGTGTTGTCGGTCAGAGTGAACAGATGGAAGCCTGCCGCCTTCAACCGCTGCAAAGCTCCCGGAACATCAGGATACGGCGGCATCGTGGCGAAGCGATCGGTGAGTTCCTCACGGTCGGCCGCAGCGATCTTGACGCCCCTGGGCGCAGCAATCTTTTCCAGAACCGCACCGCCGATGTCGGTAAAAGGGACATAGACGTCGGCAAGCGTCAGCGCCTGCGAGTAAGTAATGAGCTCCCGGAACCAGCGGCGCATGGCACCTGGCGAGCCAAACAAGCGCTGAAAAACGGGCGCGATGGACACGAGGTCCAGGATCGTCTCGTTGCAGTCGAAAACGATATTGCGAACCTTTGACATCGGGAGCTCCTTGGGGTGGCGGATCAAGCGTGTTTGAGCTGGACAAGCTGCGTCGTGATTTCAGTCAGAGTTGGCCCTCTGATCTGTGGCTGCTTGAGGCCCGTCAAAGTCAGCGGCGCGACGCCGGCCCGCTCAATCAGGCAGGCCGAGCAACCGGCAGCGCGGGCGCCTATGAGATCCCAGGGATGTGAGGCGATCATGCACAGCTCGGATACCTGGGCCCCCGTCGCCTGAGCGACCATCTGATAGGTCTCTCGTGCGGGCTTGTACCGGCGGACCGTCTCCGCGGTGAACTGCTGTTCGAAGAGGTCCGCCAGGCCTGCCGCCTGCAGAGGCGCGCGACCGGGGATGGCCGGCGAGTCGGTCAAAGTGACCAGGCGATAGCCTGCCGCTCTCAGTTTGCGAAGGCTGTCGGGAACATCCGGGTGGGGCGGCAGCGAAGCGAGCCCCTTGCCGAGCTCGGCGACATCAGCCTCGCTAATTGAGACGTTATGGATGCTGCCAAGCATGCGCAGCACTCCGGCTCCAAGCTGACCGAAAGGCGCGAAAGTATTGGTGAGGGTCGCGGACTCCGAATAAAGAATGGTTTCACCGAACCACTCGTCGACCATTGCGCCGTCGCCAAACAGCCGCTGGAACAAAGGCCGCAATACCTGGAGATCAAGAAGGCTTTCCGCAACGTCGAAGACCAGCACACCAGGCGGTTTATCAAGCGCCTGAGCGCGGAGCAGTGCAGGGCTGAAAAAGGCAGCGACGGCGGCGGTCCCGATCCCGGCGAGGACGGGGCGGCGGCCGATATGATGAAAATCGCTCATAAGACTGCTCCTTTCGAGGGTGTCAGCTGCGCACCTGCGTGTGGCGATGCTCTTCCAGCGCGGTATCCAGATGGTCGGCCGTGTGGCTGTGTCGGGCGATAAGCTGATCAACAACGTCGTCCAGGTCACCGCCGACGATCTGCGGCTGAGGACCGACTCCCAAAACATCGTTGCCCGCACGTTTGATCAGTGCAGCTTCCCAGCCGGCCGCCACGGCACCAAGCGTGTCCCATGTGTGGCAGGCGATCAGGCAAAGCTGCGAGGGGCCGACTCCAAGCTCCTTCTCGACGTAGGCATATGCGTGACGCGAGGGCTTATGGTGTTTGACGCCATCCGCGCTGAAGCGTCTTTCGAAAAAGTCGACAATGCCGCCATGCTCCAGCTGACGGGTTTGAACCTCAAGCAGATTGTCCGTGAGAGTGAACAGCCGGAAACCTGCATTGCGCAGCTTGCGAAGCGCTGCCGGAACCTCACGGTGCGGCGGCATTGTCGAAAACTTCTCTTTGAGTTCTTCCCTGTCTGCGCCATCAATCTTGATGCCTTGCGTGTCCGCCATCATCTTCATCACGGCGGCACCGATATCAGTGAACGGGACGTAGCAGCCGGCGACGGTTAAGGCCGCTGAATACATGATGAAGTTGGCGAACCAGAGCCGCATGCCCCTTCTATCGCCAAAGATGCGCTCAAAGGTCGCTTCCATTGTCTCGAGATCGAGAAGCGTTTCATTGACGTCGAAGACAAGCAAAGGAAGGGCAGCCATGTCCTTGGATTCCCGTTTGTTATCGCATCTGGCCTAGAGTCAGTCGCCTTTTCAGCGCTTTTTCTTGAGCCGAGTGCGGTGCGCGGCCTGTTTGGCGCGGTTGCCGCAGATCGCCATGCTGCACCATCTTCTCGCCCGCCTGCGGGTACTGTCGGCGAACACCAAGGTGCAGCTATGTCCTTCGCACGCTTTCACGCTGGCGAAATCTTCCTCGCACACGAACTTGGCCAACGCTTCTCCGATCGGCAGCAGTAGAGATTCGGGAGAGCGCCAACGCCGCATCATTCGCAGGTCCAAGCGATCGCCGTCGTCATGGCGCTGCCGCGATATCTGGCTGAATGCTTCGTCACGCTCCAAGAGCCTGTTTAGAGGAACCAGTTCCTGAAGCGCCTTGGACGCGAGGGGTCGACCCATATGCTTGTGGACGAAGCCTCTGAACCACTCGCGCAGGGCACGAGCCTGATCCGCTACCTTGTCCAGCTCACCTGGCATCGCTCGCGCCTTCAACTCATCCAGTGCATCAACCGGCACAAGCTTCGCTTGAGCCAGCCACTTCAACAGGCCATCGCCGCTGTCGAGCCAATCAATTGGTTTATCGACCGGTGTCGCGATGGAATTCAGGAAATCGAGTCCGAGCGAACCGGCGATAAAAATTGCAGGTGGTCGGTGTTGCACGATTGGCCCCCTTAGCAGCGAACAAAAGGTTCCAATCGCATAACCGGTCAAGCGACCATTGACAAGTTATGATCTGCCTCTTATGAATTGTTTTGTCATAACCTGTCAAGTGCTATTGAACTGGTTATGATGAGCCCCCCGCGATGCCAGGAGGGACGGGATGAGGAGGAAGGATGTGAGCGTGGTGCTCGCCCACGGAGCATGGGCGGACGGATCAAGTTGGGCACGCGTCATTACAGCGCTCAAGGCAGAAGCCGTGAAGGTGTTCGCAGCGCCGCTTCCCCTGACATCTCTTGCTGACGACGTGGCTGCCCTTAACCGCAGCTTGGACCGGACCGGAGGCCCGATTGTATTGGCTGGACACGCCTACGCCGGTGCGGTCATAGCTCTCGCGCGTCCTGAACGCGTGCAGGCCCTGGTCTACGTAACTGCCCTTGCTCCTGATGAAGGCGAGAAGGTCGCGGACGTGTTCTATCGCCTTGCGCCCCATCCCCAAGCGCCAAAGCTCGCGCCAGACAATAACGGTTTGATCTGGTTACCTGACGAAGCCTTTGCGAGCGCTTTCGCGCAACATGCATCCGCAGAGGATCGAACCGTGCTCTGCGCCGTGCAACGACCAATCTCGCTCAACTGCATCACTGTTCCAGTCGGGCGCCCGCTTTGGAAGGACATTCCGAGCTGGTTTCTTGTTGCCGAAGACGATCGAATGATCGTCCCTGAGACGCAACGTTACATGGCGGAACGCATGAAGGCGAGCACAAAGGTGCATGCCGTCGATCACACACCGAGCGTCACCGCTCCGCGAGTTGTGGTCGACATTATCCGCGATGCCATGCGCTCCGTAACCGGCAACTGACGCAAGCCTCACAGGCGGCAACCGACATTTTTGGTCGGTTACTACAGGAGAAGCGAACATGACGAACATGATATCCGCAGCATTTCCGTACCAAAAGAAGCGGCGGCACGTCCTCGGCAGCGAGATGGCTTACGTGGAGGTGGGAGAGGGCGACCCCATCGTGTTGCTGCACGGCAATCCTACCTCGTCGTACCTGTGGCGCAACATATTGCCGTACCTGCAGCGACTAGGCCGCTGCATCGTGCCCGACCTGATCGGCATGGGCGACTCCGCCAAGCTGCCCAACAGTGGTCCCGGCTCGTATCGCTTCGTTGAGCACCGCCGCTACCTCGACGCCCTGCTTGGGGCTCTGGATGTGCGCGAGCGGGTGACCTTCGTGGTCCATGACTGGGGCTCTGCCCTCGCCTTTGACTGGGCCAATCGCCACTGCGAGGCAGTGAAGGGTATCGCGCACATGGAGGCGATCGTGCGGCCGCAGGACTGGACCCACTGGGACACGATGGGGGCGCGTCCAATCCTGCAGCAGCTGCGTTCCGAGGCCGGCGAGAAGTTGATGCTGCAAGACAACCTCTTCATCGAGACGTTCCTGCCGAAGGCCATCAAGCGTACCCTCTCCCGCGAGGAGAAGGCGGAGTATAGACGGCCGTTCGCCGAGCCCGGCGAGGGGCGACGGCCGACGCTGACGTGGGTCCGGCAGATTCCCATCGACGGCGAGCCCGCCGACGTGACTTCGATCGTGTCCGCCTACGCGGAGTGGCTGGCGAAGAGCAATGTGCCCAAGCTGTTCGTGAAGGCCGAGCCGGGTGTGCTCGTTGCTGGCGGTGCGAATCTCGACACCGTCCGTTCATGGCCGGCGCAGACCGAGGTGACGGTTCCGGGGATCCATTTCATCCAAGAAGATTCGCCGGACGAGATCGGGCGGGCCATCGCCGGCTGGATGAAAACGTTGGGCGGACGGGGGCCATGCAGGGCCGCGATGTCAGAAGCGACAGGATGACGAGGAAGGATGTGAGCGTTGTGCTCGCCCAAGGAGCATGGGCGGACGGACAAGTCGGACACGGGTCATTACATCGCTCAAGGCGGAGGCCGTGAAGGTATTCGCGGCGCCGCTTGCCCCCTTACAGCGCAACCGACGGGCTATCGCCCACAGGATAACCGTTTTGATGGCATGCACGAGGTTACACACAGAGGAGCGTTTCATGGCGCCTGTCAGGTATCGCACGGCCGATGTCGATGGTTTCAGGGTTTTCTATCGCGAGGCGGGGCCAGCCGATGCGCCGAAGCTGTTGCTGCTGCACGGGTTCCCGAGCGCGGGCCATATGTTCCGTGACCTGATCCCGCTTCTCGCCGACAGATTTCACATGGTCGCGCCGGACCTTCCTGGGTTTGGTCAATCCGACATGCCGCCGCGAGAAAAATTCAGATACACATTCGACAACATTGCTGGCGTGATTGACCGCTTCACCGAGGTCATCGGCTTCGATCGGTTTGCGGTGTACGTCTTTGACTACGGCGCGCCTACCGGATTCCGGCTCGCTGTTCGCCATCCTGAGCGGATAACCGCCATCATTTCGCAGAACGGCAACGCCTACGAGGAGGGTCTCAGTGACGGCTGGACTCCGATCCGAGCCTACTGGCAGGACCCGTCGCAGGCGAACCGGAAGGCGCTGCGCGCCTTCCTCACGCCGGAGACGACCCACTGGCAGTACACGCACGGCGTACCCGACCAAACACTGGCGTCGCCTGACGGTCAGAACCTCGACAACTTCTATCTGGTCCGTCCCGGTGCTGACGAAATCCAGCTCGATCTCTTCGGCGACTATAAGAGCAATGTCGCGCTGTATCCCGAATTCCAGACCTATTTTCGCAAGCACAAGCCGCCGTTGCTGGCAGTTTGGGGCAAGAACGACCCGTTTTTCCTGCCGCCTGGCGCCGAGGCGTTCAAGCGTGACATTCCAAACGCTGACGTGCGCTTCTTCGACACCGGCCACTTCGCGCTGGAAACGCACGCGCGCGAGATCGCCGAGAGCATCCGCGACTTCCTGAAATGAAATCAGCACTGATCTGCTTGCCTTTATCAGGACGTAAAAACAGCGACATGCGGCTCTAATTCATGAAGCTTCTCTCGGTCAATGTCTGTCTCCCCAGGGAAATCGCCTACCGCGGCAAGACGGTGACGACCGGGATCTTCAAAGAGCCGGTGAGCGCACGCCTGCGAGCAGGCGCGCTCGGCCTCAATGGCGACGGCCAGGCGGATCGCAGTGTCCACGGTGGAGCTGACATGGCCGTGTACGCCTATCCCCACCAGCACTACGGGTTCTGGGAGGCCGAGCTCGGGCGTCGAGACCTGCCTTTCGGTCAGTTTGGCGAGAACCTCACCATCACCGGCATCAGCGAAGATTCGACCCGCGTGGGCGACCTGTTCCGCATTGGCACCGTGCTGTTCCAGGTCACCCAGCCGCGCATCCCCTGTTACAAGCTTGCCATACGAATGGCTGAGGAGTTCGACTTCCCGGCGCGCTTCCAGGCGAGCGGCCGGCTGGGTTTCTACTTCAGGGTACGCGAGCAGGGTGATGTCGGCGCCGGCGATACGGTTGAATTGATCGACCGTGACGACAAGTCCGTCACCATCGCCGAGTTCATCGAGATCTATCTCAACTACATGCACGAGCCGGAGCAGCTGACGCGCATCCTGGCATCGCGCGACTTGTCGGATGGCTGGCGCGGCTATCTCGAGGATGCCTTGCGCAAGGCCGGGCCGGGCATCGGATCCACGGGCTGGACCGGGTTCCGTCCATTCCTGGTTGATCGCAAGATGGTCGAGACCAACGACGCCACGTCGTTTTATCTTGTGCCGGCGGACCGCAAGCCGCTGCCGGCATTCAAGCCTGGTCAGTATCTGACGTTCAGGTTCAACATTCCGGGTCATCCAAGGCCGATCACGCGTACCTACTCGCTGTCCGGAAGCCCGCGCTCCGACCACTACCGCATCACAGTAAAGCGCGAGCCGGCGCCTTCAGGTCGACCCGATCTACCCGATGGCCTGTCGTCCAACTACCTCCACGACCGGGTCGAGCCCGGCACCCGGCTGTCCGTGAAAGCGCCGCGCGGCGATTTCCATCTCGACCCGCGGGAGTTCGGGCCAGTCGTCATGCTGAGCGCCGGCGTCGGGATCACGCCGATGATCAGCATGCTGGAGGCCATCGTTGAGGCCGGCTCGGGACGGCCGATCTGGTTCATCCACGGCGTCCACAACCGACGCCGCCAGATCATGGGTGCCTTCGCTCGCCGTGTTGCCGCCGAGCATGACAACATCCGCCTCCACGTCTGTTATAGCCGCCCGGATCCCGAGGATGTGCTGGGCAGAGACTACGATAGCGCGGGCCACCTCTCTATCGACCTGGTCCAGCGCCTCTTGCCGAGCGCGGATTTCGACTTCTATCTCTGCGGCCCGGAGCCATTCATGAAGGCGCTGCACGACGGGCTGCTGGCCTGGTCCGTCCCGGAGGCCCGCATCCACTACGAGCACTTCGGGCCGCCGGCCGTCCTGAAGCCGGGCAGACCGCAAGCGCATAAGGCGGCGGTTACCAGCGGTGCGGATACGGTCGAGGTGTCTTTTGCTCGCGCCGGCCTGACGGTGGCGTGGGATCCGTCAGTCGAGAGCCTTCTCGACCTCGCCGAGCTCCACGGGCTGCGACCGGACTTCAGTTGCCGGTCGGGCATCTGTCATACCTGCATGTCGAGGCTGATCGACGGTCGCGTTGAATACTTCCTGGACATCGCCGACGAACCCGATCCTGGCCACGTGCTCATCTGCTGCTCCCGGCCGCGCACTAACGTCGTCATTGATCTGTAGCCGCGACGGTCCCCTCCCACCTTCGCCGGCGGCTGTGGATCTGCCCTCAAGACCGCCAAAGTGTTCGGCATTGCCGCGCCGCCGACGCTGCTCGCGCGGGCCGATGAAGTGATCGAATAAGCCTGCTCTTTATTGGAGGATAAGCGGACCGCCCACGCTGTCTTCACCACCGCGCGCTATGGCGCCTTCGTCGGCCCATCTTGCGGGTGCCTCGCCGTGCGACGCATTGTCTGCCCCTGCAATTGAACGCGATGGGCGGTGTACTATTTAAGCGGGTAGCTTCTCGAATAAGCTCTGCATCACCTCGTTCAGAAAGGCTTTAGGCTTCGGTAAATCGGGATGCAGCAGATCGCGGACTGGCTCAAAAAACTCGGGGTATCGGAGTATACCGAGCGCTTTGTTGAAAACGACATCGACGTCTCAGTACTGGCTTATTTGACGGATCAGGACCTCAAAGAGCTTGGCGTCTCGCTCGGGCATCGACGAAAGATGTTGGCAGCGATTGCGGCGCTGGCTGGTGGTAGCGGCCCTCCGTCGCCGCAGCCCGTGTCGAGCGAGCCGAAGCCGCAGGACACCGCCGAGCGCCGGCAAGTTACGGTGATGTTCTCTGACCTCGTCGGTTCGACTGCGCTGTCAGCGCGTCTGGACCCGGAGGACCTGCGCGAGGTCATTGCGGCCTATCACAGATGCACCGCCGAGATCGTGCGTCATTCTGGCGGCTTCGTGTCGCAATATCTCGGCGACGGCGTGCTGGTCTATTTCGGATATCCGCAGGCGCACGAGGACGACGCCGAGCGCGCGGTACGAGCTGCCCTGGAATTGATCGCGGCAGTGGCGGCGCTGAACACGCGCGTCACCTTGCAGGCGCGCGTCGGCATCGCCACCGGCGTGGTCGTTGTCGGCGATGTTGTCGACGCGGGAGGCTCGCAGGAGCGCGGTATCGTCGGCGAGACGCCCAATCTGGCGGCGCGCCTGCAGGGGCTTGCGCAACCGAGCATGGTGGTTGTTGCCGAAAGCACCAGAAGACTTCTGGGCGGTCTATTCGACCTTCAGGACCTTGGGGAGAGCGAGGTCAGAGGCATCGCCGGGCCGGTGCACGCCTGGGCGGCGTTGCGCGCAAGCTCCGTGGAAAGTCGATTTGAGGCGCTGCGCTCGCGCCGAGTATCGCTCGTCGGCCGGGACGAAGAGCTGGAGCTTTTGCTGCGTCGCTGGAAACAGGCCAAAGCCGGCGACGGGAGGATCGTGCTGATCTCTGCTGAGCCGGGCATCGGCAAATCGCGGTTGACCGAAGCGGTGGAAGAACGCATCGCGCAGGAGCCGCATCGGCGCCTGCGCTATTTCTGCTCGCCTCATCACCAGGACAGCGCCTTCTACCCCTTCATCGGTCATCTGGAGCACGCCGCGGGCTTTGCGCGTGACGATGATCCTGGGGCGCGGCAGCACAAGCTTGCGCAGTTTGCTGCGACAATCGGAGTGTCGAATGGCGACCTGCCGTTGCTCGCTGATCTGCTGTCATTGGCGGGGACAGGGTCTATTCCAAGTCCGGAGCTCGCCCCGCAGCGGAAAAAGGAAAAGACCTTCGATCTGCTCCTTCGCGCTCTCGAAACTATCGCCCGGCAGCAGCCGTTGCTGATGGTCTTTGAGGATGTGCACTGGATCGACCCGACTTCTCGCGAATTGCTCGATCTCATGCTTGCCCGGATCGAGCGGCTGCCGATCTTGCTGATCGCGACCTTTCGGCCCGAGTTCCAGCCGCCCTGGATCGGCCAGCCGCACGTAACGATGATGGCCCTGCCGCGACTCGGCCGGCGCGAGGGCGCCGCGCTGGTGTGGCAACTTGCTGGAAATGCGGCCGAGCTTCCAGCCGACCTCCTTGACGAGATCATCGAGCGCACGGACGGAGTGCCGCTCTTCATCGAGGAAGTGACCAAGGCAATCCTCGAAGCCGCTGAGGCGGCCGGCGGGGACGCTGCCCGCAGCGTGGCCTCCGCCATTCCCAGCCAGAGAACTGCAGTGCCCGCGACCTTACAGGCTTCGCTGCTGGCGCGGCTCGATCGTCTGGGGTCGTCAGCGCGCGAGATGGCGCAGACCGGAGCCGCAATCGGACGCGAATTCTCCTATGATATCGTCAGCGCGGTCGCCGAGCGCCCGGCGGCGGATGTTGCGGCCGCGCTCGATCGCCTGGTCGATTCCGGGCTCGTGTTTCAGCGCGGCACTCCACCTGCGGCCGAATATCAGTTCAAGCACGCCCTGGTGCAGGACACGGCTTACGGCACTCTGTTGCGCGGTCCGCGCCAGGTATTGCATGGGCGAATCGCCGCCGCGATGGAAAGCCGAGCATCCGAGCGCGTGGAGCGCGAGCCCGAAATTCTGGCCTATCACTGGACCGAGGCCGGCAATGCTCGACAGGCAGTCGGATATTGGCTCGAGGCGGGACGGCGCGCGGCAGGGAGGTCGGCCAATCAGGAGGCAGTGGCTCATCTGACCCGTGGCATCGAGACGGTTGCGTCGCTGCCCGCAGGCGCCGAGGCAATGCGCCTGGAGCTGGCGCTGCAGCTCGCGCTCGGACCAGCGGTAATATCGATTCGCGGCTTCGGCGCGAAGGAAGCCGAGGCTGCATATCGCAGAGCGCGGGAACTGGCCGAGACTCTGGGCGACAGCCGATTGCTGTTCGCCGCGATCTGGGGCCTGTGGCTCACGACGGGGCAATCCCTCGAAATCGGTCCTCGCGCGATGCTGGTCGATGAACTGTTTCGCGTGGCGAGGCCGCTCGGGGACACTGCGCTCGAATTGCAGGCACATCATGCCGCTTGGGCGACGCTGATTTTCCGCGGCGATCTCGTCAAGTCAAGAGAACACATCCGTCGCGGACTTGAGCTTTACGATCGCAAGCGGCACGGCAATCATGCCGTTCTCTACGGCGGTCATGATCCGGCAGTATGTGGCACCGGACAGGGTGCGATGGCGCTCTGGATGCTTGGCTATCCCGACCAGGCGGTGGAGAGCGGCCAACGTTCAATTGTGCTCGCCAACGATCTTGCGCATCAACCGAGCGTCGGACATGCGCTGTGGTTCACGGGTGTCGCCTACATGATGCGGCGCGACGTTCCTGCTGTGCTGCGCCTTGCGGAGCAGCTCGTCGAAGTAAGTCGCGAACGCGGGTTGGCGCAGTATCAGGCTGTCGGCGGCATCATGCGGGGCTGGGCGCGCGCCCGGTCGGGAGACATTGAAGAGGGGCTGGCCGAGCTGCGCGCCGCGATCGTGGCCCACCGGGCAACCGCGAGTGTGCTGGTAGGCTTCTTCGCAGCCGAGCTGGCGGAGACCGAGCTACTCGGCGGGCACCTTGAGGAAGCTGCTTCGGCCTTGGCTCTCGCGGTCGGCACGCAGGCGCGAGAGAGGGTCTGGGCATCCGATGTATTGCGGGTCACCGGAGATTTGCGGCTGGCCCGAGACCTGGCAGACCTGCGGGCCGCCGAGCAGATGTACAGCGAAGCGATATCCATCGCGCGCGATCACAACGCCAAATCGCTGGAATTACGCGCGGCGCTCAGGCTTGCACGCTTGCGGCAACGACAGGGACGAGCGCAGGAAGCTGTACATCTAATCCAGCCGATTTATTCGTGGTTTACGGAGGGACTCGATACCGCCGACCTGAAGGAAGCGCGAGAGCTCGTCAAACACCCGGCCTGAAGGCGTGGCAAGCCGTTCGGTCGTGGCGGCTCCATGCAGCTTCAGCAGCTCGCCGACGAGGACGCTGCACCAAGCAGCTCCCCTTGCAGGAGTATGGCCCCGCCTCTGCTAATTCGCGCGCTTGGGCGCCATCCGTTCGGCCGCCGGAGGAAGAAAGGCGTCAGTGTAGACGGTCGCCGGATCCGGGCTTCTCGGCAGCCCGTAGGCCTCGACCATCGCGTCGATGGTCGTTTTGAGCTTCTCCGCGGTGACGGAGCTCAGACCATGGCTTGCGACGTACGGCGTATCGGTGAGGCCGAGCGCGATGTCGAGACGCACTTTCTCGATATCGGGCCTCATCATCGAATCGCGCGCAGTCAGAACCTCGAGCGCCTTTTGCGGGGATGCGATGGTGTCCCTGGTGCCCTGATTGAGCGCCTTGACGACGCCGCGCACCGTGCCCGGATTCTCATCGGCGAATTTCTTCGGCGTCACCAGCGCCAGGCCGTACATGTCGGCGCCGAAATCCGAATATTTGAGGATGAACAGATCGTCGAGCGTAAAGCCGATCTCGAGCATTGCCGGGATGTTGGAATTGGTAAAGCCGCCGGTGCCGTCGACATCGCCCCGCTTGAGCATGGGACCGAACAGTTGCGGCTGCACCGCCACCCAGTTGATCTTGACGTTCTCGGCGTGCGCGGCCTTGAGCAGAACCGAGATCGTGTCGTGGACGGCAATGCCCGGACCGCCCGCGATCTTCCTGCCCTCGAGATCGGCGGGCTTGCGAATGCCGGCGTCCTTGCGGGTGATCACCGCGAGCGGGGAGCCATCGAAGCTCATGTAGACGGCGATCAGCGGCGAGCTCGGATTTTGCGCGTTGAAACGGATCATCGAGGGGAGGTCGACCCACCCGAACTGGTAGACCCCGCCAGCAACGCTGACCGCGACATTGGTCGCGCCCTTGCCGGGGTCGAGCGCGTCGACGGTGACCCCCGCGGCTTTGAAATATCCCTTGCTCTGCGCCACGAAGAACGGCGCATGCGTCCCCTGGATGATCCAGTCCATCATGATCTTGACGTTCGCGGTCTCCGCCGAGGCGGCGCCGGCGCAAGCGAGCACGGCAACCAGCGCCGTGAGCAACGCGCGCGTTAGCGCAGCCGCACGCGGCAAGCTCAATGCATTGCCGCTGCGGACGCAGCCAGGCATGCGTGACCTCCATCGGTGCAAAGCGATCGGCGCGACTGCGCGAGCGTAGTCACGCTTGGCAGCATGGTCAACGATGGCTAGCATTCGCTACCTGCATCGTCATGCCCGGACCGGGACCCCGCCGCGCTTGCGCGGCGGGAACCCGTGTTCCGGGCATCCACGACTTGTTTTGAGGCTATAACGTGGACGGCATCGGACCTCGGGCTTGCCCGAGGTCCGCACCATCAAGTGACGCAAGTCGAGTAAACTCGACTTGCGTGACAAGCACGACCATGACGATTTCGGGCGCGGAAGGAGAATCGTGATGCTGAAGCTTCCGGGGCATGCGCGCTACGCCTATTCGCCGATCGTCAAGCGGCCGCTCTATGACTGGCCCGGCGGCAAGCGCCTTGCCTTTTATGTCGCGCTCAACATCGAGCATTTCGCCTTCGGCGCCGGCCTCGGAATGGATCCCTCCAACCGCAGCGGAGCGCAGAATACGCGCAACTTCGCCTGGCGCGATTACGGCAACCGTGTCGGCAATTGGCGGCTGTTCGAGATGCTGGATGAGCTCAAACTGCCCGCCACCATCCTGCTCAACAGCAGCGTCTGCTACAATTATCCCGAGATCGTGGACAAGATCAAAGCGCGCGGCGACGACGTGCTGGGCCACGGCCGCACCAACGCCGAGCAACAGCGCGCGATGTGGGAGGAGGACGAGGCGCGCGCCATCGAGGAGTGCACGGCGGTCATCGAGAAGCACGTCGGCGTGCGGCCGACCGGATGGATGGGCCCCGGCGCTATGGAATCCGGCATCACTCCCGATCTCCTGAAAGAAGCAGGCTACACCCACCTCCTCGACTGGCCGCTCGACGATCAGCCGATCTGGATGGCGACCCGCGCCGGTCCGCTGCTTTCGGTTCCCTATCCCATGGAGCTCAACGATGCCGGCGGGCAGGTGCACCGCGACCATACCGGCCGGCAGTTTGCCGAGATGATCGTCGATCAGTTCGAGGAGATGCTGGAGCAGTCGGAGCGGGCGCCGCTCGTCTTCGCGCTCTCGCTGCACGGCTTCATCGTCGGCCAGCCGTTCCGGCTGCGGCCGGTGCGCCAAGCCGTCAAGCATTGCGTCGAGCACAAGCGCAACGACCGGGTCTGGTACACGCGTGCCGGCGATATCGCGAAATACTGCTTCTCGCTCCCGAAAGGGCTCATTCCCGGCAGCTGAGACAATGGGCTTCGCGCACACGCTCGACGGCACCAGCTATCGGTTCGCGGATCTCAAGACCCTGCTCGCCAAGGCATCGCCCCGGCGCTCCGGCGACGCGCTCGCCGGCATTGCCGCGGCGAGCGCCGCCGAGCGGGTGGCGGCGCAGATGGCGCTGGCGGACGTGCCGCTGCGGGACTTCCTCAACGACGCGGTGGTGGCGTACGAAACGGACGAGGTGACGCGGCTCATTATCGACGGCCACGATCGCGCGGCATTCGCGCCCGTCGCCTCCATGACCGTCGGCGAATTGCGCGACTGGCTGCTGGGCGATGACGCCGACACGCAAGCGCTCGCGAAGCTTGCGCCCGGGTTCACTCCCGAGATGGCGGCCGCCGTGTGCAAGATCATGCGCCTGCAGGATCTCATCGCGGTCGGCGCCAAATGCCGGACCACAACCTCCTTCCGCAGCACCATCGGGCTTCCCGGCCGGCTGTCCACGCGCCTGCAGCCGAACCATCCGACCGATCATCCCGCCGGCATTGCGGCGAGCATTGTCGACGGCCTCATGCTCGGCGCGGGTGACGCGGTCATCGGCATCAATCCGGTCACGGACAGCGTCGAGAGCGTGACCGGCCTGCTCGTGATGCTCGACGAGATGCGCGCGCGGCTCGATGCGCCCATCCAGTCATGCGTGCTCGCCCACGTGACGACGACCATGGCCGCCATGCAACGCGCAGCCCCGGTCGATCTGGTGTTTCAATCCATCGCCGGCACGCAAGCGGCCAACCGGGCATTCGGCATCTCGCTCGGCCTCCTCGCCGAGGCGCACGACGCCGCGCAAGCGCTCGCGCGCGGAACGGTCGGAACGAACGTGATGTATTTCGAGACCGGGCAGGGCAGCGAGCTTTCCTCGGGAAGCCACGAGGGCGTGGATCAGCAGACGCTGGAAGCGCGCTGCTACGGGGTGGCGCGCCATTTCAAGCCGCTGCTGGTGAATTCCGTGGTGGGGTTCATCGGACCGGAATATCTCTACGACGGAAAGGAGATCACGCGCGCCGGGCTGGAGGACCATTTCTGCGGCAAGCTGCTCGGGCTGCCCATGGGATGCGACATCTGCTACACCAACCACGCCGAGGCGGACCAGGACGACATGGACGCGCTGCTGACATTGCTGGCCGCCGCCGGCTGCACGTTCATCATGGGTGTCCCCGGCGCGGACGATGTCATGCTCAATTATCAGAGCACGTCCTTTCATGATGCGCTTTACGTGCGGCATCTGCTTGGGCTGCGGCCCGCGCCGGAGTTCGAGGCGTGGCTCGCCGCCGTCGGCATCAGCGACACCAGCGGGGGGCTGCGTGCGCGCGCACCGGAGCGGCTTATCGCCACCCTTTCGCCGCTGAGCAGCGTGACTTGAGCGATCAGCCGCCGCGACGCGCGGCCTCGCCAGCGCTTCCGGTGAGCTGGACGGCGCTGCGCAGGCACACGCCGGCGCGCATTGCGCTCGGGCGAAGCGGGTTTGGGCTCCCGACCGCCGCGCACCTCGCGTTCCAGGCGGCCCATGCGCGGGCGCGCGATGCCGTCCATGCTGCGCTGGACGCGGCCGCGATCGTGTCGCAGATCGGCGCGCGCGGCTTCGAGGTGATGTGCGTCGAAAGCGCAGCCGCAAGCCGGCAGGCCTATCTGCGCATGCCCGACCTCGGACGCACGCTGTCGGTGGAAAGCAGGGCGCGATTGTCAGAGCCCATGCTGGCGCCGGACGTGGTGATCGTCGTCGGTGACGGCCTGAGCAGCGTGGCGGTCGAGCGCAACGCCGTGCCCGTGCTGGAGCTCCTGGGACGCCGGCTCCGCGATATCGGATTGCGACTTGCGCCGATCATCGTGGCGACGGGCGCGCGCGTCGCGCTTGCGGACGAGATCGGCGAGCTGCTCCAAGCAAGGCTTTCCGTCATATTGATCGGGGAGCGGCCGGGGCTCAGCGCAGCCGACTCGCTCGGCATGTATCTGACCTTCGCGCCGCGCCGCGGGCGCCTCGACAGCGAACGCAACTGCATCTCCAACATTCACGCGGCGGGCATGACGGCCGAGGCTGCCGCGGCACGGGCCGTCGAGCTCATACAATCCATGCTCGAGCAGCGCGCCTCGGGGGTCCTGCTTGCCGCGCGCGCTTGCGCGCCAACCGTCATGACGCGAGCCAGGCCGTGAAGCGCTCCTCGATCTGCGCGATGCGGTCCGCCTCCCACGCATCATCTTCCTTGACGGATACCGCCACGTTGTCGGGATAGGTGGGAAGCTGCACGGCGATGTTGGGCGCGATGAACGCGTATGCGCCGGGATGGATCGGGCCGTAGTAGAGCCGGGTATTGAATTGCGCCTGCGGCTTGGCCTGTGAGGCGAAATTGATGAGTTCCCAGGCGAGCTTGCGGTTGGGCGCTCCCCGCAGCACGCACCAGGTGCTGGTGCTGCGCACCGCGCCGTCCCAGACCAGCTCGACCGGCACGCCCTGCTCCTTGAGCTCGGATGCGCGCGCATTCCAGATCGACATCATGTCGACCTCGCCGTCGCGGATGAGCTGCTGCGACTGGTTGCCCTCCCGCCACCACACCTTGATATGCGGCTTGATGAGGTCGAGCTTCCTGAATGCGCGCTCGATGTCGAGAGGGTAGAGCGCATCGCGCGCCACCCCGTCGGCGAGCAGCGCGAAAATCATGCTGCGCGGCGCATCGCTGACGCACAGGCCCCGGCTGCCCGGAAACTTCTCGACATTCCAGAAATCCGCCCACGATCGCGGGCCGCCATCGGGAAACCGGTCGCGGCGATAGCAGAGATTGGTGCCCTGAATGTTGGATGCAATCCCGTAACCGTCGGCGACCACCGCGCCGGCCGGCAGCGCATCCCTGTTCACGATATTCCAGTCGATCGGTTCCGCCAGCCCCTCGCGGCTCGCGCGCAGCCACAGCATGGAATTGACCGAAGTCATGTCGAACTGATAGCTGCCGGTCTGCACCTGCGCCTTGACGCGCGCATAGGAGACCGGGGTGATGACTCGGACCTGGATGCCGGTTAACGCAGTGAACGGCTTGAAATAGGCCGTCTCCTGCGCGGCGGTGAAGCTTCCGCCCCACGAGTTGACGTAGAGCGTGCGCGTCTGCGCGATGGTGCGTTCCGTGAGCAGGAGCGGGCCCAGGGTCGCCGTTGCCGCCCGGCGCAGGAAGCGCCGGCGCGCGCGGTCAATGCGCCGTGCGGTTGTTGTCATTCGCCACACCTGCTCTGCTATATTTCTATCATAATGTCGCCCCTCGACCACATTTCCATCGATCCTAACGTCTGCTTCGGCAAGGCTTGCATCAAGGGCACGCGTATCCGGGTCTCCCTGATCCTCGATTTCCTTGCGAGTGGGGAGACGGCTGAAGGGATCCTGAAGGCCTATCCGCAACTTGCTACCGAGGATATCCGGGCCGCGATCGCCTATGGCGCCGAGGTCGCACGCGAGCGCGTCATCCCCGTGCCGATTGCGGCTCCCGAATGATGGTCAAGCTCGACGAAAATCTTGGAGCACCACTCACCAATTATCCGGCTGCTACCCCCGCGCCAGGACATGCGCGTCCGCCGCCGACCATCCCAGCCGGATCGTGCGCCCGCGCGCGAGCGCATCGGGACCGCCCCCGATCAGGCGTGCGCGCAGCGCCACGCCATGCGCGTGCCCGATGATCAGGATCGAATCCCCATAGTTGATGGTATCCTCGACCACCATCTCGAATTCATTCTCGGCCGCAGGCCCGGCGCCGCACGGGCGCAGGCGTTCCGGCCGGATCATGACCAGAACGTCGACGGCCTTCATTGCCGCCGCCGGCGCAACGCGCGCCGGACCGATGCCGGCAAGCTCCACCCAGCCGGGGCGCGCGGGGTCGATGCGCCCGGGGAGGAAATTGCTCTCCCCGATGAACTCGCCTACGAAGCGGTTGGCCGGGCGGTGATAGATGTCAAGCGGCGAGCCGACCTGCTCGATCCGCCCGTCGCGGAACACTGCGATGCGGTCGGACATGGTCATGGCTTCGGTCTGGTCGTGGGTCACGTAGATCATGGTGATGCCGAGCTCGCGGTGGATGCGCTTGATCTCAAGCTGCATCTGCTCGCGCAGGTTCTTGTCGAGCGCGCCGAGCGGCTCGTCGAGCAGGAGCACGTCGGGATTGAACACCAGGCCGCGCGCGAGCGCGACGCGCTGCTGCTGCCCGCCGGAGAGCTCGCGCGGATAGCGGTCCGCAAACTGCCGCAGGCCGACAAGCTCGAGCATGTCCCCGGCGCGCGCCTTCATCTGCGACCGCGGAAAGCGCCGCATCCTGAGCGGAAACACGACGTTCTTCCACGCCGTCATGTGCGGGAACAGCGCGTAGCTCTGGAACACCATGCCGATGTTGCGCTGATAGGGCCGCATGGCGGCGAGGTCGGCGCCGGCGAGCTCGATCGAGCCGGCGGTCGGCTGCTCGAACCCGGCGATCATCAGGAGCGTCGTCGTTTTGCCCGAGCCGCTCGGTCCGAGAAGCGTGACGAACTCTCCGCGCGCGACGTCGATGCTGACATCGTCGACCGCGTTGCTCTTTGCGTCATACGACTTGACGACGTTGCGAAGCCGCAGATAGGGCGCGCTCACCGCAAGTCCTCATGCCGACGTGGCAGAGCGCAACTCTCGATCGTCATCGTCCGCGAAAGCGGACGATCCAGTAACCCGTCAGCGTATCGATTTAGCTTCAACGATTGCGGCGTGCTGGATTCCCGCTTTCGCGGGAATGACAGATCAGAGCTTGTTGCCGCGGGCATCATGCGGGAGGGCGGCACACGATGAGCGCGTCAACCACAATGCATCCGCATCCCTGCGGCAGCGCCTTGATCGGATTGAGATCGACCTCCTCGATCAGGTCGGCGTTCTGCTCGGCAAAATCCGCAAGCCCAGCGAGCACGCGGGCAAGCCCCGTCACGTCGGCCGCGGCTTGGCCGCGCATGCCGCTTAAGATTGCGGCTGCGCGCGGCTCGCCGATCATGGCCTCGATGTCGCCTTCGTGCAGCGGGAGCAGGCGCAGCGCAAAGTCGCGCGTGACTTCGACCACGGTGCCGCCCATCCCGAACGCCAGGACGAGACCGAAATCGGGGTCGCGCGAGATGCCGGCGAACACTTCGATGCCGCCGGCGACGAATTCCTGAACCAGAAAGGCAATATCTTCAGGCCGCGGATCGAGCCGGTCCATGCGCTGGCGAAGCTCGCCGTATGCGCGCGCAAGCGCCGCATCGTCGGCAATTCCAAGGTTGGCCGGTCCGAGGGCGACGAGGCCAAGCTCGGTCTTGTGCGCAAGGGCGTCGGAGAGCCCCTTGAGCACAACGGGATAGCCGATCTCGTGGGCACGGGCGGTCGCTTCGGAGAGCGTCGCTGCGCGATATTCGCGCACGACCGGGACTCCATATGCGCAAAGGACGCGCTTGGCATCGAGCTCGTTGAGCACGCGGCGACCCGCATCGGCCGCAAGCATCGCTTTGAGCGCTGAAGGACGGTGGAGCGCGGGCGCGCGCAGCGGCGGCCGCTTCGTCATGTGGCGGCCGACCTTGTCGATTGCTCCCAGCCCCTGCCGGGTGCCGCCGATCTGGACGAGGCCGTGCTCGCGCAGCGCCTTGGCCTGCTCGACGTTCATCACGCCCGCCCGCGAGCTCATCAGATAATAGGGCTTGCCGGACTTCTCCGCCGCCGCCGCCAGCATCTTGACGTTCTCGAGCACGCGGCCGGGATGGCCAAGGCGGCCCTCGTTGCCGGTGTCGGCGCAGTAGACGATGGCATCGATCTGCGCGCTTGCGTCCACAACCGACATGGCGTGCGGCAGGTTGACGGCATAGTCGCCGTTGCCCCAGGCATCGAACGGATTGCCGTCGCCGGTGATGCGGCCGATGACGCGCTCGGCCTGCGCGCGCTCGGCCTGCGACAACGGGGGAAGCTCCAACCCAGCCGCGGTGGCATTGTCGAGAATCATCTCGGCAAGGCCGCCGGAGCCGGTGATCACCGAGATTGCGCGCCCGCGCGGCCAGCGCCGCCCCTGGCACACCGCCAGCACCTCGGCCATCTCGTCGAGATCGTCCACCTCGATGGCGCGGTGCGCGCGCAGCAGCTCCGAGAACACCCGCGCCTCGCCGGCGAGCCCGCCGGTATGGCTGGTGATCGCGCGCTGCGCGCGCTCGCTGCGTCCGACCTTGAGCACGACCACGGGCTTTCCGGCGGCCGCCGCGCGGTCGAGGGCGGCTACGTAGCGTTCGGGCTCGCGCACGGTCTCGGTAAATGTCGCGATCACGGAGGTGGCGGGATCGTCGATCAGGTACTCGATGTAGTCCACGGTGCGGGTGACCGCTTCGTTGCCGGCGGAGACGGACAGGCTGATCCCGTAGCGGCGCAGGTCCGAGAGGATCGCGATGCAGACCGAGCCGCTCTGCGAGACCACGGCGACATTGCCGGCAAGCCCTGCCGGCTGCATCACGGTCTGCTTGTAGGTCGTCACGCGCGCGGTCGGATTGAGGATGCCCATGCAGTTGGGCCCGCAGACCGGCATGTCGGCCTCGCGGCAAAGCCCGGCGATCTCGTTCTGCAGCGCGGCGCCTTCGCCGCCGAGCTCGGCAAAGCCGCTGTCGTAGATGACGCCGGCGCGCGCGCCGCGTTTGACGGCAAGGCGCAGCTGCTCGGGAATGAGCGTCTTGCGGATGCTGAAGACAACCACGTCTGGGGCCTCCGGCAGCTCCGCGAGGCTCGGATAGCAGACGTGGTTGAGCACGGTGTGATATTTCGGATTGACGGGATAGATGGCGCCCGAAAATCCGAGCGCACCGAGCGATTCGATCACCGCGCGCGCCGGGCTCACCCGGTCGGTGGCGCCGACAATGGCAACCGAGCGCGGCTTGACGAGGGGATCAAGCCGCATGGGGCGTCCTTCGCCGCAGGCCCGGCCGCACCACCAGCGAAGCCAGCACGCCCGCGAGCACCGCGCCGGTGAGCAGCGTCGAGACGACGGCAATGACGGGGTCGGATTCGAGCCGGATCGATTCGAACATCTTCTTGGGAAGCGTCGCAGCATCGCGCCCGGCGATGAAGATCGCAACCACCGCTTCGTTGAAGGAATGCAGGAACGCGAACAGCGCGCCGATCAGGATGCCGGGGCGCAGCACCGGCAGCGTCACGAACAGGAAGGTGGCGAGGGGACCCGCGCCCGCGCTCATGGCGGCGCGCTCGAGATTGCGGTCGAACCCCTTGAGCGCCGCGGCAATGACAAGGAAGGCGACCGGAATTGAAAGCACGCTGTGCGCGAGGATCATTCCGGCATGTGTCCCGACGAGGTGCGCCAGGCTCAGGAAGCTGTAATAGCCGAGCGCGCTCACCACTCCCGGCACGATGATCGGCAGCATCATCAGCAGATTGAGCGCGCCCTTGCCGAAGAAGCGGTAGCGGGCGTAGCCGAACGCAGCCGGCAGCGCGACCGCAAGCGTGAGCAGCATGGAGGCAAAGGCGATGATGAAGCTGTTGACGGTGGCCCCGAGCCAGGCGTAGCTGGAGAGATACTCCCGGTAGTAGCCCATCCAGTACCCCGGCGGCGGAAACTCGAACGAGATCGCCGTCGAGAACGACATGGGCACGATGATCGCCATGGGCGCGACCAGAAACATCGCCACCGCGACGGCAAGCAGGAGCGGAACGTTGCGCAGCATATGCAGTCAGCCCCACAGCCGGTCGAGGCCGGCGAGACGGTTGTAGATGAGGAGCAGAACGAGCGTGCAGCCGAGCAGCACGACGGCGATGGCGGAGGCAAATCCCCAGGCCAGCAGGTCCTCGATCTGCTGGTTGATGAGCTGGGAGATCATCATGTCCTTGGGCGTGCCGAGCAGGATAGGCGTGATGTAGAAGCCGAGGCACATGGTGAACACGAGCAGCGAGCCGTTGACCACCCCCGGCAGGCTCAGGGGAAGAAAGACGTGGGCAAAGGCATCGAGCGGGCGCGCGCCGAGACCCTCCGCCGCGCGCAGCCAGGCAGGATCGATCTTGCGCATCACCGCGTAGAGCGCAAGCACCATGAACGGCAGCAGGATGTGCGTCATGCCGAGCGTCGAGGCGAACGACGTGAACAGCAGCTGCGGCGGGCGCGCGGAGCCGGCGAGCGCATAGAGCGCGGCGAGCGGGCCCTTGTTGCCGAGGATGACCAGCCAGGCGTAGCTGCGCACCACGAAGCCGGTCCAGAAGCTCAGGCCCACCGCGACCAGCAGCATGACCGCCACCGTGTCGTTGCGGCGCGCCATGACGTAAGCCAGCGGATATCCGAGAACGAGACAGGCGAGCGTGACGATCAGCGCCGTCCTGAAGGTGTTGATCATGACGCTCGCATAGAGCGGGACGGTGAACAGCCGCCGGTAGTGGCCGAGCGAAACGACCGGATCGGTGACGCTGAGCAGAAGGATGTAGCCGATCGGAACAAGGAACAGCGCTATGATGGTCAGCGCGGCGGGCGCGATCAGCAGCCCGGCCGTGACCGCCTCGCGTTGCCGGCTATTGCGTCTGCGAGCTCGTTCCACCGTGCGCCTTCGCTCATGCGTGAGATGAACCGGCGGGCGACCGACGCGGTATACCTGCTCCTGCGATGCCCTTATAGGGGAGGGGCATCGCATTCAAAGCCCGCGGCCGTCGCGTTGCTTCTCCACAGGCGATTGCCTTCGTGTAACATGCGGGGGCGGGCATTCTTCCCCGCGCGCTTCCCGCTTCGTCTCGCAAGGGCCATGCCATGACCGCTCACCCCTCTCGCCGAAGCCTTCTCACGCTGGCTGCGGGTTCCGCGCTCGCTGCGCCATTTTGCGCCCGCGCGCGGGGAGAGGCACGCACCGTCTATGTCAACTCCTACGGCGGCGTGTGGGAGACCTCCTGGCGCAAGGCCTTCTTCGATCCGTTCACCGCGCAGACCGGGATCGTGATCAAGACCGTGCCGGGCGTGTCCTTCGCCAAGCTCAAGGCGCAGGTGCAGACGAGGAACTACGAATGGGATGTCGTCAATCTCGGCGACGTCGAATACGAGCAGGCCGCGCTCGAGGGCCTGCTGGAGAGGGTCGACAGATCAGCCGCCAAGGCCGATGCACTGCCGCCGCGGACGGTGCGGGAATACGGCGTCACCAGCTATTCGCTCGGAACCAACCTGGTCTACCGCAAGGACAGGTTTCCGAACGGCGGGCCGCGCAGCTGGACCGATTTCTGGGACGTGAAAAGATTCCCCGGCCCGCGCTGCATGTACGACCATTCCTTCACTTGCCTTGCCTTCGCCCTGCTTGCCGACGGCGTCCCCGCCGACAAGCTCTATCCCATGGATATCGACCGCGCCTTCCGCAAGATGAGCGAGCTCAAGCCGCACATCAAGGTGTGGTGGCGGGAGGGGTCGCAGTCGCAGCAGCTCATCCGCGACGGCGAGGTCGACATGATTGCCATGTGGAGCGCGCGCGCCGTCGATCTGATCGCCGACAATGTGCCGCTCGAGCTGGTCTGGAACGGCGCCGAGATCTTCAACTCCAATCTCATCGTGCCGAAGGGCGATCCGAACGCCGCGGCGGCATGGGAGTTCGCCAACTTCGTCGCGCAGCCCAAGCCGCAGGCGGAGTTTGCCATGCTTCTCCCCTACGGTCCCATCAATCCCGCGGCGCGTGCGCTCATGGCGGAATGGCGGCTGCGACAGACCCCGGCCTGGCCGGAGAACGAGAAGGTCGCCTTCCGCCACGACGCGGCTTGGCTTGCGCCGCGCCTTGCCGGCATTCGCGAGCGCTGGAGCCAATGGCTCACGACGTGAGCACGGAGGACGCATGAGAAGCGGGGGAGGGGTTGCGCTCGCCATCTTCGCGCTGCTTGCCGCGGCGGGCCCGGCGCGCGCGCAGGATGGCTTGCGCCTTGCGGTCGGGCAACGCGGGCTGTGGGACACCAGCATATCCGATGTCGGCCAGCGCGCCGGGATCTTCAGGAAGCACGGGCTCGACCTCGAGATTCTCTACACCCAGGGCAGCGGCGAGACGCTGCAGGCGGCAATCTCCGGCAGCGTCGAGGTGGCGGTCAGCGTCGGGATCATGGGGGTATTGAGCGCCTACGCGAAAGGCGCGCCGGTGCGCGTCATCGGCGCCGAGATGACCGGGGCCGGCGATATCTTCTGGTACGTCAGGGCCGATTCGGCGATCAGGACGCTCCATGATGCCGACGGAAAGACGATCGCCTACTCCACCAACGGCTCCTCGACCCACGGCGTGGTCACCGCCTTCATCAAGCAGTTCGTGCCGCACGCCAAGGCGACGGCGACCGGAGGTCCGGCCGCCACCTTGACCGCGGTCATGTCCGGACAGGTGGACGTGGGCTGGGCGGCGCCGCCGTTCGGGCTCGACCAGCTCGACCGCAACGAGATCCGGCAGATTGCGTCGGGCGACGACACGCTGTTTCGGAATCAGACCGTGCGCCTGCTCGTCACCACCGCGCCGACGCTCGCAAGCCGCAAGGACGCCATCGACCGCTACCTCTCAGGCTATCGGGAAACCGTCGATTGGATGTATTCCGACCCCGCCGCGCTCAAGGTCTATGCGGAGTTCGCCGGCATCACGCTGGCGAAGGCCAACCGCATTCGCGACGGGTTCTTCTCCAAGTCATCGATTCTGCCGGACGAGATCACCGGCCTCGATCTCATCATCCCCGATGCCGTCGCGCTGAAATTCACCGCGGCACCGCTCTCCCACGAGCAGCTCAGGGAGCTGATCCAGATCCCGCCGCGGAAGTAAGCGAAGCAGGTGGTCACCCGCCCTTCTGAAGGAACACGTAGTCCGCGGCGTAGGGCGCGCCCTGCAACGCGCCGGCGGTCTCGCATGCACCTGCGAGAGCTCCGCCTTTCGTGTTGACCCGCTGCACGGTGGTCACACCGGAGAGGACCCCCCGGCCGCGGTGCGCGCTCGCGCTGAGCTTGAGCCAGGCTATGTCGCCCGCCGACTTGCCGGGCGCGTTGGCGACGGCCTTGGCCGTCACCGCGCTGCCGTCGATGTGCTCCCAGTTCGGGCCGGCGTAATGGCGGCCGACCGTCTTGCCGTCGAGCAGCAGCGTCGCGATCGGCTCGCGAAACGTCCAGGCAAGCTTGCCGTCGCTGCCGGCCTTGCACTCATATATTTGCGCGCCCTCGGCATGCAGCGTGACCACCGTTGCTTCATCGGGGGCAGCAATTGCAGCCGGCATCTGGGCCGCGGCGTTGCCTGCGACCAGCAAGCCTGTAACGAGTGACAGAGCATATCCCGCGAAAGCCCGCCCTCGCGCTCGATCCGAGGTTGGGACCAACTTTGCATCTCTCATCAGCAACGCTCCTCTTTGTGTAGCTTGCATGCCAGCCTGAAGCAGCCGCACTGCTCAACCATTAAACGGGCGCAAGCGCGCTCCAAAATCGCCAAATTTGCGGTGAAACTCGACCGCGCCTGTTTGCCTCGCCACGCAAATTCGCGCCGGATTCGCAACCGGGCTTTGACCTGGGGGACCTGCGGTCAAAGGATCCATCAAGATTTTGGGAGAATCACGCATGAGCGGCCCACGTTGCGACCGCATGTTGGCAGGCACGGCCCTTGCCTTGCTGCTGGCCGCCCCATTCGATGTCCTCGCTCAGGACGCGTCCCAATCCTCTGCCGTCAATCCGTCCGCAACTGCAGCGCCCACGGTGCCGGCCGCGCAGCCCGCGGCGGAAAAATCTTCCCCTGTCGCCGCACCGGCAGGCGTGCAGGCCACCGCAACCGATTCCGCCACTCCGTCGGCGAGCCCGGTGGCCACAACTGAGCCGACCCCTGCGCCCGATCCGCTGGCTTCGCTCGATCCCGCCGACCGTCCGGTGGCGGAGAAGATTCGCGATCTCTTTGCCGCAACCGGAACGCCGGAGAAGATCTTCGCGAGCAAGAGCGAGCGCGCGGCAGTCGAAACCTTCTACAAGGGCAGGAACCTTGCGCCGCTGTGGCTCGACAAGGGTATCGTGAATGCGCGCGCGAAGGCGGTGATTGCCCGTGTCAAGGCTGCGGATGCCGACGGCCTCGATCTCAACGATTATCGCCTGCCGAGCTTCGATGGCCTTTCCCCGGACGCGTTGGCGGAGGCCGACGTCAAGCTGACGCAGACGGTGCTCACCTTCGCCCGCCATCTCCAGGCCGGGCGTTTTCCCTACAATCGCGTGAGCCACAACAATATCGCGCTGCCGCAGGCGCCACCCGACTCTGCTGCCGTCCTCGCCAGCATGGCCAACGCGGAGGACCCCGGCAAGGCATTGGACGCGTACGCGCCGCCGCACGAGGCCTATCGCAGGCTCAAGGAGAAGCTCGCGGAGATACGCGCGAAATCGAGCGCAAAGGTCGAGATCGCCGACGGGCCGCTGCTTCGGTACAACGCCAAGGCGGTAATGCAGGATCCGCGCGTGCCTGCGTTGCGCGAGAAGCTGGGGCTTGCGGGGGAAGAATCCGACCTCGCCTACGATGCCAAGCTCGCCGCGGCGGTGCGGACATTCCAGCAGGCAAACGAGCTGCCCGCGACCGGCAGTCTCGATGCGCGCACCGTCAAGACGCTCAACGCTCCCGTCGGGGGCAGGCAGGTCGACCTCATCCTTGCCAACATGGAGCGCTGGCGCTGGTACCCGCGCGATCTCGGCGCTGACTATTCGATCGTCAACCAGCCCGACTTCATGCTCAAGGTGATGCATAACGGCGCCCAGGTCTGGACCACAAAGGTGGTGATCGGCGACCCCTCGCCCGGCAAGCAGACGCCGCTTCTCAGCGAGACCATGAAATCCATCACCGTCAATCCGACCTGGAACGTGCCGCCCTCGATCGTGTACGGCGAATATCTGCCGGCGCTGTCGCGGGATCCCACCGTGCTCGCCCGCATGGGGCTGGTCGTGACCTATGGCCGCGACGGCAGCGTCGTGAATATCGCCCAGCCGCCGGGCGGAAACAGCGTGCTCGGGCGGCTTCGTTTCAACTTCCCCAACCGCTTCCTCGTCTATCAGCATGACACCAACGAGAAGTTCATGTTCGCGTCCGATGTGCGCGCCTTCAGCCACGGCTGCATGCGCATACAGGATCCCGCAAAATATGCCGATGTTCTCCTCAATCTTGCGCGTCCCGGCGATCACTGGACGACGGAGAGGGTCACGCGCATGTTCGGCGCCGGCGAGCAGGACCTGGCGCTGCCGCCTGGGTCGATCTGGGTGCATGTGACGTACCAAAGCGCGTTCGTCGACGATGCCGGCAAGCTGCAGCTCCGCCGCGACGTCTACGGCGTCGACAGCCGCACCATTGCCGCGATCAAGACCGAGCGCGCAGTGGTCGAGCCGCCCCCCGAGGGCAAGCCCGAGCAGCAGGAGGTCGCGTCAGGCTCCGGGCGCCGCAAGGCCGCACCCCAACCCGCCGCGATGTCGTTCTTCCAGTCACTTTTCTTCGGCGGAAGATCGCCCCCGCCGCGACCGCAGCGTGGCGTCGCCTATCGCTGACAATCGGGAACGACCAACGCTCAACGTCATAGCCTGGCCGGGACCCCGCCGCGCTTGCGCGGCGGGAACCTGGTCTTGCGGCACGAAAGGCGTGGATGCCCGGAACAAGTCAGAACAAGTCCGGGCATGACGGTTCCCCATGCCGGCCATGGTGGTTTGTAATTACCACTTGCGAGCGATTTCATCGCAAAAGAGGTAATGGAGGGATGGAAGGAACCAGACTAGCCCCATGACAAGGCTGGCGCCTTGTGCATAGGATCGAAGCATCAGTACGGTCGAGTGTGTGAGGCGTGCGATGACGAGTACCGTTGCTTCAAGATCCGAAGAATATCGACGCGATGCGCAGGAGTGCTGGAAATTTGCCAACGATGCAGAAGACATCGAGAGTAAGGCGCTGTTTCAGCTGACCGCCGAAGCGTGGACGATGCTTGCCGAGCAAGTGGAGACGCTTGCGGTCACTCACGGCAATCAGGCCGCCGCCACAACCACGATTCTGCAATCCGCCGCATAGCGGGCCAAAGGCATTTTCTTAATACGACAAAGGCATCTAGGGCCTTCAGGCCTGCACGCCTGAAGTAACGTGGCTGCTGCGGCGAACCCTGGAATCGGGTAAGCTTCGCCATTGATGGCTGGATTTCGGGCTCTCGGCCCGCCAAGTCGGCTATGCCGACTTGGCCGCTTAAGCTGTGGACGCTCAGGCTTTCGGCGCTTAAGCTTAACCACCCAACCATCTCGGGCAACACCGAGGTCAGTGGCCTTGGCCGGGGTGACGACGCCATAGGATTCGAGTTCTGGAAATGCCGCACGCGTGCCGGGGCCGGCTTTGAGCAGGCAGAAGCTGATCGGCGGGATTTTGATTGTCGTGTCGGCTGCCTACATCGCCTGGTTCGTGCGGGTGCGCCTGTTCACCGCCGGTCCCGCCGTGGAGAAAAAGGAGTGGCTGCAGGCGATCGGCTCAATCGTGATATTGATGCTGGGCACGATCAACGTGCGGCTCGCGGCCATGCGGGCGCGCAGCCGCGACGGTGAACGGCGTTAAACGGCGCTCCCGCGATTTGATGCGTGTTGGGATGACATGACTGCAACCCGAATCGACCGGCGATTTGCGGGGCTCAAGGCAAAAGACCGCGCGGCGCTGGTCACTTTTCTGACCGCCGGCGATCCCGACCCGGAAACGTCGCTCGCAATTCTGCGCGCGCTGCCGGCGGCCGGGGCGGACGTGATCGAGCTCGGCATGCCGTTCACCGATCCCATGGCGGACGGGCCTGCGATCCAGCTGTCGTCGCAGCGCGCCCTCAAGCGGGGTCAGACCATGCGGCGGACGCTGGACATGGTGCGCGCTTTTCGCAGCGCCGAGCAAGCCGCCCCCGTGGTGCTCATGGGCTACTACAATCCGATCTATATCTACGGCGTCGAGCGGTTCCTGGCCGACGCAAAGGATGCCGGGGTTGACGGCCTCATCGTCGTCGACCTGCCGCCGGAGGAGGACGCTGAGCTCTGCCTGCCGGCGCTCGCGGCCGGTCTCAATTTCATCCGCCTCGCCACGCCGACGACCGATGACAGACGCCTGCCGGCGGTGCTCGCGCACACTTCGGGCTTCGTCTATTATGTGTCGATCACCGGCATCACCGGCGCGGCAATGCCTGATCCCGGCCGCACCGCCGCGGCGGTCGGGCGCATCAAGCGCCATTGCCGGCTGCCGGTGGCCGTCGGGTTCGGCGTGCGCACGGCCGAGCAGGCGGCAGTGATTGCGCGGGACGCCGACGGAGTGGTCGTCGGCTCGGCACTCGTGAACGCGCTCAAGGGCACGCTCGACCGCAATGACAGCGCAACGCCGGGAACACGCAAGGCAGTGACCGACCTGGTGGCGGAACTTGCCCGCGGCGTGCGCTCGGCCCGCGCGCAGGCCGCCGGCGAAGCGAGGCAGCAACCATGAACTGGATCTCCAACGTCGTGCGGCCGAAGATCCGCAATTACTTCGCCCGCCGCGACACTCCCGAAAATTTGTGGATCAAGTGTCCGGAAACCGGGCAGCTCGTCTTCAGCAAGGACGTCGAGGCGAACCACTTCGTGATTCCAGGCTCCAACTATCACATGCGCATGAGCGCTCCTGCACGGCTCAAGATGATCTTCGACAACGAGACCTGGATCGACGTCGCAGTCCCCGAGGTTCCGCTCGATCCGCTGCGGTTCCGCGACGAGCGCCGCTACACGGATCGCCTCAAGGACGCGCGCAGCAAGACCGGAACCAACGATGCCATCAAGCTCGGGCTGGGCAAGCTGGAGGGCCTGCCGGTCGTGATCGGCGTGCAGGATTTCGAATTCATGGGCGGCTCGCTTGGAATGGCCGCGGGCGAAGCAGTCATCAAGGGCCTGGAAACGGCGGTCGGCAAAGGCACGCCTTTCATAATGTTCGCCGCCTCCGGCGGAGCCCGCATGCAGGAGGGGATTCTGTCCCTGATGCAGCTTCCGCGCACTACCGTCGCGGTGCAGATGATGCGGGAATCGAGAAAACCCTACATTGTGGTGCTCACCAATCCGACCACGGGCGGGGTCACCGCCTCCTATGCCATGCTCGGCGACGTGCACATCGCCGAGCCCGGCGCGCTCATCGGTTTTGCAGGCCCGCGCGTCATCGAGCAGACCATCCGTGAGAAGCTGCCGGACGGCTTTCAGCGTGCGGAGTATCTCAGGGAGCACGGAATGGTGGACATGGTGGTGCACCGTCACCAGCTGCGGCCCACCTTGGCCAATCTGTGCCGGCTGCTGACCAAGGCGCGCCCGCCGATGGCCCCCAGTAGTGAGTAGGTCGGGTTAGCGCGGCCCCGGCGCGTGGAATTTTTCGCGTTTGTTGATTCCGCGCTAACCCGACGCGCTGCAACCGCAGCCGCAAGATGTCGGGTTACGCGCGGATCGACTTTGCTCACCTTCACCACCATATCGGGCCGCGCTAACCCGACCTACAGCTGATCGCCGCGCGCATGTCTTCCGTCGATTCCATTGTTGCACGACTGGCCGCGCTGCATCCCAAGCGAATCGATCTTTCGCTCGAGCGCATGTGGCGCATTCTCGACGCGCTTGGCCATCCGGAACGCGGGCTGGCGCCGGTGATTCACGTTGCCGGGACCAACGGCAAGGGCTCGACCATCGCGTTCATGCGGGCAATCCTGGAGGCTGGCGGCCTGCGCGTGCACGCCTATACCTCGCCGCATCTCGTGCGCTTCAACGAGCGCTTTCGGCTCGGGAACGGGGCTCTGGCAACGGACGACGAGCTGGCCGCAGTCCTTGCCGAATGCGAACGCGTGAACGCCGGCGCGCCGATTACCGTGTTCGAGATCACCACCGCGGCAGGTCTTCTCCTGTTCGCCCGGCATGCGGCCGACGTGCTGCTCATGGAAGTGGGGCTCGGCGGCCGGCTCGATGCGACCAATGTCGTGGAGCGTCCGCTCGCCACGGTGATCACCCCGGTTTCCTTCGACCACGCCGAGTTTCTGGGCAGCAGCATCGGCGAGATCGCAGCGGAGAAAGCCGGCATCCTCAAAGCCGGCATTGCCGCAACGGTTGCCGCGCAGCCGCGCGAGGCGCTGGCGGCGATCGAGCGATATGCCGCGCGCATCAAGGCGCCGATCAGGGTTGCGGGCGAGGACTGGACGGCAACCGAGGAGCGCGGCCGTCTGGTCTATCAGGACGATGCCGGCCTGCTCGATCTTCCCGCGCCGAAGCTTTACGGGCGCCACCAGTTCGAGAATGCCGGTGTTGCGATTGCAGCGTTGCGCTCCGTCGATGCATTTGCGCTTGCACCTGCCGCGTTTGAGCGGGGAATTGCCGCAGCCGAATGGCCGGCGCGCATGCAGCGCCTTGCGCAGGGCGCGTTGGCGAAGCTCGTGCCGGCCGGCGCCGAGCTCTGGCTCGACGGCGGCCACAATATCGATGGCGGTCGCGCGGTCGCCGACGCGCTCGCGGATCTGGAGGAGAGAGTCCCGCGGCCGCTCATCCTCGTGGTCGGCATG
>Ga0306924_10000507_pt1 | contig 32727 bp, 35 predicted proteins | sample sta12Can44000111_FD_203756 | JGI IMG/M metagenome (GOLD analysis project Ga0306924, IMG submission 203756) | Lab enrichment of tropical soil microbial communities from Luquillo Experimental Forest, Puerto Rico - statanox.12C.anox.44.000.111 (v2)... | ecosystem: Environmental > Terrestrial >... | reverse complement strand
CGTCGCGGAGCTTGGTGTTACGCTGCTGGTTTTTTCGATCGGTCTGGAGTTCAACTTTCGCCGGCTGCTGCGGCTTGCGCCCACTGCGGGATTGGTAGCTTTAATCCAGGCCGCTGCAATGATCGGGCTCGGCTATTTGGTGGGGCGGCTGATGGGCTGGACGCCATGGGAGAGCTTGGTGACCGGCGCGATTGTCTCGATTTCTGGCGCCGTCATCGTTGCCAAAGTCTTCGAAGAAGTGCGAGTGGATTCGAGGGTGCGCGAGCTAGTCTTCGGCGTGGTGCTGTGCGAGGACGTGATCGGGATATTACTGTTGGCGGTGTTGATCACGTTTGGAAACGGCGGCGTGCTGTCGTTTCACGAGCTTGAGATCGACGCGGGCCGCCTAGGCTCATTTATCATTGTGGCGATTGTGATCGGCTTGATTACGGTCCCGTACGTGGTGCGTGGAGTTGCGCGTTTCAAACGGCCGGAAACACTGGTGATTACGAGCCTGGGGCTGTGCTTCGCCTTCGCAATGATCGCCGAGCGGTTAGGTTACACGGTCGTGCTAGGCGCATTCCTGGCGGGTTCGTTGGTGGCCGAGTCGGAACAGGGAGCAGTGGTTGAGAAATTGATCGAGCCGGTGCGGCACATTTTCGGCGCACTCTTTTTTGTCGGAGTCGGGATGCTGATTGAGCCGCAGCTGCTGGCAAAAAACTGGCCAGCACTCGCGGTGCTTACCGTTGTGGCCATTGTGGGCAAGACAGTCTTCGTCTCGTTAGCCTCGATGCTAATTGGCGAACGTCCCGATACCGCTGTCAAAACCGGATTTGCAATGGGGCAGATCGGCACGTTCTCAATCCTTTTCGCCCTGGCGGCGGCCGGCGATGCCATGGGCGGTTTGCTTTACTCTTTGGCGGTGGCGCTCAAGGCAGTAACCTCGGTTCTGTGTCCACTGCTCATCCGGGCGTCCAACCCAGCTGCCGATTGGATTGACCGCCATCTCCCAGTAGGAGTTCAGAACGCGCTTTCAAAGTATGGCGCATGGCTGGACCGCACCCGCAAACTCCGTCCAACCGATGGCATTGAACGAGGCAAAGCCGGTTAAGAATGTCCGCTTATGGCACAAAGTAGACATTCCTCGATTGAGTTCCAATGTCCGCTTTTGGGGGTAAAGCGGACATCGCGATTTGATGACCTCATGTCCGCTTTTGACCCAAAGCGGACATCGCTGAGGACTTCCAGTCTGCCGGTTTGACCCGCTACGATGGCAGACGTTTGGGGGCGAAGGTCCAATGACGCGACGCGACTTCATCACCCTTCTAGTCGGCACGGCAGCAACTTGGTCGATTGCCTCTCGTGCGCAACAAGCCGGCAAGGTCTGGCGCATCGGATCCCTTTCTCCTGGGGCATCTGGTCAAAGCGATAACCTAAAGACCTTCATGCAGGGACTGAACGATCTCGGTTACGTTGATGGCAAGAATATTCAGTTCGAGCGGCGCGTTGCTGACGGAAATCTCGATCGCCTGCCGGCACTAGCTGCTGAATTGGTACGGGCTAACGTCGACGTCATTCTGGCCGAATCATCGTTCGCTGTCGAAGCGGCGCGGGCAGCGACCAAAACAGTCCCCATCGTGATGATCGGCGTTGGAAACGCCGTCGGCAGTGGGTTCGTAAAAAGAATCTCTCAGCCGGGCGGAAACATCACCGGGCTTACAAACGATTCCATCGAAGTTAGCGGCAAGTATTTGGAGTACCTACGTGCCGCGGTTCCGGATTTGGTGCGCGTCGGAGTATTAATTGACCCCAAACACCCCAACCATCCCACGGTCCTGAAACAAGTCCAAGTTACCGCGAAGGCGATCGGTGCCTCTGTCTCCACGATCGAATTGCGCTCTGTGAGTGATATCGATCCAGCCTTGCGCTTAATTCAACAAGACAGCCTGGACGCGTTAATCGTTCCGCCCGATCCCACGTTTCCTATCATCTATCGTCAGATTACGGAGTTCGCGATCAGCAATCGGCTGCCCACTATGTTCGGGCAAAGGCGCGGTGTTGAAGCTGGTGGCCTCATGGGCTACGAGCCCAACCTGACTGATATGTACAAACGCGCTGCCGCTCTGGTTGATAAAATTCTCAAAGGCGCGAAGCCGGCCGATCTGCCGGTAGAGTTTCCCACCAGATTTGAGTTCATCATCAATCTCAAGACCGCGAAGGCGCTCGGCCTTACCGTGCCGCCTGCGCTCCTTACCAGCGCCGACGGGGTGATCGAATGAGGCGGCGCGATTTAATCGTACTTGTCGGCCGCACTATCACGCGGTCGATCCAATAACGATAACAATAATCTCTGGGGAGGACTGAACATGTTGTCTCGTCGCAATCTTTTCAACGTCACGCTTGGCGCCGGCGCAAGCCGGCTGCCGCTGACGCGAATTTCAGCCCAGACTGGAACGCAAACGGCGAAGCGGGTGATTGCGGACGCCCAGGTCCACCTCTGGAAGGCGGAATCGCCCGATTGGCCCTGGGTGCCCGGCGCCAAGCCGCAGCTTCCTGAGCCGATGACGATTGAGCGCCTCTTGCCGATGATGGATGAAGCCGGCGTTGACCGTGTCGTCGTCGTGCCGCCGTCGTGGCCGGGTGACCGTAACGACTACGCGCTCGAAGCTGCACAGCACTATCCCAATCGCTTCCATGTCATGGGCCGCATCCCGCTGAAGAATTCTCAATCAGTCGCGCTGCTGCCGAAGTGGCTCGAACAGCCGGGCATGCTCGGTGTGCGGCTCACTTTTAACACCGACCAGACGATTGCGTGGCTGACCGACGGCACGGCCGACTGGCTTTGGCCGGCGGCCGAGAAGGCGCAGGTGCCCGTCTATTTCTTCGCGCCCTACAACGTGTCGAAATTCGCAGCCATTGCCGAGCGCAATCCGGGCCTCACGCTGATCGTCGACCACATGGGCCTGACTGGCTCAATGCTAAAAGACGGCTTTATCAAGGAAGCAATCGACCAGTGTGTTGCGCTCGCCAAATATCCCAACGTGAGCGCTAAGTTATCCGGCTCGCTGGTTGTTTCTGCGGAATCGTATCCGTTTCGCGACGTCGCAGTGCATCTGCAGCGCGTATTCGAAGCGTATGGGCCCCAGCGCTCCTACTGGGGCACCGACATCACGAATTCCTTCGCCAAAGCCACGTACCGGCAGCGCATCACTCATTTCACCGAGGAACTGCCATTCCTGTCCGAAACGGACAAGGACTGGGTTATGGGCCGCGCAATTTTGGCAAGATTGCACTGGAGTTAGGGCGGGTATGGCTGAACCATCGATCGACTGTAGGCGCACCTTCAGCCCCTCATGTCATTAAGCATCCCGCTGCCGCTCCTTGGTCGCACCGGCGAGGTGATCGAATAGAATCCATTTTGCTGCAGTGCACGAGTCCGCTTTTGGCACAAAGCGGACATCCCAGTCGCACCCAACGATGTCTGCTTTTGGGGGTAAAGCGGACATGACGCGAACCTGATGCGATGTCCGCTTTTGACCCAAAGCTGACATTGTTGCGTGACACTATAGTCGGCCGGCAAATCAGGCTAGAATAGTGTGAACGGGGAAGGGGGAACTCCTCATGGTGTCGGTCGTCCGCCCGCTTATTGCCGCTGCATTCAGCGGCTTGATTGCTGCCTCGGTGATGCCCGCCGACGCCGCCAAGCGGCAACCCGCGCCGCAGCCGGACGTCGAGCGCTCGGCGAGCGGTACGATCATCCAGCCGACCACAACGATCGTCCCTGACGGCACCGGCCACAGCAGGGTGATCGTGATCCCGCGGCGGCGCTCTTATCTCGAACTCGGGACCGAGGTCTCGATCGGCGATCGCAAGTACCACGATTACTATCGGTGGCCCGGCGGCGATCCGGGTCGGCCCAACTGGTTCTACGGCTGGGACTATCAAGGGTACGGCCACTATCCACTGCCGTGGGGTAACGGCGCGCCGGAGTACGACGGGTATTAGAGCGAGCCTTTGCCCCAGTCGATCTCACCATTAGACTTGAGCGCGCTGATCCGATGATGAGGTTGGTCGCTCTCCGGCTCCGTTCTGATCTCGATTTCTCACAGCCGAAGTTTCAGGGTGTCAGCCGCTTTTGACCCAAAGCGGACATCGTCGGCCGGATGGATTGTAATAAAAGCACAATGGAACAAAAGGGGCCGGTCTTTCCCGGCCTACACCAGAGATTTCTACCGGCGACAATTTATTTCCACGCTAGTGGTCTTTATGGGCTGACGTATTTGCCACGGGCGAGCTAACTCGAAGCGAAGACGTGTAGAGATTGGCACCGTGCACGAATACCTAAATTCGTGTTTACCTGCAGCACCGATCCCACCTATCCCGGGAAGGATTTCATCTCCCAGCATCACGACGCCGTGTGGAAGGGCTGCTGCCTGACGCCAAATATAGCAAGTCGTGGCATTTTCTGTAATTCGCAGTCGCAATTCATCGCCGACATTAAGATTGACGTACTCGACAGAAGATTCGACGTCGATTGTGACCAGCATCATTCTTACCGGTATTCAATACCAAAGACACCCCACGTATCTATCCTGCATTGACCATACTCAATGCGAAAGAATCCCTTCTCACCCCATGAGGTGTCCCAGCTGTTCTTGCAGAGCCAACACTGATCAACGTCATTATAGCCTATCAACGCAACGCAGTGGCCGCCCAGACGTGAGCCGGTCACATGCCTGTAGATACCGGATCTGTATGCAAGGAAATCCTTATACACATCTAAGGCAACCGTAACTGCACCTTTACGCACCAGCCAATGCTTAATGGAACTTTGGGATGGCAGATTCGAGAAACTCTTGATTTTAGTAAGGCGACGTTTCGAGTCTTTGCAAAGTTTGCACGGTTGATCGTGATCCGTGTACGGAAAACAGGCTTCATCTACGGTTCCTGGATTGACACAGTGTGGTAGTGCTTTGGCCGGCCACACGCGGTGCCACATGTCGCTCCGTCAGCAGGGCCAAAGCAAAAAAACAGGTGAGCCTCGGACAAGTCCAGCTTGGGATTGGCGTGCTTTCGGTGGCGGCTTACGGGGCTTCAATCGCGCCGAGACTTCCAAAAGCCACGCATGATCCGCAGTTACCCTGGTCCCGTATCTTTGTAACGTAATTCTTCCTCTCTATCTTTCGATAATCGAACGCATTGGGTAATCTGGTACCTGGATGGTAGTGAATGGGTCCAGGAAATCGAAAATGTGCCGGCTCGGCTGCGCCTAGTCGCCTTAGCTGCTGTTCCTCTGATAACTGCCAAATCGGGTTATCGCCAGCGATCCACTGAGCGTTGTTTCTTTCGATATCACGTTGAATGTCGGCGAAATCAAGCTGCCCGTTTGCCATCATAAGCCCCCGATGCCGAGAAAAGTTCTATCTGGTCTCCCTAACTAAACTGATCTCATATTGGCGAATTTACAAGATCTGTGAACGTTGCCGTCTGGACGCTATTGGGCGCAGGGCAGATATATCGCAAACCCAATGTCCGCTATTGGCACAAAGCAGACATCAAGACGGCGCTGCCTAATGTCCGCTTTTGGAGGAATAGCGGACATCGGTCAGACTGCTTGTGATGTTATGACCCGAAGCTGACATGCCAATCCGATTGTTGGATCAGTGACAGCGGTTTGCGGCCTGGGAACCTTCCACTGATCAGGCCATGACCACTAAGGTGGATTTCCTGCTAGAAATGATCTATCGGCGGCGGTCGGCTAAAGATATCCGTGGCGCCGGTACCGTCTGATCGCTCGCCTGTCGGCACGAGAGCAACGATGGCGCACAACATCGATAGCCCGATCGTCGGAAACCCAGAAGCACCGCGTGTTATCCGCATGCATGCAGACGACAACGTGGCCATCGTCGCTAACGACTTTGGCATCCCCGCAGGTGTGCAGCTGCCGTCGGGGCCTGCACTTCGCGAGCGCGTGCCGCAAGGCCACAAGGTGGCGCTGGTCGATCTCGCTGAAGGCGCACCCGTGCGCCGTTATAATGTCGTAATCGGCTACGCGGCGCAGGTACTGCCAGCAGGCTCCTGGGTCAATGAGCAGAGGCTCATCATGCCGACGCCCCCGGCGCTCGAAGGGCTACCGATTGCGACCAAGAACGCACCGCTCGCGCCTCCCCTCGAGGGCTACGCATTTGAAGGCTACCGCAATCCCGATGGGTCTGTGGGAACTCGCAACCTGCTCGCCATAACCACAACCGTCCAATGCGTCTCTGGAGTAGTCGAGCACGCGGTGCGCCGGATCCGCGACGAGTTGCTCCCCAAGTACCCCAATGTCGACGACGTGGTCGGCCTTGAGCACATTTACGGCTGTGGCGTAGCGATCGAGGCGCCAGACGCCGAGATCCCAATTCGAACACTCAGAAACATCAGCTTCAATCCGAATTTCGGCGGCGGCACGATGGTCGTTAGTCTTGGTTGTGAGAAACTGCAGCCCGAGCGTCTGTTGCCTGCTGGCACGATGCGGGCCCGCGGAGCTGCTGGCTTGCGCGATTACGATCTTATCACGCTGCAGGATCCGTCGAACATCGGCTTCGACGCCATGATCAGCTCGATCATGTGGACGGCCGAACAGCACCTGCAGGTTCTCGACAGACGAAGGCGGGAGACTTGCCCGGCCTCAGCTTTGGTCGTCGGCATGCAATGCGGCGGCAGCGACGCTTTCTCGGGTGTGACTGCCAACCCCGCCCTCGGGTTCGCCAGCGACCTGCTGGTACGCGCCGGGGCGACGGTCATGTTTTCGGAGAACACGGAGGTCCGCGATGGCGTAGCGCAGCTTACCGCACGCGCGGAAAACGCTGATGTGGCGAAGGCGCTGATTGCAGAGCTCGGCTGGTACGACCGCTATCTCGAACGCGGTAGCGTCGATCGCAGTGCTAACACAACGCCAGGAAATAAGAGGGGCGGCCTTTCGAACATCGTCGAGAAGGCAATGGGTTCGATTATCAAGTCGGGCACGGCACCGATTTCTGGCGTGGTGCCGCCAGGTGAGCGCGCGCTAGTCAAAGGGCTGCTTTATGCCGCGACGCCAGCCAGTGATTTCATCTGTGGCACGCTGCAGCTAGCGGCCGGTATGACCCTGCACGTCTTCACAACCGGTCGCGGCACCCCCTACGGACTTGCGGCAGTGCCTGTAGTCAAAGTCGCCACCCGTAGTGAGCTGGCGCGGCGCTGGCATGATTTGATGGACGTCAACGCTGGCCGCATCGCAACCGGCGATGCGACGATCGAGGAGATCGGCTGGGAGCTGTTCCAAACCATACTCGATGTTGCGAGTGGTCGCCGGCGCACCTGGACTGAGAAATGGCGCTTGCACAACTCGCTGGCCTTATTCAATCCCGCCCCGGTCACCTGACGGGAAGATCGCAGCAGCAAGTAAGGGTAATTAACTTGCAGACGGTCGAGCGTAGAACAATCAGGAAGATCTCGTGGCGATTACTACCGCTGATCGTCATCATCTACTTCGTCGCGTACATCGACCGCACCAACGTCAGCTTCGCCGCGCTGACGATGAATAAAGACCTGGGTCTTAGCCCCTACGTCTTCGGCTGGGGCGCCGGCATCTTCTTCCTGGGTTATTTTCTCTTCGAGGTCCCTAGCAATGTGATCCTCGAAAAGGTCGGGGCGCGGATCTGGATCGCACGCATTATGATTACGTGGGGTCTCGTGTCCGGCGCGATGGCGTTCGCCTCGGGTCCCGCGAGCTTCCTAACCCTGCGGTTTCTCCTCGGCGTCGCCGAGGCAGGGTTCTTCCCGGGCGTGATCCTCTATTTCACCTACTGGTTCCCCAAGTCCTACAGGGCGCGCGTGATTTCGGCCTTGTTCATTGCCGTGCCCGGCTCGAACGCAGTAGCCGCGATTATCTCGGGTGCGGTTCTTGAGATGGATGGGCTACTCGGACTCACTGGTTGGCAATGGATGTTCGTCGTTGAGGCCATTCCCGCGGTGCTTCTCGCTTTTGCTGTCCTGGCGCTGCTAACCGATCGCCCGGCGGTGGCGACGTGGCTCGCGCCGGCGGAGCGGGAATGGCTCGAGAGTGCTCTACGGGACGAGCGCCGTCAGATCGAGAGCGCCGGGCACCTCGGCCTTTTTCAGGCCCTCACCGACGCGCGCGTGCTCATACTTTCCCTGATCTATCTCACCATTGTCACCGCCACATACGGCATCACCTTCTTCCTGCCGCAGATCGTTAAGGGGATTGGTCTGTCTAATATAATGACAGGGCTGGTGACGGCCATTCCCTATACGATTGGCACGATTGGCATGCTGCTGTGGGGGGCGTCCTCCGATCGATACGACGAGCGGCGCTGGCACTTCTGTGTAGCCTGCATGCTTGCAACAATCGGCCTTATCGGTGCTGGAGTTTTTGGTAGCTCGTTCCTGGCGCTTGCCTTCATGGCGGTTGCAACAATCGGGCTATACGGCTCCAAGCCCGCATTCTGGCCGATGCCGTCGTTATTTTTGACTGGCACAGCCGCCGCGGGTGGCATCGCGATGGTCAATTCAATCGGCAATCTGGGTGGCTATTTTGGCCCATTCATCGTCGGCTGGATCAAGGACAGCACGGGAAGTTTCGAAGCAGGACTTTACTTCCTCGCTGCCTGTGCTCTTGCGTCTGGAATCATCGCCTACTTCGCCGTGCAGACTTCGGCGGCGATGACGGCCCGATCTGACATGGCGACGCCCGCCGAGTGATCATGACCGACGCGCGGCGGCGAACCTTGTTCATCTACTAGGTCATCCGGCCGTCCGCGGAGCTAAAGCCGTCGCGAAGGGTAATGTCTGCTTTTGGCACAAAGCGGACATGGCGCGGCTGAGTTCCGATGTCCGCTTTTGGGGGTAAAGCGGACATGAAGGAGCGCCCATCCGATGTCCGCTTTTGACCCAAAGCGGACAGGGGCCGCCGATTTGTGCTGTGACGCACAACGTCGTTCAGTGCTGTGGTAGGAACCAAGAGAGGGGACCGATGAAGATACCGGCAAAACGGATGGCGGTTTTACGTGAGCACATTCGTGCAGAAAGCGAGCACGACATGGACGCTTTAATCGCGGGCATGACGTTCGATTGCTTCAATGACGTGGTCGGGGTGCCAAAGCGATTCGTCGGACCGGAGCAAACTGCTGAACGATACCGTAAACATTGGGAAGGGTTCCCCGATTTTACAGTACGAGTCCGGCGCGTTCTCTGCGCGGACGAAAACTGTGTCGTGACCGAAAATGAGTGGCGTGGAACCCATCTTGGGACCTTTCTGGGTTGGCCCGCAACCGGAAAGCCGGTGCGCGTGCGCGCGATCGTCGTCTGGCATTTCAAGGGCGATGAGCTGTGGGGTGAAACAGTATTTTTCGACAACGCCTCGCTTCTCAAGCAGATCGGTGCCTCGATCGATATTCCTCCGCCTTCGGGGCCGATGAAGCCCGCGACATTTAAGCTTGACGACGCGCCGTTGATCGGTCACGGCGAAAAATTCGAATAGAGCGAGATCGCAGAACCGCGGGATCGTTAGACTCGTTACCGCCGGTTGATTCCTTGGCGGTCGCAATCTCGACCCGGAATGTGCCTGTAGGACGGCAGCTGCCGCGTCTCTCTGTTAGGTCGGGAAAATCGCGCTGCTCCGCTCACCAGTTAGGGCTATGCGACGCCGGAACGCGCCAAGCGGAATTCGGTTCCGTCGTCACAGCCAAAAAAGAACATGTCCGTTATTGGGAGCTAAGCGCCATTGCACCTTGTGTGTGGTCTTAGCCCTTGGTATCTCCAAATTTCAACGTCACAAGACTGTCACAACCCAAAAATCTGGCGCAAGATGAGCTTTGAAATTGAGCGTAAGTTCCTTATTCGTAACGATTCTTGGCGAAGTTCCGCAACACGCTACACAAAAATCCGGCAAGCTTATCTCGACTCCAATGCAAAAGTATCGATCCGCGTTCGCATCAAGGATGACGGCAGCGCGACCTTAACCCTCAAATCCCGATCATCAAAGCTGCGTCGACGAGAATTTGAGTACGCTATACCGACGTCGGACGCCGAAGAGCTGCTATCGCTCAGGCGGGGTCACATCGTTGAAAAGGTGCGCTATATCGTTCCCTGCGGCAATCTGAATTGGGAAATCGACGTATTTTCTGGTGAAAATCTTGGTTTGGTTACGGCCGAAATCGAACTGCTCGATGAAAATCACCAGATTGAATTGCCGCCATGGATTGGCTCAGAAGTTACTGGCCAGGATCGATACTACAACGGCACCCTTGCGCAACATCCATACGGTTCGTGGCTTCGCTCGGATGCAGCGGTGGCTGCCGAATAACGCCAACGGCACCACCTCAATAGACGTGTCGTTACCACCACGAGAGGTGGGATTTGGGTTGCAGCGGCGAAACTCAATAACAAAAAAGTACCCGCGAGTGCATTTCGGTCTGGGAGCTGTCACGCCGCTCCAAATAAACTGCAGATCCAGTGCCATGCCAGTTTGATTGCGTTAGGTCGACGACGGACGAGGCTTCCGTGTCCGCTGCCGTCAGCGCCAGTGCTGAGAGCGCCGCCGAGCGAACCAAAGGGCGTCAAAGTTGCCGAGTTTTGGCCGAATTCGAATAAGCATGGCATTCCTCCTTTTTGTTTTTGTTTTCGCGATCGCCTACCTCTGCGCTCAAAATAGTGTCCGCGGCCAATTTAGCATAATACCTGATCTGCGGCAGCCTTCGTGCAAGTTGCCGACGGTCTTCTACGATCCTTGCTGCAGGCGCAGCTATCATATGCGCTGGCATGCGCTTCGGTCGATGCCCACAAGACAGAGAGCAACTTTACCGGCGCCACAAAATGCTGCACTGCATAATGTCTGCTTTTGGCACAAAGCGGACATTCAACTGTCGCCCGCCAATGTCCGCTTTTGGGGGTAAAGCGGACATCGGCTGGCCCGCCGGCCTTCAGTATGCCTTGCCGCGCGCGGATACCGGCCAGAGCGTTTCGACCTTGCCCTTGCGGATGGCGACATACCAGTCGTGCACGTTGCAGGTCGGATCGCAGTGCCCCGGCACGAGCCGCAGCTTCTCATTGATCTTCAGCACGCCTTTGGGATCGTCGATGACGCCGTGCTCGTCTGAGCATTTGACGTATTTCACGTCATCCCGGCTGTAGACGAAAGGCAGGCCGGAATCGATCGACTGGGCCTTCAGCCCGGCGTCGCAGATCGCTTTGTCGGGCTTGGCGTGGCTCATCACGCTGGTCAGGATGAAAAGCGCGTTTTCCCACTCGCCCTTGTCGATGCGCTTCCCGTTCTTGTCGAGGATCCGGCCATAGTCGGCGTCCATGAAGGCGTAGCTGCCGCACTGAAGCTCATTGTAGACGCCCGAGCAGCTCTCAAAATAGTAGCTGCCCGTTCCGCCGCCACTAACGAACTCGGGCTCGAGCCCTTCCTTTTTTAAACTTTCGACCGTTTCCTTGACCTGAGCGATCGCGGCGTCGAGCTTGGCCTTTCGGTCCTCGTATCTCTCAAGGTGCTGCATTGCGCCCTGATAGGCCTGGATGCCGGTGAACTTGAGGCCGAGTGCGGCGTCGATGGCCTTTGCGATTGCCACCACCTCCACGGCCGTGCTTACACCGCAACGGCCCGCGCCGCAGTCGATCTCCACGAAGCATTCGAGCGTCGTGCCGTGCTTCTGGGCGGCTGTGGAAAGCTCGGCGACATTTGCCAGATCGTCGACGCAAACGACGATGCGTGCGCCGTAACGCGGCAACCGCGCCAGCCGGTCGATCTTGGTTGGATCGCGCACTTGGTTCGACACGAGTACATCCTTGATACCGGCGCGTGCGAAGACCTCGGCCTCCGAGACCTTCTGGCAGCAGACCCCAATCGCCCCTCCGAGCTCCTGCTGCAGGCGCAGCACGTCGATCGATTTGTGCATCTTGCCGTGCGCGCGGTGGCGCATGTTGTGGGCTCTGGCATAGTCACCCATCTTGCGGACGTTGCGCTCAAGCGCATCTAGATCGAGGATCAGGCATGGCGTCTGGATCTGATCCTCTGACATGCCGGGAATAGCCGGGACATCATACCCGACCTCGAGACCGGCGAATTTGGCTTCGATGTTCATGTCGTATTCTCCCATGGCGTTCAGCGAGGTCTGCTTTCGGGGGGTAAAGCGGGCATCGCATGGGGACGCTTCAATGTCCGTTGTGTACCTTTCTTACTCGCCTTCGCTTGTGAGGTCATGTTGCACGGTATTGTCGGTTTCCGCCTTGTCATCACGCGGCTCGAAGGCAAGTGGAAAATGAGCCAGAACCATCGCGATTTCAGGGTGCTCGCGTTGGGGAAATTCAGGTGATCCGAAAAGCTGGTGGAAACGTAAGGTGGCCGACCGACGTGCTTTACATCTTCATCCCGCCCAAACTCGCGCCGGGGAGGTAGCTCCTCTGACGACAAAGCTCCTCTCGTTCGACGTCTTTGGGACGCTCATCAGCGTCCGAGACGGCTCGTACGAAGCCTTCCGATCTATCCTCGCAGACTGCGGGCGTTCCGATGTTCGCGTCGATCACTTTTGGGAATACTGGGAGGGGAGGAATATTGCACATTACTGGGAGCCGTATCGCACCTACAAGGAGATCTGTGAACTGTCGTTGGGGGAGGCACTCGCACATTTCGGCATTCGAGGACATCCGAGCCTGATCCGTCGCTACTTCGACGCCTTCCGTGGCTTTGAGCTCTATCCCGACGTTCTACCCACCCTCGATGCGCTGGGCCAGCGACATCGGTTGGCCATCGTCTCGAACATCGATGACGATCTTTTGGATGCGACCCCGCTTGGCTGGGAGTTCGACTTGGTGTGTACCGCACAGCGTGCGAGAGGCTACAAACCCGACGGCACACTGTTCCGATATCTCATGGCGCATTCGGGTGTCGCGCACGACGAAATCCTCCACGTCGGCCAATCGCAATTCACCGACATGGTAGGGGGAAAGCCCCTCGGACTCACGATTGCATGGATCAATCGGCGCGGTATCGATTTGCACCCGTCGGTGCCGCGGCCGGATTTCATCTTCGCCGATATCGCATCGCTCATTCCGCTGCTCGACGGGCGAGCCATTCGCAACGGCTGACCGGAACTAGAGGAGACGAACCACATCGGCGGACATCCCATCGACGGGGTGATCGAGTAACGAAAATTGCTGCACTGCATGAGTCTGCTTTTGGCACAAAGCGGACATCTAACGTTCCCCCTGCAATGTCCGCTTTTGGGGGTAAAGCGGACATCGCGGTTTCAGAGCGTCATTTCTGCTTTTGATGCCGTGGACGGCGCCCGCCCTGCAGTATCGAAGTGCTACAGTAGTTGCGTTGAAAGCGAGAGCAACCAAGGAGGTGAAACCACTGCCAACCTAGGAGCTGAAGCTTTGAGTGTGGGGCAGCGCTTTGAATGCGGGCTTTCGATTGGGACCTGATCCGCGCAGGGCATTATGGCCAGCGGCTTCACCGCCGTACAAACAGGCCGGACACATGACCGCACCCGACCAATGCTGCAGCAACGTCAGAAAGTTCTCGCCAAGGCGTCGTCCACACATGACCCAAAGCGGACATCGGCAACGCAAAATTGCTGCGCCCACAGTAGAATCGCCGCGGCGGTAGCAAGCCCAACCTATTGCACAGACCTTTCATTGGCCGCCCCTAGCAAATGGTACGACCGTCCGTTGCTCGCCGCTGACGATGCTGGCGACGTGATCGGCCCAAATGGCCAGAGCGTTTTTCACTTCTCGTGTGTAGACGGATCGGTTGTAGACACCGGCGACACCAGCCTTGTGGCCGCTGACGTGGTTCAGCACCGATTCAATAATGTGCGGCTGAATGCCGAGATCGGCCATGCGCGTCGCCGCCGTACGGCGCAGATCGTGGAGACGCCACGACACGATCCCGCTACGTCGATCCAAAGCTTTCTTTGCCGTATTCCAATTATTGAAACCGTGCGGACCGTTACCAAGAATACGCTTGTTAGATTCGCGACGAGATGTGCCGTCAATAATAGACCACGCCAGCCTGGGCAATGTGAGGAAATGCTCGAGACGGTTCTTGGTACGCGATGCCGAGATTATCCATAAAGGCCGTTTATCCAGCTCGCTCCACAGCATGCCGCCGACTTCTTCGCGGCGGGCGCCGGTCAGGATCAACAGCTTGACGATCTTGCCGTAGGTATCATTGCCGCAAGCGTTCCACACAGCAGCGAGCTCGGCATCAGGCAACACACGATCGCGGCGCTTAGGCTGTCCCGCCATGGCTCTAATTGCCGGGCAAATATAGTTAAAAATGAAGTATTTACAATATTAACGCGGCACTTTCCCCAAACAGCAGGTCGGAGAATTACCCCGCCTCGATTTCCCATCGTCAGCGGGTTAGTCCGCCATCTGCCGACGCAGACCTCGGTTCCAGGGTGCAGCCCCTATTTGCCAAGCGGCTCGCCGCCCGGTTGCGAAAGCCAGATCCAAGATTCGGTCTTCGCATCGTAGGTCGTAACGGTCGAAGATTCTGGACCGAGCCCCCGCTGCGCAAATTTGCTGAAGTTATAGATGCCGTCCACACCCGCAAAATCTGTTAGCCCATTAATGTATTGCCGCAGCTGCGCCGAAGTGGCCCCGGCACCAAGCTTACGCAGCGCCGACGTCACAATAAGTCCCGCATCCCACGAAGTCGCGACCATGTTGTCCGGCTTGAGCCCGCGTTTCATCAATGTCGCGTACATCGATTGTTGCGCGCTTTCGACGCGGGGATCGAGCTTCACGCTCGCCGGACGCGGCGGATAAAGGGCGGAAGCCAGAATCAGCTGCTTCGGCAGAAATGCCTGCCATTGCTTCATCGCCGCAAAAGTCTGATTGCCACTGGTCGGCGCTACCGGCAGATCAACGCCCACCTGCGCCATACTACGAAAAACGGTTGCCGCAGGCGCACCCGTGGTCCAGGCGATGATCGCCTGCACGCCCGCCCCCTTGATCCGCGCCATCTGCGCCGCCACCGAAACGTCAGATGGGTTGAAGTGCTCCTGGATGACCAGGTCCACCTTGTCCTTGTTCTCGTCATATTGGAGCACTTCGGCGACCGAGCGGTCGCCATCTTGGCCGCTCGCGTCTGTGGTCATCAACGTCGCGATCTTGGTCCACCCCATCATGCGATAGTAGCGCACCACTGCCGCGATTTGATCGGTCGAAGAGGAGCTCGTCGAAAGCACGTAACCGCCCGTTTTCGGATGAATGCCGGGGGAGAGGCAATATTGCACCGGGCCATTCTCCATGAGCGGCGCCATCGCGAGACACATTGCGACAAGGCTCGACCCCATGATCACCGCCGGCTGCGAGCCGACGATTTGACTGGCGAGCTGCACCGCGACTTGCGGCTGGGTCTGGTCGTCGCGGAAAGTGAAATTGAGCTTGTCACCGCCGATGCCGCCGGTCTCGTTGATTTGGTCCTCAAGCGCCGATAATGAATCTTTTTGACCCTGACCAACGAACGCAGCACTGCCGGTAAGCGGCAATACGACATTGAGGTCATATGTTCCGGCGGCCAGCGCTACACTCGAAAGAGTGGCCACAGCGATAGCGCCGGCTAAGCTGGCACATTGAAGTCGGATCAAGCGAACGTTCTTCATCATTTTTTCCCCTCACGAGCAGAGCATCACGATCCGGCCGGACCCTGTCAATTGGTGGAGAGAGCGATACTGCGAAACAACTTTCTCCGGTGCCGACCACACTCTCTTATCGACTTAGTCACTGGAATTACAATGGGATTTATTCACTCGCAGCGAAGCCTGCTTTCTTCGCCGGGACGTAATTCGAATCCCGGAATGCCTGTAAAAATTCTTTCCATAGCGTCCATATCGAACGAAAGACTGTAGCAAATCTCAGCCTGAGGCTTATGGAAAATGTGGACTGTGGGTACGACCCACGGGGGATTCTCATCATGGCTCGCCTCACTCATCAACTCACTGAAACAAAAATTCGCGCGCTTACTGAGGTCGGCATGTATCACGACGGCGCCGGCCTTTACCTACAGATCCGACCTCATGGTGCGCAATCTTGGATCTACCGATTCAGACTCAATGGTCGCACGCGCGATATGGGGCTCGGCTCACTCGCTGATATCGGTCTGGTCCGAGCTCGGGACAAAGCCGCCGGTGCGCGCACGCTGGTGGCTCAAGGAATTGACCCAATAGAGCACACACGCACACAGGCGACGATCCCCATGCCGCCGAAGCGGCATCTATCTCCGACCTTCGAGGAAGTCGCCGAGGCCTACATGGCTGACAGGCTCAAGCGCCTGCGCAGTGAAATCCACCGTCGCCAGTGGCGGCAAACGTTGGTGGACTACGCCTATCCGATCATCGGGAAAATGCCGGTCAGCGAGATCGAAACTAACGACGTGCTTGCCGTGCTCAGGCCGATTTGGGAAACCAAATGCGAGACCGCGGCGCGGTTACGTGGCCGCATCGAACGCATTCTCGCTCGCGCGACCGTCGAAGGATTGCGCAAGGGTGCCAATCCGGCGACGTGGCGCGGACACTTGCAGGAAGCGCTGCCGGCTCGCTCTGAGGTGCAGCCGGTGAAGCACTTTCGCGCTATGGAGTTCCGTGACGTCCCGGCCTTTATGGTCGAGCTGCGGCAGATTTCTACTGTCAGCGCAGTGGCGCTGCGATTTCTGATCCTTTCCGCCGCACGAACGGGCGAAGTGCTGGGCGCCCGCTGGTCTGAAATCGACTGGACCGAAAAGACGTGGACGATACCTGCCGCTCGAGCCAAGATGCGTCGCGCTCACGTCGTTCCGCTTTCGGCCGGCGCCCTCGCCGCTCTCCGTGAAGTCGAACCGCTGCGCGGCCTGAGTGACGATCTCATCTTTCCTGGCCGGAAGGGTAAAGCGCTTTCGTGCATGACCTTGCTCGCCTTGCTTCAGCGGCGAATGAGCCGGCCCGCGACATGTCACGGTTTTCGAAGTTGTTTTAGAGACTGAAAAAGAAGCGCCGAAATTCGCCGCCGCCACGTCTGCGCCCGACACCGGCGGAACCTCCGCAACCGAAACCCATAGAGCCTACGAAGCCGGCTCTGACTTTAGGGCCAAAGAAAAATACACGATATGCCAAGGACGTTGGTCTGGTGGCCGAGGGGGTCGAGGGCATCAGAAACAAGAAGTATCCCAATGCGCAGAAGGCCGCAGAGGCTCTAGCGCCGCGAGCAGAAGGCCCCGCCACGGAGCAGAGCAAGGTTGATCGCTTACGGCAAAAGATTAACCGGGCTTTGATGGGCGGCCCTGCGCACTAATCTCCGAAAACCTCCGAACATCTCCAAACAACTCCTCCGAACATCTCCAAACAACTCCGAAGAATTAAGCTCATAACGCGCGCATAGTTTCCACGCCAAACACACACGGCGTGGAGGCAAGATGCGCCCCGAAATTACCGGCAAGAAAATCCTGCCGCTTGAAGAACGCTTCGGTGTGACGGTCAACGTTGCGGCTGAATATACCGGAATCAGCAAAAGTCGAATTTACGAACTGCTGCACAGCGGTGAGCTCGAGGGCAAGATAATCGGCGGCCGCCGGATCGTGCTGGTGCCGAGTTTACTGCGCCTGTGCGGCCAGGCGCCGAGCGCGAAGCGTGAAACGAAAACGGCGAGGTCGGAGGAATCCGCTTCGCCGTAATTTGTTTTGCCTGGCGCTCGTTGCCCGGCGCTGCGGCGGTCACCAAGGGCAACAGCAAAGCAGCCCGGCTGGAAACCGGGCTGCCCCAAACCAAACCGCGACGCCAATCGCGGACCAACAACAAGGCGGTGCCATGCTTTACGTCCTTCCTGCCGATCCCGCAAGCCCCCTCGTTTCTCTCCCCAATCTGCGCTCGCGTGCGAAGCGCCGAGGTTATCGGATCTCTTACGACCGCAATACCGGCGCCTTCACGCTTGTCGATTCCCACCTGCGCCGGCCCATCGTGGGCCTAGAGCATGTCGGCCTTCCCGAAATCGCAAATGCGATCGAAGCGACTCGGAGGGGACAATGACTACGGCACTCGACGGTGTGCTGCGCCGGATCCTGGAATCCGCGTGTGAGGAGCACCAGGCAAACCTTTCTCCCAGCGCCGATTGGCGCACGGCGCCGGGAGATCAGACACGAGCGCCGAAAGGACTTGAACAATGGACATGAGAAAATATGCGAGGCGCAGCGCCTATATCAAAATCGATGATGTGCGCGATGAGCCAATCGACGGGACGATTGCCCACGTCAAAGAAGGCAAGTTCGGCAAGCCTGATATGACGCTGGAAAGCGGCAAGGTTCTTAGTCTCAACGGCAGCAATACCGAGATATTGATCGACGCTTTTGGTGCCGAGTCCGATTGCTGGATCGGCAAACGGGTGAAGCTGTCATTGGGCACGATCCATTATCAGGGCGAAGATAACGAGACCGTCGTCGTTGAACCGATCAAAAACAAAGATGCTCCCTTCGATGACGATGTTCCGTTCTGATCATCATGGCCCGCTTCACCAAAGAACAAAATCAAGAAATGGCCGATCGTGCCGAAGCGCGGTCGGCCGGCGAGGCGGCGGTCGTCACCGAGTACGGTGAGGAATGGGAGCGCGGCTTCTATGAGACGTGCGATCAGGCCAAGCGTGACCACGACCGTGATAGCGGGGTTTATGAAGCCGAGATTGAGCGCTTGGCGCTGTTGTCCGATCTTGATTATCAAATCGAACGCAAGGCTGCCGCTAAACGGCTCAACAACATCCCGGTGTCCGCTTTAGATCGCATGGTCAAAGCGAAGCGTCCCAAGAAGCCGAAACCTGCCGCACCTGAAATCAATTCTGATGAACTGAGGACTACTGCGAGTCACATTATCGACTGTCCGGATAGTCACGACGACGAAAAGCAAGCTGCACCCGGAAAATGAAACCCGCATGTTGTCGCTGGAGATCGACGACAGCGAGAACCAGACCAAGAAGGTGCTGGGTAAGGTCGCGCAGGTTGACGGATTGAACCTCTCAGCAACGCAAGTCGATTATAAACCTTGGCAGGATTTCCAGCGCTGGCTATCGGCAGGTGAACGCCGGGCGGTGGTGCCGTACGCCGCCGTGATGGTGAAATTGATCCAGCCGGTGGCGGTCCGGTTACGACGGGATGTTGGTCAGGTCATCTGTGCGATCAAAGCGCATGCCCTGGTCCATCGTGATCAGCGTGACCGTGGTGATGATGGCCAGATCATTGCTGATATCGATCACGATTACGACGCCGTCCGTAAGCTGATGAATGCGATTATTGCCGAGGGCTCGGGTGTCGCGGTCAATCCAGCCATTGCTGAGACTATCGATGCAGTCAGCAAGGCGACCATCGGCATGGACGAAGATCAAGGAGCTGATGCCAAGGCTATCGGCAAGCTGTTGAACCTCGATCGATCGGCTGCGTGGCGGCGCTTATCAGCCGCCTGCGACGAAGGCTACGTCGTCAATCTCGAACAGCGCCCTCGTATGCCGGGCAAGTACCGGACCACGGGCCAGAAGATCGAGCCGATGGCGATTCTGCCGCCGACGGCGGACTTAGCTGAAGACTACAACACATCTCTCTCTCTATCCCCCCTAAAATCCATGCACTCGTGCAACCGGGAAGAAATGGCTGAGGTTTCTCTAAGCGATAACGAGTGCAAGGACAGTGTGCACACGAGTGCAGAGTGTGACGCCGATCCCACCAGTCGAGTGCACGAGTGCAACCGCGTGCAAACCGACCTTGCACTCGTCAACCAATTGGATGGCAACGAGAAATCGACGCCGGTTGCACGAGTGCAGGGTTTTTCAGGAGAGAGTGAGACACATGTGCACGCCCTCGATGACGACCTCTCGATCTCTGATTTTGACCAAGACTTAACCCTCGTTTGCGACCACTGTGGTGGACCAGCCACCCCCAGTTCGCCGGTCCAACTCTGCGCGGTGGACGGCGAGGAGTGTCACCTGCACCCCAAGTGTCGGGCCGATTGGCTCGGAGATCTCTCGATTCCGCCTTACCTCAAACGGGAGCCGGGATCATGAATGAGTCCCGCCCACTCGTCGACTATTCCGACCTGCGCGCTTGACCCTTCGCCCTTGTTGCCGAAGCGACGAGCGAAGGCCGGGCACGCGATCGGCAGCCAAGCTGCTCACCAAAAACGAGGCGCGGCGGATCGCGGTCAATTACGCGCTGTCACGCTAACTCTCAAGCTCTTGAGGCCGCACCGCTCTGACTAGCGTTGGTTTCTGAACTTTCCAGACGAATCCAAGTGTATCCAAACGTCGTCGACGTTCGACTGGCATGGTTCGTTCTTTTGATCGTTGAGTGCTAACCCACTTCCCCAGGGGGAAACCATTTTCATTATGATCTTTCGGCACTCGGCAATGGCCCATGCGCTCTTTGTAGATTTTTAGATAATTGAAGCCCCTTTCCCACGCCGTCTCGAACGGATCCCAAACAAGCCCGAGTTCGTCCAATCGCGCTCGCCGCTCTACGGACATTTTATCTTTATCTACACGCTGAGCGCGTGCCCACGCGCCAAGAGGGTAGCCGTCCTGCCTATAGTCGACGGGGACACGGCAATGACCACAACGCTCTTTATAGAGTTTCAGATGCCTGTAGCCTTCGTCCCAATTCGTCTCGCGCGCGTTCCATACAAATCCGAGCGCATCAAGCCGCTGACGGCGCTCGATAGGCATTTCAGCCTTTAAACCGCGTTGAACACTCACCCAAGAACCGAGGTTATAGCCATTTTCTTTATGGTCCGGAGGAACGCGGCAATGACCTTCGCGCTCCTTGAAGGTCTTCAGATAATTGAACCCCTTTTCCCACAGCGTATCGAACGGAGAATCCCAGACAAACCCGAGTTCGTCTAATCGCTCTCGCCGATCGACAGACATTTTGTCTTTGTCTCGACGCTGAACACGTGTCCATGCGCCAAGCGCAAAGCCATCGTGTTTATGGTCGACAGGGACTCGGCAATGTCCCCCGCGCTCTTTGTAATCTTTCAAATGACGGAAGCCTTCTTCCCAGCGGTAAGCCAAGACGTCCCACACAAATCCGAGTTCGTCCAATTTTTCTCGACGCTGCTCAGGCATGGAAATTCGCTCTCGACGCTGTATAGAAACCCAACGACCTAGGCGAAAACCATTCTCCTTATGATTTTGTGGAACAAGGCAATGACCTGTGCGGTCCTTGTATATCTTCAAATAGCCGTAACCTTTTTCCCAATCCGCCTCATATAAATCCCACATAAATCCAAGCGCATCGAGCCGCTGCCGCCGCTCGACAGGTATTTGCGCCTTTAAACGTCGCTGATTGTTGACCCATTGACCGAGATTGAAACCATTTTCTTTATGGTTTTTTGGCACGCGGCAATGGCCCTCGCGCTCTTTAAAAGTCTTCAAACAACCGAACCCAGATTCCCAATCCGCCTCGTACAGGCCCCAGGTGAATCCGAGCTCCTCCAGGCGCGCCAGACGCTCGACAGTTAGCGAACTTTTCCGAGTCCGCAGTCCGTGGGCCCACTCTCCCAGCGGAAAGCCATCCACTTGATGGTCAAGGGGGACTCGACAATGCCCGCAGCGTTCTTTGTAAGCTTTTAAATGGAGGTAGCCTTCCTCCCAATCCGTCTCGTAGGGATCCCATGCGAATCCGATTTGATCTAGCCGCTGTTTCCGGATCGATGAAAGCGTTCCCAATTTGGCAAAACGACGCTGATGCGAAACCCACTTGCCGAGCTTTCCGTCTTCGTAGCCGCCAGGTACTCGGCAATGCCCCTGTTTTTCCCGAAACAACACCAACTTGCCGAACATCTCATCCCAACTAATGCCAATTGTATTTACGATCTCGGCAAAAATATTTGACTTTAACGCCGATAGCTCAATCGCAGGCTCGATCACTTCGATCTTTTCTGACAATCTTTTTGGATCAAATAGCTCGCCGCGACCCTTGGCTTCCTGCATTTCACGGACGATCTGAACGAGATCATCATCTTGCTCCTGCATCGCGTTGAGGACGTCCGCCACATCGGAAAACTCGGATCTTTTGAGCGCTTCCTCCAGCGTTTCCTCACTCTCCCTTTCAAGGAATAGCGGAATGACGACGTAGCCGACTTCCTTGTTTGATCCTCGCGGCTTTCGCATCGCCCGCCCTGTAGCTTGCGCGATATCTATCTTGCTGTGTCGGGGATCAATGAAAGCAACCATATCGACTGCGGGTACGTCGATCCCCTCAGTCAAACAACGAGCGTTAGTGATTAGCGCTTTCGGGGCATCGCGGAAATCGCGAATTAGTTGCTTTCGCTCGGAGCTTTTCTGCTCACCGTTGACGTGGGAGACGTAAAATTCTGGTAAGAACTGTTTAATGCCGCGAGCACCATCGGCGCTGAATTCTTTGGCGCTCGATACGCGACTGTGGAAGGTGATCGCACGCTTTGCGCCAGTTTCGTCAATTGCACGTTCAATGGCGATCTGGTTTGCGACCCATCCGGCTCGAATGAGATCGCCTTCCACCAGCGTAATGCCGTGCTTCAGAGTGAAGTCGTTAATCTCCTGTCCATCGACCACGGAGATTACGACCTTGTAGTTGCAGATGATGCCCTGCTGTGCGGCTTCCCCGAAAGTCAAGGTGTAAGCGCGCGGACCATAAACGGTTTCATCATTCATTGAAGCAAATTTGAAGTCGCCTTCTCGGTCGCGATGCCGAATGTCGTTCTTGCGCGGCGTTGCTGTAAGAAATAACCGTTTTTGTATTCTGACGTTCTCGTCCGAGAGTGAATGAGCGAAAAAACTACCTTCCCGGGTAGCGGTTTTATGTGCTTCATCAAAAACTGCGATGTCGAAAGGTGGCAGTCCGCGCATACCCTCCGACACGATGGGAGAGGACTGATACGTTGAAAAGACAACCTTGATGCTGTTTGGAGTATATCTTTGGATGAATCGACGGACTACATCGGGATCAGTATCGACACGAAATTCTGCGTCGCTGCGACGGATTGCTATTGTGTCGTTCTTATCTCTTAATAATTCTGGATCAGAACAAACGCAGATGTATGAAAACGCGGTGCCCCAATTATTATGCCGGGACCAATCGTCAAGAATCTGTTGAAGCAGCATGAGCGATGGCACCAGAACGAGAACCGTCGTCGGCTTCAACGCTTCCGCTGCCCATAGTGCGACCAGCGTCTTGCCGGTTCCACAAGCCATGACGACATGGGCGCGATCCGAGTTGGCAAGTGTTTCGCCGATGCGTCTGAGCGCCTCGATTTGGTCAAGGCGTGGACTAAGCTTGGGAATTGCAACTGGCTGTTCCCTTAGCCAGCAGCTGATGGTTCTAAAATCATCCTCTGTTAGGTCATCAAAATCGATCCCGCGAACCGTCCGCATTGCGTCGCGGTTCTTCACATCCTCGGCAAGCTCGTTTGAGTTCGTGAAGACTATGCGGTCGGCTGCTCGCTCCGTTAGCCCTAGGAACGGGGCTATCTCTGTGTAAGTGAGATAGGCCCGCTGCGATCTAAACTTGACTTGATAGGGAACGAGCGTGCCTATTCGTGTCCGAAAAATGCCATCGATGCCCTTGGTATCATTCGGCAGGTTCAACTGCTGGCGAATATCGAGTGGCACTTGTCCGACGAGCCAGACAGTCTCCGCCTGCATCTTTTGGTGGGTCGCGAGATAGCCTTCCACGAAGACTTCAAACGCGTCACCGACGATCTTCGTATTCTCGTCGCCAAGAGCGCTGATGCGTTCTTCCAATTCGGTGAACGACCGAAGATCGTCGTACAGGCCGCGTTGTACCAGCCGTCCCGCGTTGGCGTGCTTCGATGGCATTGTGCGATTTTGACTTGAGAACCCAGCCAGCTTGGAATTGATATTAAATCTGCTCACTGAGAATGAGAAGGTGCCGTGGGGATGGGTTTGAGGACTAGCCAAGTCGATTTCACGTGCGACGAGGCGCGAAAGGATCGCGGCCAATATTGCCAAGTTGCCGGAGCTATTGCGCAAGTCCTGACGCAGGTCTGGTATGCTGGTGTGCGCCAGAGCGGTGCCATTGTGATGCCATCCTGCGCAAAGCCAACCCTGACTTATTCTGCGAGAATGCAGCATGACGGATTCGGCTGGTCCTATATAAGCTAGGATCTCATCATGCCAGACGAGCAGTTCCGCTTCGCCATAACTCCAATCGAGAGGAATACCAAACAGCTTATTGGAGTTCTGGCTGAGTTCTTCCCTGCCGGCTCCAATTGCCAAGACTTGCGCTTAAAGTTCCAGGAAATTGCCAAGCGTAAGCACGCAACGTTTTATACCTGCTTGCATTTTGCCAAAACCAACGGCTGGATTGTCTCTGATGGCAGGATTTATTCGCTGAATTCTGATGGTTCTTGGCGAGATTGCTTTAAACCCTGTCCGATCGGAGAGCAGTTAGAGCGTCACCAGTTTGAGCATATTCTGACCCAGCGGACGGAGCGGATTGAGAAGTTGGAGGCGACAAATCGGCGCCTGACTAGCTCGCGTAAAGCTATTATTGCTGGTGAGGCTGCTGGTGCAGCTATTGGTGCCTTAGTGGTGATTATGTCCGATGTCACCCTTCCGATACGCCGGCGACTCCAAGCAGCTACTGGATTACTTGAGTATAAGACGCCGCAAGACGTAGCTGAATCGGCGAAGGTGTTCTTAACCTCGATATTCACTAATCCTGAGCAGAATATCGATCATCGGCTGACTGCGATTACAGCATTACGTCGATCAGAGGATGCGAGGATTATGCCACCAATCGAACGGCCTCCTGTTCGCACTGACGATGTGGAGCCGGTAGAACCACTCAAGGACCTAGTGGCGAGGCGGAGGGCGCGCGCGGATCGGATGGAGCGCGAAATGGCATTACAGCTGGCTGCGGATATGTCTGCCTCTCATGTGGTTATTCCCGGCGATAGTGGTGATGAGCGTGGCGGTGATTAATGGGTATGGTGATGGGTACAGGCGCACACTGACCAGTTTCCGCGAACAGAGCTTTGATTGTCCTGCGGTTTTGTATTGATGTTTGGAGGATGCTGGTGCGTTCATACCGGCGCCGGCATGGTGGTGAATAACCATCAGAGAGGGTGATCGCGAAGAAATACGGAGGTTCGTAACAGCACACATGATTGGTGGACGGCTATAAGCTCAGTGATGGCGCGATGGCGCAGTAGCAGCTGGTGCACGACCTGTTGGACAATTTGTCCATACCCCTACCCCCATCCCCCAAAATTCTCCGCGCGCTCGATTTCCAATACATGCGCGCAAATTTGTGAGCTATTTTTCGACCTTAGAAAGCATGCTTATTGTCACCATCAAGCATGCTTTTTGCTAATAGCATTGAGGAAGGGTGGTCGCACCATCCTTTGCTAATACCCTGATACTGGTTCATGCTTGGGGTTTGATGTGTATATTACGCGCATCACTTGATGGAGTTACTGGTGGGTCTGATGCGTACGATGTTGAATTAGTGTGCACTTGATAGTGACAACATCGATATTGGTGATTGCTCAAGTGGAATATACGTTGATGGTAGTGACACACACGATGTGATTTATGCTGATTGGGTTGAGGGTATATTTCTATCAAGTTCAGCCTTTAGATCTCTGTTTGCGACACCGAGTTGATAGATCTTCTCGTGCAGGCCCCCTATCCGTTTCTCCTTAGCTCTGTCCTTGAGTTCAAGGTGATCGATAATCTGGTCTTTGGTCTTGAGTTCACGCCGCAGCTGGACGTTTTCGATCCGCAGCGCGTCATTTTCATCCAACAGTTGTTGATACTCGGTGCCGGTGGGCTCGTGTCTGGGCATCGTCATGCTCCCTCTCCGGATCTACCAAGCAGAGGCGGCAATTGTAGCATTTCGACCAAGCGGTCGTTCTCCTCGTCCAATCTTCGATTTTGATCTCGTAGTTGCGCGATTGTGCCATTGAGTCTGTCGATACGTTCGATGCGTTCGCGCATGAGGATATGCAGTCTGCCGACAACGCCCTCTCTGTCTTCCAGTTGACGTTTAAGGACCACGATTGTGGTGCGCAATCCTTCGACTTCTCTCTGGAGCCGCAATTGGGCTCGGGTCGTGCAGCAACATTCGATGCTGGAACTTGGACTACTCGATCACCTCGTCGGCGCGGGCTAGCAGCGTTGGCGGCACATCGAGCCCGAGCACCAAGCGTCAGCCTCGATGCGATTGAGCAATCGTCGCCGAGCCACCGGCAACCCTGCAATAGAATTCAAGACAGGAACTTCGGGCGGAGGTAGCTTCCGGAGCGGTCAATCTGGATACTGGAGAGGCGCCGATTGAGCCTTGATGCGGAAGAGGCTGCACCACAGCCAACGCGGTGCGCGATCGTTGTAGATGCCTCGTTGCCGGCCGGACGCGCGGCGAACGCGGCAGCCGTGATCGCGCTTACGCTCGGAAAACGTCATCCCCACCTCCCCGGGCCAGATCTCGTCGATGCGTCCGGCTGCGCTCACCCCGGCTTAATTCCGATCGGCATCGCTGTGCTCGCCGCCCCTGCAGCGGAAGTTAGTGCTTTGCGCGCTAAAGCGCTAAAGAACGGTATTGATGTCGTGGATTTTCCATCACAGGGACAGCAGACGACCAATTACGCGAAGTTTGGCGCGCTTGTCCGCGAGGTCCCGACCGAGTCGTTAACCTACGTAGGCGTCGGGCTCTATGGCGCACGTAAGGCGGTCGGGCGGATCGTCGGGCGCTTTTCTCTTCTCAAATAACAAAAGGAAGTTGTGTCTGAGCACCACTCTATGCAAACCATCTGCGATTCGCGAAAGTAGCGCTGTCGGATCAGCGATCGGCAATGAAGCGTGTTAGCACGGCGAGGACGAAGATCTGGCGCGACGATGAGCTCGCGGCCGCCGAGCTGTTGCGAGGGAGGTTCGCCGGCTATTCCTACGACGTCCACACCCATGACAAGGCGTGCTTCGCACTCATTACACGAGGCGCCATCCGTATAAGGATGCGCGCTACAGAATTCGTGGCCCGGGTCGGCGATCTCTACGCGATCGATGCTGAGGAACCGCACGCGGGATGGCCCATCGACAAGTGGGGTTGGAGCTTGCGCACGCTGTACGTCGATATTGCTCGACTGCAAGCAATAGTTGGTGATGAAGTGCGTACGACACAGATCCCTAGTCTCGCGGGGCCAATCATCCGTGACAGGCGTTTCAACTCGATTCTCTATAAAATCCATGCCAGCTCGGAAGACGCCCGGCCACCGTTGGCGCGCGAAGAATGCTTTTCCCAATTCGTCGAGTGGCTATTCGCATATCATACGCGGAGCGCTGTGGACCTGCCGCAAGCCGGCCGTGAGGACAAAGCAATCCGATTGGCTCGAGAATTCCTCGACTGCCACCTGGATGAGAAGGTGCATCTAGCCGACGTGGCACGGGCGGCGGGACTCCCTCCGTTCCGCCTATTCCGCGCGTTTCAACGGACGACTGGTATGACGCCGCATGTCTATCAGCGGCAGGCTCGCGTTCGCTTGGCGGTGAACATGATCAGATTCGGTCACGCGCTACGCGAAGTGGCGATGGTAACCGGTTTCGCCGACCAAGCGCATTTGACGCGTATCTTCCGCAGGACCATGGGCGTCACGCCGGGCGCTTACCGCGGAGTCTACGTCTAGCAAAGAGACAACCACATCCGCGGCTTCGCCGATTGAGTAGGCATGGCTGCATTCGGCTCGGAAACGATGGGTCCACTGTAGTACACACCACTTCCACGGTTGACGATTTGATTTTCGGTGGCGCGGGAACTTGTTGCACCGCGGGATTTCGATCCGACCGATGTCTCTTGCGGTCAAAAGCGGACATCGGGGACGGTCTTGCTGATGTCCGCTTTACCCCTGAAAGCGGACATCGATGAGCGCAATTGCCGTGTCCGCTTTGTGCCAAAAGCAGAAATCGGCGGATTGATTGAATGACCTCATTAGCGCCAGCAAGCGGTGCCGCCAGCACATTAAGGCCGAGCGTCTTGGCCCCTGCCTCTTTCGACTGTCCCGCCAGTTTCTGAGCTAGGCGGAGGCCGCGGGTCCCACTATCCGAAGCACGGGCTTGCCTGCGGACTCATCGTGCCAGTCGACAAGCTCACGGATGTATTCGAGTGTGCGCAGGGCTTCGCGCTTGTCGTCCGGCAGCTGCATCGCAATTTGCAGGGCGAGACGCTTCAGCGACGGTTTCAGCTCTTTGCTCATTTATCCCCTCCGGTGCACTCGGTAACGTCTTATGGTGATCGCAGAGCGCGAACGGCGGTCACGGCGCGTCGGGTAACGCAAGGAAACTTCCGCGTAAACAATTCCTGCGTTCTGCAGCGGCCTTTCTCAACGGGCACGAGATTGACAATCGCGCACCCGAACCCGGCATCCCGAAGTTTCTGCGCGATGCGGGCCGCTATATGATGGGTGTCTTCGCCTCTTATCGACAGTCCGCTATCGTCGGCGCGGTCGTTTTCTGGCGACAAACGCTTGCCCCCGATCGGATACCCGGCCTCTTCGATCATGGCGCGAAGTCCATACCTGAAACTGTTAAACTCACTCATGGTGTTAGATCGAGCGCTTCGACGACTCGCGAATAAGGAAGTTTTGCTTCGTCGTTCAGCCTCTTCACATCCTCCGCGTTGCTCGCCTCGAACAGGCACATGCAGCGACCGTCTTCTAGCGCGAAGGTCGACCTGATGTAGCGCATGGGCATGCCCTTCGCGGTGTACGCGTTGGCGGTACCGATCGCGGCCTTTTGGGCGGCGGCCAAGTCGCTCATCGCAATACCCTTGAGATTACGTTCAACCATGTAGACCGTCATGACGTGTTTCCCTGGATCGAGATCACGACGGAAAATGAGCCATGGATTGGTTCGCGGGAGAACAATTGTTTAGTTATCGATCCATAATCGCAGTCTAGGGACGATCACGCTATCATCGTCATAGACGTCGCGTGCCAATCTCGATAAGGGAGCGCTTATGGAAATGCACCAGGTGCGATATTTCCTCGCGGCGGCAAAGACACTCAGTTTTACGCGAGCTGCCGAGGTTTGCCACGTTTCTCAGCCGGCGCTCACTACGGCAGTCAAAAAACTGGAGGCGCAACTCGGCAGCCCATTGTTCCACCGCGAGGGGCGCCAGGTCGCACTAACCGACTTCGGACGGCGAATGCAACCGCATTTGAGCCAGATCGTGGAGCAAGCGACGGCAGCTGAGACCGTGGCCAAAGACTTTCGGCTGCTCCACCAGGTGCCGGTTCGCCTCGGAGTGATGTCGACCGTTGGACCGATGCGTCTCGCCACTTTGCTAGCGGCATTTGAGCAACAGATGCCCGGCGTTGAGACGGCAGTGCGCGACGGCGCGCCCGAAGCGCTGGCAGCGCAACTCGATGCTGACGAACTCGACATGGCGATCCTCAATGCGCTCGACGGGCTCGGCGACAACTACCGCGCTGAAGCCCTTTACACCGAGCGCTATGTGGTCCTGTTGCCGCCAGAGCATCCTTTGCGCCAGCGCAATACGTTGGCGCTACGCGATCTATCAGAGCAACCCTACGTCGACCGTCTATCGTGTGAGATGCGCGAGATGGTGATGGGCGCCTGCGCCGACATAGGAGTCAAACTATACGCACGTTTTCGCTCAGAGCGCGAGGATTGGGTTCAGGCGATGGTGGCAGCAAATATCGGCTTCGCCTTCATGCCAGAATTTTCGATCACCGATCCGGCCAGCGTACGGCGGCCGTTGGTTGACCCGGAGGTTACCAGAACCATCAGCCTCATCACCGTACCAGGCCGCAAGCATTCCCCGGCGGTTGCAGCCTTCGTCCGCGCTATCCGAACATACAAGTGGAGCTGATTTTGGTAGTCGTTTTGCGACGGCCCAGTTGGGGTCAAAACCGGGCATTGACGCGTCAGGTCCGCTATTCCTCCGAAAGCAGACATCGGCAACACCGTGACCCGGTCCACTCCGCCGGCACCTCAACCGGTCAAACGCAGACATTCGGCCCAAAAAACGCGATATCAGTCAGCCCGATTAGCACGTCTGCTTTGTGTCAAAAGCGGACTCACGCCGGCAGCAGGCTATGAGATCACCTTATCGGCGTTGGCGAGCAGTGACTCCGGCACCGTGATGCCGAGCGCCTTTGCGGTCTCAAGGTTGATGACCAGCTCGAACTTGCTCGGTTGCTCAACCGGAATATCACCGGGCTTCGTGCCACGCAGGATTTTGTCGACCATGTCGGCAGCCTGACGGAATAGGTTGGCGTAGTTCGGTCCATAGGACATGAGACCACCGGCCGCGACGTAATCGCCATAGCTTAGCATTGTCGCCAACCGCGCACCGAGCGCCAACGTGGTAATCAGCGTGCGGTTGGCAGCTATGAGAGCATCTGAAACAATGTAAAGCGCGTCGGCCTTGCCCCTGATGGCCTCAAAGGCAGGTGCAATGTCTTCCGATCCCCAAATCTCTAGCCGTGCTGCTTCGAGGCCGAGCGCCTGAGCCGTGGCTTTTGCTTCTTGCGCCTCCAGCACGGGCATGGCGTAACCAGCGTTGGCCATGATTACCAGTCGGCGGAGATGGGGCATGACCTCGCGCAACAGGTCAAGCCGCTTGCCAATAAGCCCGGACTGTCGGATTGAGATTCCAGTAACGTTGCCGCCCGGCCGGGCCAAACTTGCAAACAAACCAGCACCAGGATCGGACGCCACAGCCAAGACTATGGGAATGGTCGTTGTCACCTGCTCTACTACAGCAGCAGCGCTTCCATATGTGACGATTACGTCGACGTTTCGTCGCAGGAATTCAGCCGTGAAATCGCTCACACGCTTGGAGCTTCCCCCGGCCCAGCGATAATCGACCTCGATAGTCTCTCCCGTGGTCCAACCGAGTTCTCGCAGGCGGGTGACAAAAGCAGCCGTCCACGAACTCCAGACCGTCGCGTCTGCGCCAAGTACCCCGATACGTCGTGGCTCGCCTCCTTGCAGCGCGTGCGCAGAAATGGGCCATGTGCCAACTAGGCCACAAACAATTTTGATGAATTTTCGCCGCTCCATGGCTTCCCCTCCGTCGCAAGGGCCACACCGAGCGTTCCAAAAGAATATCAGGTAATCGATGGGGAGCTGTTACCTGCGTCACACCTCAAAGGGGGGTCCCCGATGTCCGCTTTGGGTCACAAGCAGACATCGCGAGCGGCCGGCGAAATGTCCGCTTTACCCCCAAAAGCGGACATTGGAACTCCGCCGCGAAATGCCAAGTTCATCGCCGAGGAATCCGAGAAGTGGGCTAAGTTGATCAAATTCGCGGGCGTCAAGCTCGATTAAACCGTGCTCCAAAGCCGGCGATCAAACGGGAGCGAAACATCATGACGTTTCCTCGCCGCCGATTCCTGCAACTCGTTGCGGGCGTCGCCGCGTTCTCAGCGGCACCCCGGCTTGCGAGTGCTGACAACTTCCCGACGCGCCCGATCAAGCTTGTCTTGCCGTTCCCGCCGGGCGGTGCATTCGACATCATCGGCCGCCCGTGGGCGGACAAGATGAGCCGGACGCTTGGCACGGTCATCGTCGAGAACAAGCCCGGTGCCGGCGGCTCGGTGGCTGCAGCTGCCGTGGCGCATTCGCAGCCCGACGGCTACACGATTTTCCTCGGCAGTTCGGCGATCCATCTCGCCGACATGATTTTGCGGTCTCAACCTCTCTACGATCCGATGAAGGATTTGGCGACCGTTTCGATGTTAGCGATGTCGGCATCCGCGATTGATGTGCATCCTTCGCTTCCTGTACAAAACCTGAGAGAGCTTATCGATTATGTGAAGGCAAATCCGAGCAAGCTCACCTATGGATCACCCGGCGCCGGGACATTGCCGCATCTTGACGGCGAATTGCTCAAATCGTTGGAGGGCATGACGGATCTGCCACACGTGCCCTATCGGGGTGCGGGGCCGGCTCTTGCCGATCTGATCGGCGGCCAGATCCCGATACTCGTATCCGCGATGACCAGCCAAGTGCTGGAATTTCATCGCGCCGGCAAATTGCGCCTGCTGGCGACGACGAACCGCACTCGCTTCGCTGTCGCGCCGGAGATACCGACAGCTGCGGAGTCTGGGGTTCCAGGATTGATCTCGCAGCAGGCTCTCGGGTTGTTTGTTCCGGCAGGAACGCCGAAAGGGATCATTGCGCAGATTGCCAAGGCGAATCGTGTGGCGTTGGCGGATAAGACATATCAGCAGTCCCTGATCGATGCCGCAGTGGAGCCTTTGCCGGACTGGACCGCGGATCGATTCAACGAATTCATGTCCGAAGAAGTCGCGCGCTGGACGCCACTGGTGCGCAACCTCGGGATCAAGCTCGACTAATAGTCCGTGCACGACTTAAAAGCCGTTTGAGCCGCACCGGCGTGACGGGAAGCTCCGTTACCGCGCCGAGAATGCCGATGGTGTCGTCGATCACCGACGCAATCGCGGCGCCGTCTCGACGTCCGCTTTGGGTCAAAAGCGGACATCGGAGCGCCTCCAACCAATGTCCGCTTTACCCCCAAAAGCGGACATCGGCGCCTGGGTCCTCGAATGTACGTTAACGACCAATGAGGGCGGCCCCGAGCGCTAAATGCGTGTGGCCCCAACGTCTGCTGAGCGCCTTGCCGACCACGCCAGTCAGTGGCCGGGGTGAAATGCATCGTTTAGATAGATGCAAGTGAGAATGGCAAACACATAAGCCTGCAAG
>Ga0306924_10000504_pt1 | contig 32807 bp, 28 predicted proteins | sample sta12Can44000111_FD_203756 | JGI IMG/M metagenome (GOLD analysis project Ga0306924, IMG submission 203756) | Lab enrichment of tropical soil microbial communities from Luquillo Experimental Forest, Puerto Rico - statanox.12C.anox.44.000.111 (v2)... | ecosystem: Environmental > Terrestrial >... | reverse complement strand
CTCGGTCTCGCCGGGAGCGGGCGCGCTCCCTGAAGCGCTCCGACCTGAGCGGAGGTGGACCATGGCGGAGTGGAAGAAGATCTGCTGCGCGACCACTCGGCGGGTGCCGCGTTCGAGAGGGTGGGCGAAGCTCACCTCGACCGCAGCGCGCGCGCCGCTGCCGCGAGGTGCTCGGCCGTCGCGCCGCAGCAGCCACCGAGCCACCCCGCGCCAGCGCGGTGCAGCTCGGCGATCCAGCCCGCGAACGCGGCAGGCGTGACGAGCTGGCCGGGGAGGCCGGCCGACGGCTTCGCCACGAGCGGGACGGCGAGCTCCTGGCCGACGTCGGCGAGCACGGCCGCCACCGGCGCCCCGGGGAGCGCGCAGTTCACACCGACGGCGGCCGCGCCCGCTCGCGCGACGTCGAGGAGGCAGGCGCGCGCGGGTTCGCCCGAGGCGGCGGCGAGCGCGCCCGCCGCCTCGCGGAACCCGAACGTCACCGCCGCGGGCAGCCCGATCGCCCGCGCCTCCGCCAGCGCCGCCCGGGCCTCGGCGAGGTCCCACTGGCTCTCGACCCAGAGCAGGTCCGCGCCGGCGCCGGCGAGGGCGCGAAAGGCCTCGCGGTAGCGCTCGCGCAGCTCCGCCAGCGGGGCGGCGTCGCGCTGGGTCGGCCCCACCGCGCCCGCCACCCGCGCCTCGGGCGCGGCGCGCCGAGCCAGCGCGACCGCCCGCCGCGCGAGCTCGTCGAGCGGCGCCCCGACGCCGGCGCCCCGCAGCCGGGGAGCGGCGAGGTTGAAGGTGCAGGTGAGGACCACCTCGGCGCCGGCCTCTGCGTGCGCGGCGTGCACGGCCGCGATCGCCTCCGGCCGCTCGACGAGCCACGCCTCGGGCAGCGCGCCGGCGGGCAGGCCGGCCGCGATGAGCGCAGTCCCCATCGCGCCGTCGAGCACGACCGGGCTCACGGCAGCTCCACCTCCTCCCCCAGCCGCGGCACGAACGCGCTCCAGCCCTGCGCCGCGAGCCTGTCGCGCACGGCCGCGAGCGCCGGCGGCTCCCCGTGGACGCAGAAGCTCCGCGCCGGCGGCCGAGGCACGGTGGCGACCCAGCGCGCGACCTCGTCCATGTCACCGTGGGCGGAGAACCCGGTGAGCGTGACGACCCTCGCTCGCACGGGCACCTCCTCGCCGTGGATGCGGAGGGTCTGGGCGCCATTCTGCAGGCTCCAGCCGCGTGTCCCCGGGGCCTGGTAGCCGACGAGCAACACGGTCGTTCGCTCGTCGGGGAGCCGCCGCCCGAGGTGGTGCAGGACACGACCGCCGGTCGCCATCCCGGAGGCCGAGACGATGATGCAGGGGCCCTCGACGCGGTTGATGGCCTTCGACTGCTCCGGCGCGCGCGCGAAGTGCAGCCGCGCCGGGCGGAGGGGCTCGACGCCCGCGGCGAGGAGGCGCGCCATCTCGTCGTCGTGGTCCTCGCGGTGGGCGAGGTGCATCGGGGTCGCGTCGACCGCCATCGGCGAGTCGACGTACACCGGCAGCTCCGGGATCTCGCCGCTCCCCTCCAAGTCGCGGAGCCAGAACAGGATCTCCTGCGTCCGGCCGATCGCGAAGGCGGGCACGAGCAACGCCCCGCCGCGCTCCACCGTCTCGCGCACCGCCTGGCGCAGCTCGGCGCGCGGATCGCCCTGGTGCCGGCGATCCCCGTAGGTGCACTCGACGAGCAGGTCGTCCGCGGCGGGCGCCGGGTCCGGGTCGGGCAGGATGGGCGCGCCGTAGCGGCCGAGGTCGCCCGAGAAGAGGACGCGCCGCGTCGCCCCACCGCCGAGCGCGAGCTCGAGCTCGACGGTGGCGCTGCCGAGGATGTGGCCAGCGCGGTGGAAGGTGATCGCGACGCCGGCCAGGATCTCGCGGCGAACCCCGTAGGCCAGTGGCTGCAGCAGCCGCAGGGCCCCCACCGCCTCGCGCTCGGTGTAGAGCGGCCGCGCGTTCGGCGCGTGCTTCGAGTAGCCACGCTTGTTCGCGAAGCGCGCCTCCTCCTCCTGCAGCTTTCCCGAGTCCGGCAGCAGGAGGGAGGCGAGGTCGCGGGTGGCGGGCGTGCAGTGGACCGGGCCCCGGAAGCCCTGCCGCGCGAGCAGCGGCAGCGCGCCCGTGTGGTCGATGTGGGCGTGCGTCAGCACCACGGCCGCGAGCGAGGCGGGCGGGACCGGAAACGGCTCCCAGTTCCTGAGCCGGAGCTCCTTCCGTCCCTGGAACAGGCCAGCGTCGACGAGTACCGACCCGGCGGGGGTATTGACCAGGTAGCGCGAGCCGGTGACGGTGCCGGCCGCGCCCAGGAAGCGCATGGACGCCATGGAGTCGGGATTCTAGGATTAATGGAACACCGCCGCCCGGGGCGCGGCGCCAGGAGAGGCCGATGCGCCGCAAGATCCGGGTCGTAGGGGCGATGATCGAGCGCGACGGGAAGTACCTCATCACGCAGCGGTTGGCGCGCGCGACCCTGCCGCTCCTCTGGGAATTCCCCGGCGGGCGCGTCGAGGCGGGGGAGACCGACGAGGAAGCGCTGGCGCGCGAGCTCGCGGAGGAGATGGGGATCCAGGTCGCGGTCGGCCCGCGCGTGATCCACGTCGAGCACGCCTACGAGGCCTACGACATCGACTTCTGCGTCTACCGGTGCCGGCACGTCGACGGGGCCATCCAGCACAAGGGCGTGAATGATCATCGCTGGGTCAGCCCCCACGAGCTCGACCAGTACGAATTCCCGGCCGCGGACGAGAAGACCATCGCCAAGCTGCTGGGATTGTAGGCTTTCCGCAGGACAGGCCCGATCGGCACCGGCCCCGTTCGCGGTACCCGACTAGGCAATACAGACGCGCATCGCAGCGGGCCGGTTTGCTCGCCTGCCCGACGTGCACATGTTGCCGAAAGGGTCGGACGTGGCGGATCACGACAAGGCCAGAGGGCGGCAGGACAAAGGGGCGCGGCTCGGGGGCCGCTCTCCCTTCTCCTCGCCGGCGGCGTGGCTGGTCCTCATCGCCCTGGCCGTCTTCCTCTTCCGGGCATTCCAGGACGTGGGGGTGCGTCGCGTCGGGTACTCGCAGTGGAAGGAGATGCTCCGGAGCGGATCGTTCGAGCGGGTCGTGGTCGGGCCGGATTGGGTCCGCGGTTATCCGAAGCCGGCAGACGTGGCGGCCGAGAACGACCGCGACAAGGGCAAGGGGCAGGCGGGAATGCCGTACGTCGCGACGCGCATGACGGGCGACGACGACCTGGTGAAGGAGATCGAGAAGTCCAAGGTCGAGTACGACGCGGTCTCCTCCTCCGGCGTGGGCGACGTGTTCTGGGTCTGGGTGGCGCCGATCGCGCTCGGTCTTCTGTTCTGGGGCTGGGTGATGCGCCGCATGACGGGACAGATGGGGCAAGGGCCGCCCGGCGTCATGACGTTCGGAAAATCCAAGGCGCGCGTCCACATGGAGCCGGACACCGGAGTGACGTTCAAGGACGTCGCCGGCATCGACGAGGCGGTCGAGGAGCTGCAGGAGATCGTCGAGTTCCTGAAGACGCCGGAGAAATACCGGCGCCTCGGCGGCCGCATCCCGAAGGGCGTGCTGCTCGTCGGCCCGCCCGGCACCGGCAAGACGCTGCTCGCGCGCGCCACCGCCGGCGAGGCCGGCGTCCCGTTCTTCTCGCTCTCCGGATCCGAGTTCGTCGAGATGTTCGTCGGGGTGGGGGCCGCTCGCGTCCGGGACCTCTTCCAGCAGGCGACGTCCAAGGCGCCCTGCATCGTCTTCATCGACGAGCTCGACGCCCTCGGCAAGAGCCGCAACGCCGGCATCATGGGCGGCCACGACGAGCGCGAGCAGACGCTGAACCAGCTCCTCGCCGAGATGGATGGGTTCGACAACCGCGCCAGCCTCATCGTCATGGGCGCGACGAACCGGCCGGAGATCCTAGACCCGGCGCTCATGCGACCAGGCCGTTTCGACCGGCAGGTCCTGGTGGATCGGCCCGACAAGCGCGGCCGGGAGAGGATCCTGCAGATCCACGCGAAGAACGTGAAGCTGGCGCCCGACGTCGACCTGCGCTCGGTGGCGGCGCGCACGCCCGGCTTCGCCGGCGCCGATCTCGCCAACGTGGTGAACGAGGCGGCGCTGCTGGCCGCGCGGCGCAACAAGTCCGCGGTGGGCCGAGCCGAGTTCGAGGAGGCGATCGAGCGGGTGGTGGCGGGCCTCGAGAAGAAGAGCCGCCGCATCAACGAGCGCGAGAAGGAGATCGTCGCGTTCCACGAGTCGGGGCACGCGCTCGTCTCGTGGATGCTCCCCAACGCCGACCGCGTGACGAAGGTGTCGATCATCCCCCGTGGCCTGGGCGCGCTGGGGTACACGCTCCAGCTGCCGATCGAGGATCGGTACCTCCTCACCCGCAGCGAGCTGCGCGATCGCATGGCGGGGCTCATGGGCGGGCGCGTCGCCGAGGAGGAGATCTTCGGCGAGCCGTCGACGGGGGCGTCGAACGATCTCCAGCAGGCGACCGGCCTCGCCCGCATGATGGTTCGCGACTACGGCATGAGCAGCCTCGGCCCGGTGTCGCTCTCCGACGACCACGGCCCCACCTTCCTCGGCCTGAAGGTGCCCGAGGCGCGCAGCTACTCCGACCGGACCGCGCTCGAGATCGACCGCGAGGTACAGGCGCTCGTGGCGGAGGCGCAGGGGCGGGCTCGCGACGTGCTCCGCCGGCACCGCGACAAGCTCGACGCGCTCGCGGCGAGGCTCCTCGCCGCCGAGGTCGTCGAGGAGGAGGAGATCGTGAGGCTGTGGGGCCCCAAGGCCGAGCGGCCGGGTGGCCTCGACAGCCGCGGGCACGAGGAGGCGCCGCCCGAGCATCCGAGCCGGCCCGTCTCGGCGGCGGGGGGCGCGAGCCACGCCTGCGCGCCCGGGGCCTCGACGGCGGCGGGCACGGCGGACGGGGAACACGGGGAACACGGGGGCACGTGAAAACGAGCACGAGCCACCGGGCGCGCAAGGAGCTCTTCCAGCGCGGGATCCAGCAAGGCTGGATCACCGTGCAGGAGGTCGAGCGCGCCCTGCCTGCGGGGTCGCTCACCGATGCCGAGCGATGGCTGCTCTATTACAGCTTGCGGGCGTCGGGGGTGGAGATCCGGGACGAGCAGGGCCACGAGGTGCAGGAACCCGAATTCCGGGTGCCACCAGTCGACTGATCGGCGGAGCGACCCCGATCGCCCCATCCAGGTTTGACAGCCTCCCCCCTATGGTTACCTTCGGCGCCGGAGGATAGGAATGCCCGAAGAGCAGAGCCCGAACGGTCCCCGCTCCGAGCCCCAAGTCAAGGTGAACGATCGCAGGCGGTTCACCCCTGAAGGAGAACCCGTGCCCGAGCAAGAGCGCGCGCTCCCCGAGGAGACCGCCGCGGAGTCCCCCGTCCGCGATGCGCGCGACGATACCATCGCCCAGCAGGCTGCGCGCATCGACGAGCTCATGCGGGCCTACGCCTCGCTGCTCGAGGACGGGAAGGCGGCGCGGACCAGGCTGGAGCGGGAGAAGGCGCGCGTCCTCGAGGCCGAACGGGCGAAGGTCGCGCAGGCGCTCCTCGAGGCAGTCGACGAGCTGGAGCGCGCGCTCGCCGCGGCCGGCGACTCGACCGGGCCGCTCGTCGAAGGGGTGCGGCTCACGCTGGCCTCGCTCGCGAAGAAGGTCACCGAGCTCGGCGCGGAGCGGCTGGCGGTGGTGGGGGAGCGTTACGACCCCCACCTCGCCGAGGCGGTCGACATGGTGCCGGTGGGAGATCGGTCGCAGGACGAGGTCGTGGTGCAGGAGGTCCGCGCCGGTTATCGAATCGGTGACAAGATCTTGCGGCCCGCCCGAGTGAGGGTGGGGCGGTTCGCTCAGGCTTGATCAGCAAAACTTTCGACCGCACCTGGCGGGCGCGGAAATAGAATCCGCGCGCGGCTGTATGGGGTGCATGAACTTCCGGAGGAGAACGATGCGGCGTCACACCGCGTTCACGATGAGTTTTGTCGCCCTGGCCGTCGCGGTCGCCACGGCGTGCGGGATCGAGGGCCGCGCCGACGCAGGGCCGGCGGCGCAGGCACCGACCGCGAAGGAGAGCGGCAAGCAGCTCTGGCACGAATCGAGCGGCCAGCCGGTCGCGAACGTGAGCGTACCTTCCCATAGCTCGCTCGCGCCGCTCGTCAAGCAGCTCAAGCCAGCGGTGGTGAACATCTCCTCGACCACCGTCATGAAGAACCCGCACAAAGGCCTGCGGATGCCGCAGGGCGGCGGCGACGACGACGAGAACCAGCAGCTGTTCGAGCGCTTCTTCGGGCAGCGCGAGATGCCGGAGGAGCTCAAGGGCACGAGCCTCGGCTCGGGCTTCATCATCAACGAGGATGGCTTCGTCCTCACCAACAACCACGTGGTGAAGGACGCGACCGACATCAAGGTCCGCCTCTCCGACGGGCGCGAGTTCGAGGCGAAGATCGTCGGCCGCGACCCCGCCTCCGACGTGGCGCTCATCAAGCTGCAGCAGCTCAAGGGCAAGCTTCCCACGGTGGCGCTGGGCGACTCGGACGCCCTCGATCAGGGCGACTTCGTGGTCGCCATCGGCAGCCCGCTCGGGTTCCGCGAGTCGGTCACCTTCGGCATCATCTCGGCCAAGGATCGCACGCTCAACTCCGGTCCGTTCGACGACTTCCTCCAGACCGACGCCGCCATCAACCAGGGCAACTCGGGCGGTCCGCTCTTCAACATGAAGGGTGAGGTGGTGGGCATCAACACCGCCATCATCTCCCCGCAGATCGGCTCTGGCATCGGGTTCGCGGTGCCGATCAACATCGCGAAGCAGCTCATCCCGCAGCTCCTGGCCGGGAAGGTGTCGCGCGGCTACCTGGGGGTCGCCGTGAGCGACCTCACGCCAGACTTCATCCAGGGCTTCGGCCTCAAGGAGGGCACCAAGGGCGCGCTGGTGCAGTCGGTGGTGCCGAAGGCGCCGGCGGACAAGGCGGGCGTGAAGCCGGGCGATGTCGTGGTCGCCGTGAACGGGAAGGCCGTCGACAACCCGGGGCTGCTGACCCGCACCGTGTCGGCCATCCCGCCCGGCGGCAAGGCGACGCTCACCGTGCTGCGCGGCAACGAGAAGAAGGATCTCCAGGTGACCGTCGCGCAGCGCCCCGACGAGGAGGCGCTGGCGCGCGGCGAGCTGGGCGGGGAGGAGGGCGAAGGCGGCGAGGGGGCTCAGAAGCCCGGCGCGAACGACAAGCTCGGCATCCGCATCGCCCCGATCCCGCCCAAGGCCGCGAGCGAGCTCGGCGTGCAGCCGGATCAGGGCGTGCTCGTGGTCTCGGTGAACCCGAACGGCCCCGCCGGCACGGCCGGCATCCGCCGCAACGACGTCATCCTGGAGGTGAACCGCCAGCCCGTGAACAAGGTCGAGCAGGTGGTGGGGCTCATCCAGCAGATGAAGCCAGGACAGGTGATCGTGCTGCGAGTTCAGCGTGGCTCGCAGGCGACCTACCTCCCGGTGAAGATCGGGGGCGAGAAGGAGAAGAAGTAGGGCGCGGTCGCGGGGCGCGAGGCCCCGCCACACGAATCGACGTTCATACGTGGGGCGGGGCTCGTCCCCGCCCTACGTCTATCTGCGAACGTTGCTCGTAGGGCGGGGGCTCGTCCCCCGCCGGTGTTCACCCGCTGAATACCTTCGACGCGATCTCCGCGCCGCTGCGCGAGTCGACGAGCCGGATGGCGAGGAAGCGCGCCTTCACGCCCTCGTAGTAGCCGGGCTCGCCCTTGCGCTTGAGCTTCCACGTCCCCTGCGGGCGGAACAGCACCTCCAGCTCGACCCGGCCGGTGCGCAGCGCGCTCTCGAGGGCGAGGTCGTCCATGCCGGCCGGCAAGGCGCCCTCCAGCACGATGAACTCGATGAGGGGGTGCCCGGCGGCGTCCTGCCGCCGCGGCTCGCCGTGCGTGAGCGCGAGGCCCCCGCCGTCGATGAAGGGCGTCACGACGAAGCGATACCCGGCGCGCGTCCGCTCGGGCCGGACGAGGTCGAGCGTCTGCTCGGCCACGCTGGCGGAGTAGACGTTGCCGTCGATGTCGCGCCGGACCCGGCGCACGTTCTGCTCGCAGTCGGCGCGGGTGAACGCGTCGGTGCACGAGCCGACGTACCGCTCCAGGAACGGGCCGAGGCTGTCGAGGCGTGTCGCATGGCCACGGAGCGCGTCGAAGCGTCCGTCGGCGCGGCTCAGGGTCGGGAGGAGGGTGGGAAGGAGGAGGAAGGCGGTGAGCGCGAGGCGAGCGAGGTGCATGTGCTGCGCATCATGAACACGCGACCACGCGATCGTCGACGACGGGCTTGGAGGCTTCCGTCGGGCGAGGTGCGGAATTATCCGCCGTCGTGACGCGCTGCGCAGGCCCCGGGCGCCGAGTCGGCGGGCGGAGGCGATGCGAGCATGAGGCCCTGTGCCTCCGCGACCGTCACCCACAACGCACCGAGGGCACCGGCGAGGGTGCCCAGCGCTGCCGCGGTGAGGAGATGGCGCAAGCTCGGCATGCAGACAGTCGAACGCTCCAGTCAAATAGTGATTCCCGCTGGTGTGGTCCATGACCCTCGTGGTGTCCTAGGTGGTTATTTTGACCACATTCCCGCACGGCCCTAATGTCCACCCGAGCAGCGGGAGGACGACATGGCGCGTGCGCGGGCGGCGGGAGCGAGCGAGCAGCTGGAGCGCCGGTCGGCGCCGCGGCTCGACAAGGTCTTCCCGGTCTTCATCGAAGGTGAGCGCGGAGGTGCGCTCGGGGTCGCCCGCAACATCTCGCAGGGCGGGCTCTTCGTGGAGACGCGCAACCCCGAGCCGCTCGGCAGCCACGTGCGCGTGAGCTTCCCTTCGCACGCTGGCGAGATGACGGCGGTGGCCGAGGTCCGCTACGTCTGCCACCTCCTCGCCCGAGCGTCGGCAGGCGACGAGCGCCCGGCCGCCGTGCGCGGGATGGGGCTTCGCTTTCTCTACTTCGACGCCGGCGGATCGCCGCCGCCGGTCGTGCACTGAGCGGGTCTCCTGAACGACCCTGCGACAGCCTGGCGCCCACACGGGGCCACGTGCTAGGCGACCGGGATGCTCGCCATCGAGACGCGCGGGCTCACCCGCCTGTTCGACGGCAAGCCCGCCGTGCAGGACCTCGCGCTGGCGGTGCCCGCGGGCGCCTTCTACGGCTTCCTCGGGCCGAACGGTGCGGGCAAGAGCACCACCATGAGGCTGCTCACGGGGCTCCTCGCGCCGACGGCGGGCGAGGCGCGCGTGCTCGGCGTCGATCTGGCGGCGAGCCCGCTCGCCGTGAAGGCGCAGCTCGGCGTCGTCCCCGACGGCCTCAACCTTTTCGAGCGGCTCACGGGCGAGGAGCAGCTCCGCATCCACGGGCAGCTCTATGGCCTCCCCCGGCGCGAGGCGGCCCGCCGCGCCGGCGAGCTGCTGGAGGCGCTGGAGCTCTCGCCCGACGCGGGCAAGGTGGTGCAGGACTACAGCCACGGGATGAAGAAGAAGCTCGCGCTCGGCTGCGCGCTCATCCACGGTCCCCGGCTGCTCTTCCTCGACGAGCCGTTCGAGGGCATCGACGCGGTGGCGGTGAGCGGGATCCGGCGGCTGCTGCAGGACCTCGTGGCGCGGCGCGCGCTCACCATCTTCCTGACCAGCCACGTGCTGGAGGTGGTGGAGCGGCTCGTCACCCACGTCGGCATCATCCACCGCGGCCGGCTGGTGGTGCAGGGGACGCTCGAGGAGGTCCGGGCCACGGGCACGCTGGAGGAGACGTTCATCCGCGCCGTCGGCGAGGCGCGGCCAGCGCCGCCGCCGCTGTCGTGGCTCGCCGGGCCGGGCCGGGAAGGGGACCCGGAGGCGTGAGCGCCCGCCTCGGCGATCTGGTCGAGCTACGGCTCCGGCTCGGGTGGCGCCGCCTGCGCGGGCGCGGGGGGGCAGCCGAGGGCGCGGCGCAGCTCGTGCTCTTCGCGCTGGCGGTGCCCGCCGCGCTCGTGCTCTCGGCGGCGCTGGGCCTCGGGAGCTGGCGCGCCGCGCGCGCAGGCGGAGGGCACGCGTCAATCGCCCTGGGCGCTATCCTCTTCGGGCTATGGCAGACCTGGACGGCGGTCGGCGTGACGGTGAACGAGCGCGACGCGCTCGACCTGCGCCGGATGCTCGCCTACCCGGTCGCCCCGGGGCGCGTCTACGCGCTCGGGCTCGTGGCGAGCCTGGTCGGGGATCCGTTCTCCCTGACCTGGCTCCTCCTCCTCGGCGGCGTCGTCGCGGGCGCGGCGGTGGCGCGGCCTGGGGCGTGGCTCCTCCTCCTCGCCCTGGCGCTCCTCCTGTTCGCCGCCGCCACCGTGGCGCTCGTCGCGCTGCTGCAGGAGCTCCTGGCGCGGCTGGCGCGCCGGCGCTTCGCGCGCGAGATCGCGCTCGCGGCCGGCCTCGCGGGCTGGCTTGCGCTGGCGCTGTCGGGGGCGCGCGGCGCGGGCGCGGTGAGGACCGCCTTCCCGGCGCTGGCCCGGCTGCGCTGGATCCTCTACCCGCCGGCGCTCGCGCACGCGGCGGTGACGCGGCTCTTCGCCGGCGAGCCGGATCGAGCGCTGCCGTGGCTCGGCCTCCTCGCGGTCGCCGCCGTGACCACCGGGTGGGCGGCGTACCGCGTCGCGCTCGAGGCGGCGCGCACCGGCGGTGAGGCGGTGCTGCCGCAGCCGCGGCGCACCCGGCCGGCGGCGGCGCTCTTCCCGGAGCGGCTCGGTCCGCTCTTCGAGAAGGAGGTGAGGCAGCTGGCGCGACATCCCGCCGTGCGGGTGTTCGCGCTCGCGCTGCCCGCCCTGGCCGCGCTCGTGGGGTGGAAGGCGCCGGTCCGGCTCGGGGGCGATCTCGCGCCGCTCTCGCAGGCGCTCCCGCTCTTCTTCCTCGCCCTGTACGTGCACCTCGGGCTGCAGGCCTTCTGGGTGAACCCGCTCGCCTGGGAGCGCGGCGGCGCGCGCGCCTTCTACCTGGCCCCGGTCGCGCCCGGCGACGTCCTGGCCGCGAAGAACCTGGCGTTGCTCGCCTGCACGACGCTCGTCTTCCTCGCCTCCGAGACCGCCCACGCCGCCGCGGCGGGATGGCCGGAGCCCTGGGCGGTCGCGGGGGCCCTCGCGCTCGAGCTGGGGCTCGCGCCGGTACTGTACGGGCTCGGGAATCTCGTCGGCGTCCTCTGGCCTCGCGCAGCACCGGTGGGCGCGCAGCGCTCCGGGGCCGTCTCGCCGCTGGCGGCGCTGGCCGGGATGGGCATCGCCTCGGGCGCCACCCTCCTCTTCGCGCTCCCGGTGATGCTCGCGCTCGTCCTCGATCGGCTATGGACCGTGCCCGTGGCGTGGGGAGTGCTGGCGGGCGCGGGCGCCATCGCCTGGCGCCTCACACTGCCGGCGGTGGGCCGGCTGCTGGCACGCCGCCGCGAGGCGGTGCTGGCCGCGGTGACCGGCGACGAGGTGTGACGCCGTCCCGACGTCGCGCGAAAGTCGTAGGGCGAGCGCCTGGTCTCCCCACCGCCCGTCTCCGCGCGCCCGTGTGTCGTAGGGCGGGGGCTCGTCCCCCGCCGCCCGGTCTCCACGGCGCTACTGGCTGAACCCCTCGAGCAGGTAGTGCGCCTCGATGCGCTTCAGCGCCAGCACCATGGCTGCGGCGCGCATGTCGATCTCCTTGCCGATGCAGTAGGGGCGGGAGTCGTACAAGGCGGTCTTGGTCGGCCGGTTGCGCGAGATGTCGCGGATGATGGCGAAGTTCGACTTGATGGCGCGCTCGAGCCGGGTGTTCACCTCCTGCTCGGTCCAGTGCTCCATCCGCTGGTTCTGCAGCCACTCGTAGTACGACACCGTGACGCCGCCCGCGTTGGCGATGATGTCGGGGATGAGGTCGATCTTGCGCGCGGCGAGGATGCGCTCGCCGTCGGGCGTGGTCGGTCCGTTGGCGCCCTCCACCACCACCTTGGCGCGGAGCGTCTCCGCCACGTTGCCATCGATCTCGCCGCCGAGCGCGGCCGGGATGGCGACGTCGGCGTCCAGCTTCCAGAAGTCGTCCTTGGAGATGGCCGCCGCGCCGGGGAATCCGAGCACCGTCTTCTTGAGGTTCTCCGGGTTCTGGTGGACGTACTCGACGAGCGCGGGGACGTCGAGGCCTTCGTCGCGGTGGATGGTGCCGTTGGCGTCGTTGACGGCGACGATCTTGGCGCCCATGTCGTGCAGGATCTCCGCCGCGGCCGAGCCCACGTTGCCGAAGCCCTGCACCAGCACGCGCGCCCCGCGCAACTGGAACTCCCGGTCGCGGGCCCACTCCTGGATGCAGTAGACGACCCCCTGGCCGGTCGCCTTGAGCCGCCCTTCCGATCCGCCGATGCGCACGTCCTTGCCGGTCACGACGCCGCGGAACGCGTGCGGCATGCGTTGACCGTCGGTGAACTGGCGCATCATCATCGCCATGATCTGGGCATTCGTGTTGACGTCCGGCGCGGGGATGTCGAGGAACGGGCCCATCAGGTTCTTCAACTTGTACATGTAGCGGAGCGTGAGGTGCTCGATCTCCTCCTTGGAGTAGGCCTGTGGGTCGATGCGGATGCCGCCCTTCGCGCCGCCAAACGGGATGTCGGCGATGGCGGTCTTCCAGGTCATCTCGGCGGCGAGCGTCTTGAACAGGTCGAGCGAGACGTCCTTGTGGAACCGGATGCCGCCCTTGTACGGCCCGCGCACCTGGTTGTGCTGGATGCGGTAGGCCTTGAACTTGCGCGGCTCCCCCTTGACCATCCGGAAGAGGCCGCGCTTCGGGATCCGGATGACGCCCTCCCGAACCGTGATGTCGGCGTTGAGGAGCGCGCGCCGGTGCAGGACGAAGTCGCCGTTGGCGAGTGGCTCCAGCGCGTCGCCGGCCTTCATCGAGGAGGCGGGCAGATCCTTGAACCGCGCCGCCTCGTCCTCGTCGAGCGGCACCAGCCGATCGCGGACGTCGAGCGACACGTAGAAGATGTGCTCGAAGTCGGGCTCCTCCAGCTCCAGCCGGACCCGCGGATGCATGCCGATCAGGTCGGCTGCCCGGTTGAAGGTCTCGAGGTGCTCCGTGTAGATGGTCGACTTCTTGGAAGAGGCTTCCTTGCGCATCACCCGCATGTCGTTCCTCGGTCGAGGTGAGGGGCCCCCAGCGGCCGCCAGGTCGTGCTCGAAGCTATGCCTGTTTTAGCGGCGCGTCCATTGATTGGAGATACCAGCATAAGCATAGGTATTTCGATGGGTTGTGGCATCGCTTCACGCTGGCGCCACCGGCGTGGAACGGGGTCTGCTCGTTGAGCGGGCAGTGCGGGCCATACCCCTCAGGTACTAGCGCACATGCGGGGTCTGCCCCTGGTGCAAGCGCCTTCGCACGCGGCCGATCCAACCCGTCACCCGGAGCGAGGCGACCCGTCGAATCGGCGCGGCGGGACCGACTACCGACCGTCGCGCGGCTCAAGACTTCGCCGCGAGCTCAGGCTCGCCGGCCTCTTCGGCAGCGAGATGCCCGATCACGGCCCAGTCGAGCTCTCCGTACCCGCGGGCGAGCGCGCCCAGCATGCGGTCCCGAATCAGGCTCGCCAGCGGCAGCGGGACCTGGTGGTGCTCACCGGCGTGGAGGAACAGACGGTTGTCCTTCGCGCCGAGCGGAAGCTTGAAGCCGGGCGGGGAGAAGCGAGCCTCGAGCAGCGCGCGCCCGTAGATCTTGTAGACGGGAGCGGAGAAGAGCGTCTCCGTCATGACCTCGAGGAAGCGCTCCCGGTCGACGCCCGCCTTCCCCACGAGCGCGAGCGCCTCGCCGAGCGCCTCAATGACGGCGGTGATCATGAAATTTCCGGCGAGCTTGACGAGGCTCGCCTGGGCGGGGTCGGAGCCGATGACGAACAGGCGCTGGCCGATGGCCTCCAGGAGCGGCCGCGCTCGCTCGATGGCCTCGGTCGGACCGGCCGCGACGACGCTGAGCTTGGCCGCCGCCGCGGCATCCGGTCGACCGAACACGGGCGCCGCGACGAGGACCTGACCCGCGCCGGCGTGCTCCTCAGCGAGGCGTGCCACGGTGCCCGGAGACAGCGTGCTCAACGAGACGTGCAGACCGCCGCGCGGCAGACCGGCGCGGATCCCGTCCGGCCCACCCTCGACGGCCTCGACCGCGCGGTCGTCGGACAGCATCGTCAACACGGTGCCGGTCCGCGCTGCCTCGGCGGGCGTCGCGGCGACCGACGCGCCTTGGTCTCGGAGCGGCTCCGCCCGCTCCCGCGTGCGATTCCAGACGGTCACCTCGTGCCCCGCGCGGAGCAGGCTCTCCGCCATGCCCTGTCCCATCGCTCCGATTCCCACGAAACCCACACGCATCGCGACGTCCCTCCTGAGCGGAACCTAACCACCTGACCTCCCGAGGAGCTTGCGCCGCCGCCGCGGCGACGGCATGTCGCCCGCGGAGGCACCGATGTGTCACTGCGGCGGCGGGAAACCAGGCGAGGTCGGTTGAGGTGGCGAGCTACGGGCCCGACGCCGCGACGTGCGTGGTGCTGACCTTCAGGGAGGGCCTGCTCTCGGCGGTCGCGCACGACCTCCTCTTGCGCGTGACACAACTCGAGGTGTCGGTAGATCCCGTCTCCCTGGCCGTTTCCGCGCGCCTCGACGCGAGCTCGCTGCGCGTGGTGACCGCCATGCGGGAGGGGCGGCCGCTCCCTGGTGCGCTGCGGCCCGTCGACCAGGAGGAGATCGAGGCGACCATCCGGAAGGTCGTGCTGCGGACGGATCGTCACCCCGAGATCCACTTTGTCTCGAGCGCCACGGTCGCGGAGCAACCGGACGGATGGTCGGTCAGGGGCCAGCTCTCGATCGCGGGCGTCACGCGCGATGTCACGCTGCCGGTGCGGAAGGACGCGAACCGGCTGGTGGCCGAGCTCCAGCTCCACCAGCCCGACTTCGGCATTCAGCCATACCACGCCATGATGGGTGCGCTGCGGGTGCGGCCGGACGTCGTGGTGCGCGCATCGGTCCCGGCTTCCGCGGGCGAGCGCTGAGGTGCTCCTTCACGGCCGCGATCCTTGGCTGGGACAAACCCCGGACAAGCCCGCGCCCTACGAGCCGACGGCCTCGAGCGCAGTTTCCCATACGAGCCGATCCGGTGCCTCCCCCCGCACCCGAAGGTATCCGCGGTGCACGGCGACGAGGTGATGCGCCGCGCAGAGGCCGGTGAGGTTCGACAGATCGTCGGAGCCGCCGGCCGAGCGGAACTGGATGTGGTGCGCATGCGCCGCCGCTCGGCTGCAGCCTGGGGCCTGGCAGAAGCCGAGATCGCGCGCGATCGCCTTCGCCTGCCGCGTCCGAGGCGACGCAAGACCCTCCTCCCAGGTCTCGATGAAGTGCCGGGCGATGGTCTCGAGGCATTCGCCGGGGCCAACCCAGTGCCCGGCGGCCTCGCGCACGGCGCGAAACGCGGCCGACATGAGGTTCGCGACCCGTCGCGGCACGCGGGCGTCGAGCGCCCCCTGCGCGCGCATCTGCGTGGCCTCCTGCGCCTCGATTTCCCGGCGCAGCGCGATGCAGGTCAGGCCCTCCGCTCGCTCGATCCAGCTCGCGATGCTCTCGTCGTCGGCGCAGCGGGCGACGAGCCGCGCCTTCTCGTAGGAGAGGCGCCCCTCGCGCAGCGCCTCCTTCAGGCCCGGCAGGAACAAGAAACGCCGCGCCAGCCAGGCGCGCTGCTCGACCGCCCGGGCCGACATGCCGAGCCGCTCGGTGCAGTAGTGGCCGAAGGTGGCGAACTGCATGTCGCGCCAGAGGCCGAGCATCTTGAGGAGGAGCGCGAGGTGGCCCATGACCTCGTCCCACCCGTCGCGCAGCGCGATGAGCTCTCGTAGCTCGGCGTCGAGCTGGAGCGGGTCGGAAGGGAGCTCGCGCTCCGGCGCGGCGACCACCTCGGGCGGCGACAGCTCGTCGAGGAAGGCCCACCGTTGCGTCTCCTGCTCGAGCGCCTCCTTCGCCGCCGCGAGCCACGGCGCGTCGAGACGGATGCGGAGGAGGCTCCCCTCCTCCTCGCCCACCCCGGACGCGTGCGAGCCCAGGAACTCGGTGCAGAGAGCCTCGATCCGCTGCCACGCCGGTGCGGTGGCGCCCAGGACGCGGCCGGCCACGGCCATCGCCTCGTCGAACGTCTCGCGCTGCGCCGGCGTGAGCGAGAGCCAGACGTTCTCCCAGTCCTCCTCTTGCGGCGCTGCGCCCGCCGCAGCCGCGACCGCCACCTCGAGCGTCCGTACCGTCTCGACGCGCGCTCGATCGACCCAGCCCGCCTCCGACTCGCCGCGTGCGGCGGAGACGATCGTCTCCGCCTTGCGACGGCTCACCTCGCCGTTGCGGACCGCGGCGGCGAGGAGGGGGCGGTCGCGAAGCTCGCGCGCGAGCTGTGAAAGCTCCTGCGCCGTGCGGCCGGACATGCCGAGCCGCTCGCGGCCGTAGTCGCCGATGCCGGAGTAGCCGAGCCGCAGGACCCGGTCGCCGACCGCGAGCGCCGCGAGCCGATCTCCCACCGCGACATCGAGCGCGCCCCGGCTGCGCGCCACGCGCGTGAGCAGCCGGTCGAGCAGCGTGGCCGCCTCGTCGCGCAGAACGCTCTTCACTTCATGCGCGAACGGCACCTCGAGCGCGAACGCCCGCTCCGCGACGGCGTCGAGAGAGCGCGCGCCGAAGGGGAGCTCACCGGCCAGGCAGGCGTTGGCTTGCTGCATGGACGACTCGTATCACTTGGAGGTGTACTGAACAAGCGTCCAGATGGAGCAGGCGGGCGCGTGTGCGACGCGCCGCCCTTAGGACCGCGGGCCGTCCGAGCTGACCTGCTGACCTGCGCGGGAACAAGCGCGCGCTGAGCGCCACGGACGCATCGGGCAGCGTGGATGACGAGGTCGCATGGATAGCTTGGTTCGAGCGGCTCCTCGTCAATCTGCTGTCGAACGCGCTGAAGTACTCCACTGGCGAAGTCACCGTGCGTGCTCGCCGGGAGGGCCGAGACGTCATTGTGTCTGTGCGAGACGAGGGGCGGGGTATCCCGGCGGACGAGTTGTCACACATCTTCGAGAAGTATTTCCGCGCGACCAGAGGCGTTCGCCGCTGCCTCCTGACAGCACAGTGTTGGGAGTCGAACGGCTCACTCCGCGCGGGCCGTGGTCTGCCTAGCGCGTTCAGCAACCGGGTAGCGACGCCGACGATCTTAAAAGCGAACGGGCGGTCCAGCTTTCGCCGGAACCGCCCGTGATCACCGCTGCGTAACTGGAGCCGACACCCAGAATTGAACTGGGGACCTACTGATTACGAATCAGTTGCTCTACCAGCTGAGCTATGTCGGCGAAGCCGGCGCGTTGTAGCACCGGGCAGGTCCGGTCGCAAGCGGGTCCTGCCACGGCGGGCGGGCGGGGCTTCGCCGTGCCGCGGCGAGTCACTATCGTTCGGCCATGGCGAACATGCGGCGGTTCGATTCCAAGGCGGCGCTCGGCCAGCAGCGCGCCGAGCTTCGCCGGAGTGCGCGGGGAAAGGCGCACATCGGCGACGACACCGGCTCGGCCTCGGCGCGAGCGGCCGAGCGGGCGAAAGTGCACCGGATGCAAGAGATCCAGCACGCAAAGGAGGAGTCGGCGCGGCTGCCCGAGCCGTTGGCAGCCATCGTGGCGGACTTGGTCACCGACACGCTCAAGCTGGCGCGCACGCTCGTGAGCCTGCCGTTTCGGATGGGCTCGGCACTGCGCGGGCGGGAGGCGCACGCCTAGTGGAGCCGCGCTAGAAGCTCGGTCCGATCGTCACGTACACCTGCGTGATGGCGAGCGGATCCGCGGGAGGTCGCCCGCCCGACCACGGGGCGAGCAGCTGGCCGAGGCCGCGGGCGATCCCGAGCCGGAGATCGGTGCGCAGGTAGTAGCCGAGCACGGTCTCGGCCCGGAGCTCGGCGCCAGCGCCGAAGCGGAGATCTCGCAGCGACCCGAAGCCGGAACCTCCGCTCGGCGGGGCGGGGATGGCGTTCCCGGTGTCGAGGAACAGCGCCCCGTGCAGACGCCGCAGCTGGACCGGCCAGGCGCGGTACCCGCGCTCGAGCACCGCGAGCGGGAAGCGCAGCTCGACGTTCGCGTTCTCCACGGTCGATCCAGACAGCGCGTCGCTCGGGTACCCGCGGAGCGTGTCGCCCGGGACGACGATCGTGCCGAGCAGCGGCTGGAGCGCGAGGCCGACGACGTCGGGCGACGGGACCCCTCCCAACTTGAACGGCTGCCGCCCGCCGATCGTGCCGCGCGCGAGGCCCAGCGCGCCCCGGAGCGCGAGCGCGACGTGGCCGCCGAGGTGCAGGTACTGCGTCAGCGAGGCGTGCCCGATGGCGTAGGTGAAGTTGCCGCCGAGCGCCTCGTCCGCGCCGCGCAGCGTGAGCGCCGCCAGGCGCCCTTCCTCGGGCGAGATCGAGCTGACGAAGCGCCGCGCGTCGCTGAAGACGAGGCGGGCCGACCACTCGCTCGCGGTGCCGTTGCGGTACGGCGCGACCCCCGGCTCGTCGATGACCGGGACCCCGCCCAGCGAGCGTATCCGGAGGGCGCGCCAGCCCAGCGTGAGCGCCGACATGCGGTCGAGGTGGGTGTCGGTGAACGTCAGGGATGCGGAGAGCGGGGCCCATTCCTCCTCGAGGAACTCGGGCGAGCCGGGCGTCGTGCCGATGTCGCGGTACGAGGCGAGGGTTAGGCGCGGGTAGAGCCAGCTCCCGACGTACGCGACGTCGTAGCCGGGCTCGCGGCTCGCGACCCCGTACCAGGCCTGCGCGACGTACACGTGGCGGAGCAGGACGTCCGAGCCGCCGGTGAGGAGCCCTAACGTCGCGCCACCGCCGTCGATCCCGATCGTGGGCAGCCAGAAGGTGGGCCAGGCGGTGTCGAGCGCGCGGTACGGGCGATCCGGCAGCGCCGGTGCCGCGGGCGGGGAGGGCGCGTCCGGGCCGCGCAGCGGCCGCGAGCGAGGCGGGGCGGGCTCGCGCCAGGCCGAGCGGTCGAGCGGGATCGCGGCGAGGTCGTACCCGCGCCGCGAGTAGGAGACGAAAGCGAGCGTGGATCCATCGGGCGAGACCTGAGGCTCGAACGCCCCCAGCTCGAGGTTGGTGACCTGCCAGAGGCGGCCGGGGACGTGCGCGCGCTCTGAGGTCGCGGTCGCCGTCGGGGTCGCCGTCGGGGTCGCGGTCGCGTCCGGACCGCCGACATCGAACGCATACAAATTGTAAACCCCACTCCGCTCCGACGAGAAGAACAGCGTCTTCCCATCGGGCGACCACGACGGCCCGAGGTCGATCGCGTCGTCGTCCGTGACGAAGGCCACCCGGCCGTCCTCCCACAGGGCCACGTCCCGCCGGCCGTTCACCTGGATCTCGAACGCGATCCGGCGCCCGTCCGGCGAGACGCGGGGCGACGCGACCTGCACGCCGGGCGCATGGAAGACGGTCTCGATGGGTCCGCCGCCGAGGTGCAGTCGCCGGAGCGCCATCTCGCCGCCGGGGAGGTGCGCCGCATAGACCACCGTCTCCCCGTCCGGGCCGATGTCGGGATCGGTGGCCCGTTCGCCATCGGTGAGACCGCGCCAGCGGCCGGTGGCGAGGTCCACGAGCCTCAGGTCGTCGTAGGTCGCGAACTCCCGCCAGACGTCGGTGGCGGCCACCACCGCCTCCCGGTCCGAGCGCACGGCGAGCGTGCCGTTCCCCTCCACATCCGCCACCCGCCCCTCGTCTCGTCCTTCGCGCGAGACCCGGCGCAGGCCTGGGCGCTCCTCCGCGCCGGCGTCGAAGTAGACGAGGCCGCGGCCTCCGGGCAGCCAGCGTGGGTGGAGCACGGTCGAGCCGCGCCGGGTCAGCGGCGCGGCGGCCGTGACCGGCGCCCGCCGGACCTCTTCCAGCTCGGCGATCGCCCTCGCGCGCAGCGACTCACCGAACGCGCGCCACAGCTCGGGGAAGTCGGCCCCGAAGTGCTGCTCGAGGAGATCGTCGAACCGGTACGGCCAGAGCCGCGAGCCCTGATCCCGCACGAAGGCGGCGACAGCTTCGTCCCCGGAGCGGTCGCGCAGGAACGCCCAGAACCTGCCGCCGAGCAGGTAGGCGAGGCTCCCTCGCGGCCACAGCAGCGGCTGCGCGACCACCTCGTCGAGACGGGGGAAGGGGCCTTCCAGCGCCACGGCGCGCGCGTACATGTCGAAGAGCGCGTTCTCGTTGCGGCCGCCGTCGACGCCACACTCAGCGTCGCCCTCGTGGAGCACGGCTAGGCCCTCGACCAGCAGCGGCGGGGCGAAGCCGGACGGGGTCCACACCTTGCCGAAGACCGCGTTGAAGTCGCGCGGGACGCCCTCGACGGTGTCGAGGTGCAGCACGTGGACGTACTCGTGGGTGACGAGCGCCTCGACCCAGTCGCGCTCGTCGTTCAGCTCGGACAGCGGCGCCGGGGGGACGGCGAACAGCCGGATGGTGTTGTAGGGGAGCGGTGTCGCCGAGCCGTTCGCTTCGTCCGAGTCGTCGGAGAGGACGATCTCCGTCCCGCCTCGCGGGGCGGCGGCGAGCGCCGGCACGAGCAGGGCATGGGCGCGCTCGGCCGCGGCGGCCACGCGGCGCGCCAGCGCGTCCTCCCCCTGGTGGTAGTGGACTCGGAAGTGCTCCGTCGCGAGCGTCCGGAAGTGGAGTCCCGGGGCGTACGGCTGGGCGAGGGCGCGCGACGAGAGCGCGCCGACGACCGCCGTGATCAGCGCGGCGCAGCGGAGCGCGGCGGCGCTCACGCGGCGGGCGACCCTCTGCGGGCGCGCTTCCGGGGTGGCCGGCCGGCGTGCTCCTCGAGGAATCGCACCAGGCGATCGCCCACGAGATCCGGGCGCTCGAGCGCGGCGGTGTGCGTCGCGTCGGGGACGACGAGGAGCTCGCTCCCGGGGATCGCCGCGTGCATGGCCCTGGAGCGCTCGAGGGGCGTCCACGTGTCGCGCTCCCCGGCGACGATGAGCGTCGGGACGTCGACGTGCGGGAGGTGCCGGGCCGAGTCGTGCCGCGCCGCGCTCGCCAGCATGCGCACGAACACCTCCGGGTCGATCCCGGACACGTCGTCGAGGTAGCGCTGGAGGTCGGCGCGGGGCATCAGCTCCCGGTTCACCTCGAAGCGGCGGCCGAGCTCGAGCACGGCCCGGCTCGGGACGATGTTCCGGAACACCCAGCGCGCCTCCTCCGGCCGTGCGACGGCGAGCTGCTTCAGTAGCGGGAAGACCGCCTCGAGGAGCGGCCGACCATGCCACGTGTGGAGCGGGTGCCCGGGGGAGCCGCACAGGAGCACCAGCGCACGGACGCGGCGGGGGGCGCGCCGGTGGGCCTCGAGGCACACCTGCACGCCCACCGAGTGGCCGACCAGCACCGCGGAGCGCGCGCGGGCCGCGTCCATCACGGCGAGCAGGTCGTCCACGGCATCGGAGAGCGACGTTCGGGCGAGGTCCTTCGGTCGCTCGCTCCGGCCGTGCCCGCGGTAATTCCAGTGCAAGACGCGCCGGTGCGCCGCGAGGCGTGGGAAGAGGTCGCGCCAGATGAAGCCCGCGCAGGCGATGCCGTCCACGAGCACGACCGGTGGGGCGCCCCGCCCTGCGGCGCGCCACCAGATGCGGGTCCCGTCGGACGCCGTCGCGAAGCTCTCCACCACGTCTCCTCGTCGCGCCGCGTGCTCCCGGGGGCGCGGGATGTTAGGACAGGGGCCCGGGCGCGGCAATCGGAGACAGGGCATGGCGGAGGCGTCGGACCATCACGCGACACACGCGCACGATTGCGCACACCGGGGCGCCGGCCACGCCCACGCCCACCACCACGGGGCACACGGCCCCTCGGAGGCGAGCAGCGCGCGGCGCCTGACGGTCTCGCTCACGGTGGCGACCGTCATCATGGGCGCCGAGGCGCTCGGCGGCTGGCTCTCCGGCTCGCTGGCGCTCATCTCCGACGCGGGTCACATGCTCACCGACGTCGCGGCGCTGGCGCTGGCGCTGCTCGCGGTGCAGTTCGGCGCCCGGCCGGCCGATCAGAAGCGGACGTTCGGCTTCCGCCGGCTCGAGGTGCTGGCGGCGCAGTTCAACGTGGCGACGCTGCTCGGGCTGACGGTCTGGATCGGCTGGGAGGCCATCGACAGGCTGCGGCACCCGCACCCGCCCATCGGCTTCGCGGTCATGGCGGGCACGGCGACCCTCGGCGTGCTCGGCAACAGCGTCATCCTGGTCTGGCTCCGCGGCGACCACAACCTCAACACCCGCTCCGCGTTCCTGCACGTCCTCGGCGACGCGGTCGCCTCGGTGGCAGTGCTCGTCGGCGCGGGCGCGATGTGGCTCCGGCCGGATCTGAGCTGGATCGACCCGGTGCTCTCGCTCGGCATCGCGCTCCTCATCCTGTGGGGCGCCGGCCACCTCGTGATCGAGATCTCCGACATCCTCATGGAGGCGGCGCCGCGCCACCTCGACGTCGAGGAGATCACGGAGGTGATGTCGTCCGCCGAGGAGGGCGTGGTGGCGGTCCACGACCTCCACGTCTGGTGCATCTCGAGCGGGCTGTACGCGCTCTCCGCGCACCTCGTCATCCACGCCGGGGCGATCGGGCGCAACGACGCCATCCTGACCGCGGTGAAGGCCGTGCTGCGCCGCCGCTACGGGATCGACCACACGACGCTCCAGATCGAGTCGGTGGACTACGCGCACGTCGACGACGTGCACACGCACTGAGACAGTGCGTCGTAGGGCGGGGGCTCGTCCCCCGCCGCGGGGTGGCCGGGGAGCGGGGACGCGCCCCGTGCTATACCCCCTCGCGTGCGGTCCCTCTTCGCGCTTCGCCCCGTCGCGGCCGTGCACCGGCTCCCGCCGCGCAGCGAGGCGTGCCCACTCTCGCTGCGCGACGTGCTCCGCGGGCTCGCGGGCCGGGCGAGAGCGCTCCCCGTGTTCGTGGCGCCGCTGCCCGCGGTGGCGCGGGCGGCGCTCGTCGCGGCGCAGGAGGCGCGCGCGGTGGTCGGCATCGCGCTCGCGGCCGGCGTCGCCCCCGAGCCCTGGTTCGACGCGGTGGCGCGCGCGGCCGACGAGCTCGCGCCACGGCTGCCCTTCTTCGCCTCGGCGGAGGTGGTGATCGAGCCAGGCGAGGGCGCGCTGGAGCGCGCCTACGCCGAAGCGCACCGGCTCGTCGAGGCCGGCGTGGGGCACCTGGCGGTGGACGTCGCCGCGGTGGCGCTCCCGCGGCGCGCGCAGGCGGCGGCCCGCGTGGCCGGGGTCGCCTCGGAGCGCGAGCTGGCGGTCGAGTGCGTGCTCGCGCCGGACGCCGCCTCCGAGCCCGCCGCGGCGGCCGCCTACCTCGAGGAGTTCGAGGGGTGGGGCGTGCGCGCGGACCTCGTCGGCGTCCGGTGCCCTGCGCCGGCCGGGCGCGGCGAGGCCGACCGAGAGCGCGCCGCCCTCGATGCGCTTTCGGAGGCGCTGGCGCGTCCGGTGCTGCGCCGTGGCCCGCTCGGCTCCGACGCGGCGCACGCGTTCACGGGCGGGCGGCTGCGCGTCTGCGAGGACGGCGGCGCGGCCCTCGCGGCAGGCTGGCGCGCGCTGCCTCCCGAGCTGCGCGGCCGCGGCGCGGGCGCGCGCGACCGGGCGCCGCTGGAGCCGGCCTCGGAGCGGACCGAGGCGCTCGCGTACGCCGAGGCGGCCGCGCTCGTGGAGGCGCTCGGCGCCGGCGGCACCGCTCCCGAGCTGCTCGCGGCGCTGGGGGTGAGGCGGTGAGGATCGTAGCCGGCGCGGCGCGAGGCCGCCCGCTGCTCGCGCCGCGCGGCGCCGCCACGCGCCCCACCAGCGACAAGGTGCGCGGGGCGGTCTTCAACCTGCTCGGCCAGTTCTTCGAGGGCGGCGCGGTGCTCGACCTGTACGCCGGCAGCGGCGCCCTCGCCCTGGAGGCGCTCTCGCGCGGCTGCGCGCGCGCCGTCTGCGTCGAGCAGGATCGCTCCGCGGCCGGCGCCATCGCCAGAAACGCCGACGCGTGCGGTTTCGGCGGCCGCGTCGAGGTGCGCCGCGAGCCGGTCGAGGCCGCCCTGGCGCGGCTCCCGCGCGGCGCGTTCGCGATCGCCTTCCTCGATCCGCCGTACGCGATCGGCCCGGAGGCCGCGCTCGCCCTCCTCCCGCCGCTGCTCGCGCCTGGCGGCGTCGCGGTCGCCGAGCACGACGCGCGGCGGCTTCCGGCGGAGGCTTACGGCGCGCTCTCGCTCGCCGACCGGCGCTCGTACGGAGACACCGGGATCTCGATCTACCGGCTCACCTGACGCTGGGGGGCCGAGGGAGGTCTGCCATGGAGCAGCCGAAGAGCACCCTGCAGCGCCCGAGCCGCGCGCCCTGGGTGATCCTCGTCCTCCTCCTCGCAATCGCGGCGGCGCTCGCGGTGCGGTGGTGGCTCAGGTCGCAGCAGGCGCCGCCGCCGGCCGCTCCGGTCGCGGTGGAGGCGCCACCGCCCGACGCGGGCACGGGCGCGGATGCCGGCGCCCCCGCGGGCCCGGCGGCCGCCGCGGACCAGCGCTCGCTCGTCGAGGCGATCTCGCCCAACGCGCTCTTCCGCCGCTGGGCCGCGGAGGGCGACCTCGTCCGGCGCTGGGTCGTCGTGACGGACAACCTGGCCGAGGGCGTCTCGCCGCGCGGGCAGCTGGCGTCGCTCGCCCCGGCCCGGCCGTTCTCGGTGCTGGAGCGGGGAGGCCAGACCGTCATCTCCCCCGCGGCCTACCACCGCTATGACGACTTCGGGGACGTGGTGGCGTCGATCGACGCTGCCGCTGGGGCGCGCTGCTACCGCGGGCTCCACGGCGCACTCGAGGCCGCCTACCGCGCGCTCGGCTACCCCGGTGCCGACCTCGACGCGGTCACCGCCCGCGCGCTGCGGCGGCTGGTCGAGGCCCCGGTGAGGGAAGGGGACGTGGCGGTGCGGAAGGAAGAGAGGGTCTACGTCTTCGCCGACGACCGCCTCGAGGAGCTCGGCGCGGTCGAGAAGCACCTCCTGCGGATGGGCCCACGCAACGCGCGCATCGTGCAGGCGAAGGCGCGCGAGCTCCTCGCCGCCCTGGGGCTGGAGGCCGCCGGCGCGCCGCGATGAAGTGCTGGCTTCACGGCCCGCCCCGCGTCAGGATGTCTGGCCATGCCCCGCCTCGCCATCTACCCCGGTTCGTTCGACCCCCTCACGCACGGTCACCTCTCGCTCATCCAGCGCGGCCTCAAGATCTTCGACGGGCTGGTGGTGGCGGTGGCGAACAACCCCGACAAGAACCCGCTCTTCACGTTCGAGGAGCGGATGGAGCTCATCCGGGCGGCGGTGGGTGACGACCCGCGCGTCGAGGTCGACAGCTTCGACGGCCTCCTCGTCGACTACGCCAAGAAGCGCGGCGTCCACACCGTGCTGCGCGGGCTGCGCGCCGTCTCGGACTTCGAGTACGAGTTCCAGCTCGCCAACATGAACCGCAAGCTCGACCCCGAGTTCGACAGCGTCTTCGTGATGACGGGCGAGGACTACTTCTACGTGTCGGCCCGGCTGGTGCGCGAGGTGGCTCGGTTCGGAGGGGACGTCTCGGCGCTCGTCCCCCCGAACGTTCTGGCGGCACTGCGACGGAAATTCAAGCGGTCCGCAGGGCGTTAACACTTGTCGTTTCGGGCCGATCCGTTACGCTTCGACCTCCCAATCCCGACGCGCGCCCTGGCGCGCAGGAGCTCCGCGATGAGCCGCCCCGCCCTCCACCCGCTCGCGAAGGCCGCCAACGACGTCCTCGCCAAGGACTGCCCGGTCGTCCTCGACCTGCTCTCCGAGCGCGGTAAGCGCTTCTTCTTCCCGGCCAAGGGCATCCTCGCCCAGGGAGCCGAGGCGAAGCAGAAGGCGAAGACGGCCAACGCCACCGTCGGCATCGCCACCGAGAACGGCGCGCCGATGCACCTCGCCTGCATCAGCCGCTACTACCAGGGGCTCACGCCGGCCGAGGTGTTCGACTACGCCCCGAGCTACGGCAAGCCCGAGCTGCGCACCGCGTGGGCGAAGAAGCAGCGCGCCGAGGCGCCGGAGCTCTCGGACCACCCGCTCTCGAACCCGGTGGTGACGAACGCGCTCACGCACGGCCTCGGCCTCGTCGGCGACCTGTTCCTCGATCCGGGCGACCAGGTCCTCACGCCCGACCTCATGTGGGAGAACTACAACCTCTCCTGGGAGACGCGGCTCGAGGCGGAGTTCAACTACTTCCCGTTCTTCGACGAGAAGCTCACCGGCTTCAACCTGGGCGGCTTCAAGGCGGCCCTGGCGAAGCACCGCGGCCGGAAGCTCGTCGTCTCGCTCAACTTCCCGAACAACCCGTCGGGCTACACGCCGACGCGCGCCGAGGCCGACGGGATCGCCGCCGCGCTCACGGCCGAGGCGGAGGCGGGCACGAAGCTGGTGGTGGTGGTCGACGACGCCTACTACGGGATGTTCTACGACGAGGCCTGCCAGACCGAGTCCATCTTCGGCAAGCTCGTCTCCACCTCGCCGAACCTCCTCGCGGTGAAGATCGACGGCGCCACCAAGGAGGAGTTCGTCTGGGGGCTGCGGGTGGGCTTCATCACCTTCGGCGTGAAGAACGGCACCGCGGCCGCGTACAAGGCCCTCGAGGACAAGACCGCCGGTCTCATCCGCGCCTACGTCTCGAACATCTCGAACCCGTCGCAGTCGATCGTCCTGAAGGCGCTCGGCGATCCGGAGTTCCGCCCGCAGCAGGCGGAGAAGGTGGCCGTCCTGCGCGGTCGGGCGAAGGTCGTCGCGCAGGAGTGCCGGCGCCCCGAGTACGCCGACTGCTGGGACGTCTACCCGTTCAACAGCGGGTACTTCATGTGCCTGCGGATCAAGGGCGCCGACGCGGACGCGGTCCGGGTCCGCCTCCTCGATGACCACGGCGTGGGGACGATCGCGCTCGGGAAGCAGGAGCTGCGGATCGCCTTCTCCTGCCTCACCGAGCAGCAGATCCCGAACGTCTTCGCCGCCGCCGCGAAGGCGGTGCGGGCGGTGCGCGGGTCGTAGGGCCGGCAAGCCTCCGCCGCGACGATCCAGGAAGGCGGGCGGCCAGCCCCCGCCCGCCTCACCTGGCGAGGGTGGGCGCGTGGGCGCGCAGGAAGCGCGCGACCCGCGCCTTCACCTCCTCGCGGTGCGTGAAGATGCTCGCGTGCTCGCCTCCTTCTCGAGGGCGAGCAGCTCGGCCCGAGGCACCCGGGCCCAGAGTGTCCGCGCCTGGGCGAAGGGAGCGGCCCGGTCCTCCGTGCCGTGCACGACGAGGTGGGGGCCGCGAGCTGCGCGAGCGGGAACGAGAGCTCGCTGCGCGTGATGGCGACGTCGTTCTCCGTCCCCGCCAGCCTGTGCCGCACGCGAGCGAGCGTCTCGTCCTCGGGCTGCGGCGCGGATACCTGGCTCACGAAAGATTCCAAGCGCGACCTCACCGCGGGCTCCGAGATGGAGTGACCGTCGACGCTGGCACGAGCGTCCACCGGCTCGCCGGCGACGTGATCGGGAGGCTTCGCTCGACGTGCACCAGCAGCCGGGAGCCGGTCACACCGCCCGCCGCGCCACCGCGACGCAGCCGACCACCGCCGCCGCCACGATCCACAGGGGCGGCGGGACCGCCTCTCCGAGGAGTAGCGCGGAGAGCGCGAGGCTCATGAAGGGCTGGAGCAGCTGCACCTGTCCGACGCGGGCGATCCCGCCCAGCGCCAGCCCGCGGTACCAGGCGAAGAACCCGAGGAACATGCTGACGAGGCTCTGGTAACCGAAGGCGGCCCAGCTCGCGGCCGGGACGGGGCTCGTGGGGCGCGCCCACCACACCGGCAGCGGAAGGAGCGGCAGGCACAGGACGAGCGCCCAGCAGATGGTCTGCCAGCTCCCGAGCGTGCGCGCCGCCTTCCCGCCGGCGACATAGCCGAAGGCGACCAGCACGACGGCCGTCAGCATGAGCGCGTCGCCCGGCGCGAGGCCCGTGCGAACCCCCGCCTCGCCGGCCCGCCACACGGCGAACCCGACCACGAGCGCGCAGCCTGCGACCGAGGCGGCCCAGAAGGCGAGGCCGTGCCGCTCCCTCGCGATGAGAGCCGCCACCGCCGCGGTGAGGAGCGGCGCCGTCCCCAGGATGACCGAGCCGTGCGCGGCGGGCATGTGCCGCAGCGCCAGGGTCGAGAGGACGGGGAACCCGATCACGACGCCGCCCACCACGATCGCCAGCCATCGCCACTCCTGACCCGCCGGCAGCCGCGGGCGGCGCCACGCGAGCAGCAGCGCCGAGAGCACGCCCGCGACGAGCGCCCGCCCGAGGCTCACGAACAGGGGATCGAGGTGCAGCGCCGCCAGGCGCGCGGTCGGGAGCGACCCGGAGAAGGTGACGATGCCGAGGAAGCCCCACGCCAACCCGCGACGAACCGCGGCGGGCGTGGGCGTGGCGGGCGCGCTGCCCAGGACGGCGACGGCCTCACGAGGCCCGGGGGCGGCGCGCATGCGGGGGTGAGGCTCTAGACGGCGGCAGCCGGCCTGTCGAGCGAAATCCCGTCATGAGCGGTAGGCTCCGGACGCGTTCCTGGCGCGGCACGCGGTGTGCTAGGTTGCGCGTCCCATATGCCCCGCCGCACCGACATCAAGAAGATCATGATCGTGGGCTCCGGCCCCATCGTCATCGGCCAGGCCTGCGAGTTCGACTACTCCGGTGTGCAGGCCTGCAAGGCCCTGCAGGAGGAGGGCTTCGAGGTCGTCCTCCTCAACTCGAACCCGGCCACCATCATGACCGACCCGGTCTTCGCGGACCGGACCTACCTCGAGCCCATCACGCCCGAGTTCGCCGAGCAGATCCTGGCGCGCGAGAAGCCGGACGCGCTCCTCCCCACGCTGGGCGGTCAGACCGCGCTCAACCTGGCGGTGGCGCTCGCCCGCAACGGCGCCCTCGCGCGCCACGGCGTGCAGCTCATCGGCGCCTCGCTGGAGGCGATCGAGAAGGCCGAGGACCGGCAGCTCTTCAAGCAGGCGATGGACCGCGTGGGCGTCGAGATGCCGAAGTCGGGCTACGCGACGGGCTTCGAGGAGGCGAAGCGCATCGCGGATGAGATCGGGTTCCCCATCATCATCCGGCCCTCGTTCACCATGGGCGGCGAGGGCGGCGGCATCGCCTACAACCGCGAGGAGTTCGAGGAGCTCGCCCGGCGCGCCCTGCAGCTCTCGCCGACCCACACGATCCTCGTCGAGGAGTCGATCATCGGGTGGAAGGAGTACGAGCTGGAGGTGATGCGCGACCGGAACGACAACGTCGTCATCATCTGCTCGATCGAGAACCTCGATCCCATGGGCGTCCACACCGGTGACTCCATCACCGTCGCGCCCATCCAGACGCTGACGGACAAGGAGTACCAGCGGATGCGGGACGCCTCCGTCCGCATCATCCGCGAGATCGGCGTCGACACCGGCGGATCCAACATCCAGTTCGGCGTCCACCCTCGGACCGGGCGTCAGGTCGTCATCGAGATGAACCCGCGCGTCAGCCGCAGCTCGGCGCTGGCGTCGAAGGCCACCGGCTTCCCCATCGCCAAGATCGCGGCCAAGCTCGCGGTCGGCTACACGCTGGACGAGATCAGGAACGACATCACCCGCGAGACGCCGGCCAGCTTCGAGCCGACCATCGACTACGTGGTCACGAAGATCCCGCGCTTCGCGTTCGAGAAGTTCAAGGGCGCCGACGACACGCTCACCACGCAGATGAAGTCGGTCGGCGAGGTGATGGCCATCGGCCGCACCTTCCAGGAGAGTTTCCAGAAGGCGCTGCGCGGGCTCGAGATCGACAAGGCGGGCCTGGAGTCGCCGCTCGGCAAGAAGCCGGGGGACGCTTTCACCGAGGCCGAGGTGGGCCGGATCCGCGACGAGATGCGAGTGCCGCGCGCTCGGCGGATCTTCTGGGTCGGCGAGGCGTTCCGCGCCGGGATGAGCGTGGACGACGTGTACGGGATCACCGCCATCGATCCGTGGTTCCTCCGCGCCATCGAGGGGATCGTGAAGGAGGAGGCGGCGCTGGCGCGCGCCCTGCCCGGCGGCGCGGCCGAGTGGAAGCGCGTCAAGGGGATGGGCTTCTCCGACCGGCGTCTGGCCCAGCTGGCCGGCGCGAAGGAGGCGCAGGTCCGGGCCGCGCGCTGGGAGGCCGGCGTGCACCCCGTCTTCAAGCGCGTCGACACCTGCGCGGCGGAGTTCGAGGCGTTCACCCCGTACCTCTACTCCTCGTACGAGGAGGAGTGCGAGGCGGCCCCGACGGACCGGCGCAAGGTCATGATCCTCGGCGGCGGCCCGAACCGCATCGGCCAGGGCATCGAGTTCGACTACTGCTGCGTGCACGCCAGCTTCGCGCTCCGGCAGGCCGGGTTCGAGACCATCATGGTCAACTGCAACCCGGAGACGGTCTCGACCGACTACGACACCTCCGACCGGCTCTACTTCGAGCCGCTCACCCTCGAGGACGTGCTCGAGATCGTGCGCGTCGAGAAGCCGGAGGGCCTCATCGTCCAGTACGGCGGGCAGACGCCGCTCAAGCTGGCCGTGCCGCTCGACGAGCTGAAGGTGCCGATCCTCGGTACCACGCCGGACGCCATCGACCGGGCCGAGGACCGCGAGCGGTTCTCGCAGCTCATCGAGAGGCTGAAGCTCCGGCAGCCGGAGAACGGCGTCGCGCGCAGCGCCGACGAGGCGTTCGCCGTGGCGCGCCGCATCGGCTACCCGGTCATGGTGCGCCCCTCGTACGTGCTGGGCGGCCGCGCCATGGAGGTGGTCCACGACGACGCCGACCTGTCCGCCTACCTCACCGAGGCGGTGCAGGCCTCCAACGAGCGGCCGGTCCTCATCGACCGCTTCCTGCGGGACGCGCTCGAGGTCGACGTCGACGTCGTGTCCGACGGCGCGGCGGTGGTGGTGGGCGGGATCATGGAGCACATCGAGGAGGCCGGCATCCACTCCGGCGACTCCGCCTGCGCGCTGCCGCCGTACAGCCTCTCGCCCGAGCTGGTGGCGGAGATCGAGCGGCAGTCGGTCGCGCTCGCCCGCGAGCTCCGGGTGAAGGGGCTCATGAACGTGCAGTTCGCGGTGCAGGGCAGTGACGTCTACGTCCTCGAGGTGAACCCGCGCGCCAGCCGGACGGTGCCATTCGTGGGGAAGGCGACGGGGGTACCGTTCGCGAAGGTGGCGGCGCTCGCCATGGTAGGGAAGAGCCTCGCGGAGCAGGGCCTCGCCGGGCGCCCCCAGCCGAGGCACGTCTCGGTGAAGGAGGCGGTCTTCCCGTTCGCGCGCTTCCGCGGCGTCGACACCGTCCTCGGGCCGGAGATGAAGTCCACCGGCGAGGTCATGGGCATCGCCGCCGACTTCTACAGCGCGTTCTGGAAGGCGCAGGCCGCGGCGGGCAACACGCTGCCGCGGGACGGCGAGAAGCTGCGCGCCTTCGTCTCCGTCAAGGACGGCGACAAGTCGGGGGTGGTCGAGGTCTGCCGGCGGCTCGTCTCGCTCGGGTTCGAGGTGCTTGCCACGCGCGGCACGGCCGCGTTCCTCGCCGCTCGCGGCCTCGTGGCGACCCCGGTGCTGAAGGTGCAGGAGGGTCGGCCGTCGATCGTGGACCGCATCAAGGACGGCGACGTGCACCTCGTGTTCAACACGACCGCCGGGAAGCGCGAGATCGCCGACAGCTACTCCATCCGCCGCGAGACGCTCATGAAGGGCGTCCCGTACTTCACGACGCTGACGGGGGCGCGGGCGGCGGTGGGCGCCATCGAGGCGGCGCGCGCCGGGCGCCCGGAAGCCCGGTCGCTGCAGGAGTACCACGGCATCGACGCGCCAAAGCGTTGACATCACCGGCGCGCTGAAGCACGATCTTCATCGAGCGGCCGCCCCACACGGGGCGGCCGCCGCCTTTTTACTTGAAGGGACGTCATGGCCGACCACCGCATGCCCATCACGAAGAGCGGGCTCGAGCGGCTCAAGCAGGAGCTGAAGCGGCTGAAGGGCGTGGAGCGCCCGAAGATCGTGAAGGAGATCGCCGAGGCGCGCTCGCACGGCGACCTGTCCGAGAACGCCGAGTACCACGCCGCGAAGGACAAGCAGTCGCACCTCGAGGGCCGCCTCCTCCAGGTGGAGGACTGGATCGCGCGCGCCGAGGTCATCGACGTCTCGAAGCTCAAGGGCGATCGCGTCGTGTTCGGCGCGACGGTGACCATCAGCGACGGGGAGTCGGGCGACGAGGTCCGCTACCAGGTGGTGGGCGAGCTCGAGGCCGACCTCAAGAAGGGCAAGATCAGCGTCACCTCGCCGATTGCGCGGGCCCTCATCGGAAAGCAGGAGGGGGACGTGGCGATGGTGCATTCGCCCGGCGGCGAGCGGGAGTACGAGGTCGTGAGCGTCGAGTTCATCGAGGAGCTGTCGGCGGGCGACGAGGCCTAGCCGGCCGCGGCGAGCACCGTGCCCGGCAGCGCGAGCCGCCCTCCTTCGAGCGTCACGCCGCCGGGGGCGCTGGCCGCCGCCGCGCAGCACCTCGCCGCGCTCATCCCTCCGCTGAGGTTCGCCACGCGGGACGGGTTCGCCGGGCTGCCGCGCCTGTCCGGATTCGGCGAGCTGGTTCGCCGCTCCGTCGAGCGCGCCGAGGCCGCGGGCGCTCCCGACTCGGCCGCGCTGCGCGGCCTCCTCGCCGAGGCGGAGGCGTTCGACGCGCTCGCGCTGGGCGAGAAGCGGCGCGCGCTGCTGCGCGTCGCGGG
>Ga0306924_10000503_pt1 | contig 32835 bp, 33 predicted proteins | sample sta12Can44000111_FD_203756 | JGI IMG/M metagenome (GOLD analysis project Ga0306924, IMG submission 203756) | Lab enrichment of tropical soil microbial communities from Luquillo Experimental Forest, Puerto Rico - statanox.12C.anox.44.000.111 (v2)... | ecosystem: Environmental > Terrestrial >... | reverse complement strand
ATCTGCTTCCAATCGAGACCGCGCTGGACGACATCCCGGCTCTGGCCTTGACCGCAGCCGAAGCTGCTCGATTGCGTTGCGGGCAGAGGGTGACGCCACACGATATTGGCGTACGGGCGCATCTGGACCGGCTCGACGAAGGCACGGTTGTCACCGCTTGGCACGACCAAGCGGTGATCGCTCTGGCCAAGATCGAAGACGGCGGTCTCCAGCCGGCGCGGGTCATCAATCGCGGAAGGGGTTAAATCGGTGTCGATCACCGCCGAGCGCAAGCAGGCGCTCATCATCGAGTATGCCACCAAGGAGGGTGACACCGGATCGCCGGAGGTCCAGGTGGCGATCCTGAGCGAGCGTATCCGCAATCTCAGCGATCACTTGGGGAGTCATAAGAAGGACTTCCACTCTCGGCGCGGGTTGCTCGTCATGGTCGGCCAGCGGCGGCGCTTGCTGGACTATCTCAAGCGGTCGAGTGTCAGCCGTTACGAGACGTTGATCGGACGTCTCGGACTGCGCCGCTGACACTTCGTTGGTACCCTGCGCGAGATCGAAATCCCGCTCCGCCGGATGGATTCGGCGGGGAACGGATTGCCGTGCGCGCTATCGGCAGCGCCCGCTCGCGTGCCGTTCTCATTGCCGCCGACTTCGGGGCGACCCCTTGTCGCAGAAATCGCGCTGCTGCACTGGATTTTTTTCCGAAAGGAATGATACCGAATGTTCCAGGTTTATCGTAAAGAGCTGATATGGGGCGGACGTCCTCTCGTACTTGAGACGGGGAAGCTCGCGCGCCAGGCCGATGGTGCGGTGCTCGTCACCTATGGCAAGACGACCGTGCTGTGTACCGCGGTCGCGATGAAGACTGCGAAGTCCGGTCAAGACTTCTTCCCTCTGACCGTCAACTATCAGGAGAAAACCTTTGCCGCCGGCAAGATCCCGGGCGGCTTCTTCAAGCGCGAGGGCCGCCCCTCGGAGAAGGAGACGCTGGTCTCGCGGCTGATCGACCGGCCGTTGCGACCGCTCTTTGTTCCCGGGTTTGTCAATGAAACCCAAATCATCTGTACGGTTCTGAGCCACGATCTCGAAAACGATCCCGACATCGTGGCTATGCTCGGCGCTTCGGCGGCTTTGACGATCTCGGGTATACCATTTTTGGGACCGGTCGGCGGGGCGCGGGTCGGCTACATCGACGGGAACTACGTCCTGAACCCGACACTTGGCGAGATGCCCCGCTCGCAGCTCGACCTCGTCGTCGCGGGCACTACCGACGGCGTGCTAACGGTCGAAGCCGAGGCGAAAGAACTTTCCGAGCAGGCCATGCTTGGGGCGGTGGTCTTCGGCCATCGCGAGTTTCAGCCGGTGATACAGGCGATCATCGAGCTCGCCGAGACCTCCGCCCACGAGCCGTGGAGCGTGCCGTCCCCGCCGCCCGAGCTCGCCGCGATCGAGGCACGGCTGCGCGAAACGATCGGTCCGGTGATCGATGCCGCCTATCGCGAGCAAGGCAAGCAGGATCGCAGCAACCGGCTCGACGCGGCGAAGGCGCAGGCGGCCGAGCTGTTCTCCGACGAGCTTGAGCGCGCGGCCGCGCTGAAGCTATTCAAGGATGTCGAAAAGAAGATCGTCCGCGACGCCGTGTTGCGGGCCGGACTGCGGATCGATGGCCGCGACACCCGCACCGTTCGACCGATCTCGTGCGAGGTCAGTATCCTGCCGCGCGCGCATGGATCGGCATTGTTCACCCGAGGCGAGACACAGGCGCTCGTGGTGGCGACGCTCGGGACCGGTCAGGATGAGCAGGTCATCGACGCGCTCGAGGGCGACTATCGCGAAAACTTCATGCTCCACTACAACATGCCGCCGTATGCCACGGGCGAGGCTGGACGAATGGGCTCCCCGAACCGGCGTGAGGTCGGACACGGCAAGCTCGCCTGGCGGGCGATTCGCCCCTTGCTGCCGAGCAAGGACAGTTTCCCTTACACGATACGCGTCGTGTCCGAGATTACCGAGTCGAACGGGTCCTCGTCGATGGCCTCGGCTTGCGGCGCCTCGCTTGCTCTGATGGATGCCGGCGTGCCGCTGCCTCGTTCGGTGGCCGGGATCGCCATGGGCCTGATCAAGGAGGCGGAAGGGTTTGCCGTGTTGTCGGATATTCTTGGCGACGAGGATCATCTCGGCGACATGGACTTCAAAGTCGCTGGCACCGAGAGGGGCGTCACTGCGTTGCAGATGGACATCAAGATCACCTCGATTACCGAGGAGATCATGCGAATTGCTCTGAGCCAGGCACGCGAAGGGCGGATTCACATCCTCGGCGAGATGGCCAAGGCGCTGACCGGCGCGCGCGACACGGTCAGCGAGAATGCGCCTCGCATCACGACGTTCAACATTCCGAAGGAGAAGATTCGCGAGGTGATCGGTTCAGGCGGCAAAGTAATCCGCGAGATCACCGAGACGACCGGGGCTAAGATCGACATCGATGACGACGGCACCGTCAAGGTCGCCGCTGTCGATGGCGATGCGGCCAGGGCCGCGATCGATTGGATCCGCGGGATCGTCGCCGAGCCCGAGGTCGGCTTGATCTACTCCGGGAAGGTTGTCAAAGTTGTCGATTTCGGCGCTTTCGTAAACTTTCTCGGATCACGCGATGGACTCGTGCATATCAGCGAGCTCGCGCCCCATCGGGTCGGCAAGGTCGCCGACGTGGTCAAGATCGGCGACACGGTCAAGGTCAAAGTGCTCGGTTTCGACGACCGTGGCAAAGTCAAGCTCAGCATGCGCCAGGTTGATCAGCAGACCGGTGAGGATCTCGGCGCGAGGCGCCAGGAGCCGCCGAGGGCGGCAGCACGCTGACGGTAGTCCGTGCCGGGCGGGACGGCCCCGCGCTTCCCGCGACTGGCGTTTCGGATATGCGCCACCTCGCCGGCGCGGGCACCACAGCTGGCGCCTTGCCTGGGGGCGAGACTCTGCTTCGCGGCAAGGGAGCGACACCGAGAGCTCACCTCGATAGGGTACTTCCGCCGGTGATCGGCCATCGCGGCGCGGCCGCATGCGCGCCTGAAAACACGCTTGCCGGATTTCGCAAAGCAAAGGAACTCGATTGTCGCTGGGTCGAGTTCGACGTCCGCCTCACTGCTGACGACCAACTGATCCTGCTCCATGACGAGAAGCTGGAGCGTACGACGAATGGTCGGGGTAAGGCGGCCTTGTTGCCTCTCGCTGAGATTCGCCGCTACGACGCCGGATGCCGGTTCGGTCCTTCCTTCCGGGGAGAGCGGGTGCCCACGCTGGCGGATGCGGTGGTGCTCCTTGGCGAGCTTGGTGTCGGAGCAAACGTGGAGCTGAAAGCCGTTCGCGGCCGCGAAGCCGAAACCGGGGCGATGGCTGCGGCATTGCTCCGCCGGGTGTGGCCTCCCCAGCTCCCGGCGCCGCTAATTTCGAGCTTTTCTCCTAACGCCCTCGCGGCGGCGCAGGCCTGCGCCCCGAGGATCGGCCGAGGCATATTGTTCCATTCGGTGCCGAAAAATTGGCGCCTCCTGGCCGAGAGGCTCGGCTGTGTGACGATTCATGCCGATCACCGCAACCTATGTCCGGCCCTCGTCGCCGAGATCCGCGAGTCGGGATACCCCTTGCTCGCTTACACGGTCAACGATCCCGCGTGGGCATATACGTTGTTCTGTTGGGGGGTCACTTCCGTGTTCTCGGATGTTCCCCATATTCTTTCCGCTGCAGCGGAAAGCGCCACTTGTCTACCAGCCGCGGCCGACTTGAACCCGGCAGGAACCTTGCGGCAGGGAGCAGTTCGGTGAAACCGCTCAATTCACTCGTGATTTCCGGGCGCGAGGTGCTGCCGCTCGTCGAAGGCGGCAAGGGTATCTCGGTGTCGAATGGCGAAAGCTCCGGCGCCTGGGCCGCGACCGGTAGTGTCGGCACGTTCTCCGGGGTCAACGCCGACAGCTTCACCGACTCCGGTCAGCGGATCCCGCAGATCTACCACGGACGGACGCGACGCGAGCGACATGAAGAACTTGTCGCCTATGCGATCGCCGGAGGGATTCAGCAGGCACGTGTTGCCCACGAGCGCGCCAACGGCGAAGGCCGCATCCACATGAACGTATTGTGGGAGATGGCGGCAGCCGAACGCGTACTGCACGGGGTGCTGGAGGGGGCCAAAGGTCTGATCAACGGCGTCACCTGCGGCGCGGGGATGCCCTACAAGATCGCAGAGATCTGTGCGCGCTACGGGGTGCACTACTACCCGATCGTGTCGTCAGCCCGGGCGTTCAGCGCGTTGTGGAAGCGGGCCTATCATAAGTTCTGCGAGTGGCTCGGGGGTGTTGTCTACGAAGACCCGTGGCTGGCGGGTGGCCATAACGGGCTTTCCAACAGCGAAGATCCCGAATACCCTGAACCGCCGTATCGCCGCGTCCGCGAGCTGCGCAACTTGATGGTCGGCTTTGGGCTTGCGACGACACCGATCTTCATGGCCGGCGGACTGTGGTATCTGCGCGAATGGATCGATTGGATCGACAATCCCGAGCTTGGCCCGGTTGCTTTCCAATTCGGCACGCGCCCGCTCGTGACACACGAGAGCCCGATTTCCGAAACATGGAAGCGTAAGCTCCTGACTTTGAGCGAAGGTGATGTCTACCTCAATCGCTTCAGTCCCACCGGCTTCTATTCCTCGGCGGTGCGCAACGGCTTTCTGAACGAACTGCGAGAGCGCTCTGAACATCAGGTCGCGTACACCGTCGAGCCCGTCGGGGAACATGTGGCGCCTTTCAGCGTGGGCGCTCGCGGCCGCACCGTCTTCTTGACTGCTCACGACAAGAAGTCGGCCGAGGGCTGGGTTGCGGCGGGTTTCACCGAAGCTTTGCGCACGCCCGATTCGACCTTGATTTTCGTCACCCCGCGGAAGGCGATCGAGATTCGCACCGATCAGATCGGCTGCATGGGCTGCCTCAGCGCCTGCCAGTTCTCGAACTGGGCGCAGAACGAAGCGCGCACGACAGGGAAGAAGGCCGATCCGCGCAGCTACTGCATACAAAAGACGCTTCAGGCGATCCGGCACTCGGATGATGTCGAGTTCCAGCTGATGTTCGCCGGGCACAACGCCTATCGCTTTGCTTCCGACCCGTTCTATGCCAACGGCTACGTGCCGACCGTGCGCGAGTTGGTCGGGCGCTTGCAGACCGGCGACTAAGCAACGGCAAGTCGCGAAAAGGTTGTTTATTTTCGCCGTCGGTCTGATTATATCTGTTGCATGACGATGACGTCACCCTCAATGATCGCCCTGGCGCGGCTGCGCGCGGTGGGCCTGCGGCCCACGCGACAGCGCCTTGCCCTGGCACGGTTGCTCCTCGAAAACGGAGACCGTCACATCACCGCCGAGCAGCTGCACGGCGAGGCAGTGGGCGCGGACATCAGGGTGTCGCTCGCGACCGTTTACAATACCCTGCATCAGTTCACCGACGTGGGGCTGTTGCGCGAGGTCGTGGTCGAGCCGGGCCGCTCCTACTTCGACACCAACACGACCGATCACCATCACTTCTTTTGCGAAGCGACTAGCGAGCTGGAGGACATTCCGGGCCAAGACGTGGTGGTCAGCGGGTTTCCTTTGCCGCCCCTCGGGACGGAGATTTGCCGGGTCGACGTCATCATCCGAGTGCGCCCGGAAAATCGCTGATCGCACCCCGCGCCGGCGCTGGCGCCTTTCGCGTTCGCTTGACAGCCCCCCGGCCTAGGATACAATCGTTCTAAGAAGCAGGCGTCGCCTGCACCTGCCCCTGCGGGGTTGGTGCCGTGCCGGCTCAACGACGCCTACACTTGAACCGGCGCGCGCAAGGGACGAGATGCATGACGGTAGCGATCCGAGACTGACTCAATCGAGGAGGAGACCCGAGTATGGCATACCAAGACGATATCGCTTTAATGGCGCACCTGATGCGGCGTGCGGGCTTCGGAGCGGGCCGCGACGAGCTTGAGGCGCGCGTGGCCAAGGGGTACGAGGCCACGGTGGAAGAGCTGTTGCACCCCGAGACGCAGCCGCCCGTCGATCCGTATACGTTGCTCCGCTATCAGCCAGCGTCACTGCTGCCTGGCGGACAGCCGCCTATGGGCAACGTCAATTGGATGTACTATTTGGTGAACACCAAGCGTCCTCTCGAAGAAAAGATGGCACTATTCTGGCACCATGTCTTTGCCACCGGTAACTCAAAGGTCGACAATTACGACCAGTTGCTGGAGCAGATCAACCTGTTCCGTGAAAAGGGCATGGGAAATTACCGCGACCTCCTACTCGACGTTGCCAAAAATCCGACAATGATTTTCTGGCTGGATAATCAGCAGAACCACGGGACGGCGGTCAATGAGAATTGGGGTCGTGAGCTGCTCGAATTGTTCAGCCTCGGCGCCGGCAACTACACCGAGAAGGATGTCCGTGAATGCTCGCGGGCCTTCACCGGGTGGACCTTCGAGACCAAGATCCCGCGCGCACCCTATGGCCGGTTCCCGTGGAAGTACGAGTATCGTCCCGAGGATCACGACGACGGCGAGAAGGAATTTCTCGGTCATAAGGGCCGATTCAACGGCGAAGACATCATCGACATCGTCGTGCAACAGCCGGCCTGCGGCCGCTTCATTTGCCGGCACCTGTACAACTTCTTCGTCGCCGATGAGCCCCAGGTGCCCGCTTGGCCGATCGAACCGCCACAAGACCAAAAGGCGATCGACACCTTGGTGGGAGCCTTCCGGGACGCGAAGTTCGACATGAAACCTGTGTTGCGCGTGCTGTTCAATTCGGACTTCTTTAAGAACGCCCGCTTCAAGCATATGAAGTCGCCCGCCGAGGTCGTGGTCAGCACCTTGCGGATGGTCGGCGGCCACGAGCTCCCGGCTCCGGGCATTGGCGACCTGTCGATGCAGCCGACCTATATGGGCCAGGATCTCCTCAACCCGCCCTCTGTCGAAGGCTGGCACACCGGGAAAGAGTGGATCAACAGCGGCTCGCTGATGGCACGCATCAACTTCGTTGCGGAAAAGGTCGGCGATACTTCGTTGCCCGGCGTCCAGGCGATCATCAACCGGCTGAAGGCGCATGGCGCGCTGAGCCCCGAGCAGCTTGTCGATCGCTGCCTGGACCAGATCGGCCCGGTCGAGGTCGGTTCTGACACCAAGCAGGAGTTGCTTTCCCAGGCGAAAGAATGGGGTCAGGTTACTTGGGACAGCGACTCGAACGCTAAAATCGCGGATCAGCATACCGCAGAGATGCTGCAGCTGATCGCTGCAACAAGAGAGTATCAATTCGGATAACGTGCGAACCTATCAGACCAGGAGGAAGGCTCAATGCCAGCAACACAGGAAACAACGAAGGATCCCGTTATAGTTGTTCTGCAGCTGACGGGTGGGAATGACTACGTCAACACGGTGATCCCCTACAATAATCCGTTGTATCGGGATAATCGCAAGGCGGTCGGGATCCCCGACAACCAAATCATGCACCTCGACAAGGACTACGGTATCCCGCACTACATGGCGCCGATTAAGCAGTTTTGGGATGACGGCAAGCTCGCCATCCTGCACGGCGTCGGTTGGAAAGAGTCGCCGCGGTCCCACTTCCGAGCCATGGATATTTGGCACACTTGCGAGCCGGTCAAGGTCGGGACCGAGGGGTGGCTCGGGCGCGTCGCGCGCGAATTTGATCCGAAGAAAGAAAACGTCGTCACCACCGTCAGCTTCGGACCGAGTCTACCGCGGGCGTTGGCGGTGCCCGGTGTACCGGTGGCGTGCGTCGGCGGGCCACTAGAGAACTACGGCTTCCTGCCGACCATTCAGGGCGAGCAGCGCAAGCAGGTTCTCGAGCGCTTTGCAGCGATGTACAAACCGGCGATCGGCAGCGGCCCGGTCATGGACTACATGGCCGACACCGGCATCGATTCGTTGAAAGGCGAGGACATTCTGAAGGTCGCACCGCAGAAGTACTCTTCGACGGTGCAGTATCCGAACACGCCGATCGCCCGCAAGCTCAAGGGCATCGCGCAGACTCACTTGGCCGATGTGGGCAGCCGCATCTTCTATTGCGATCACAGCACTTTCGACACCCATGCCGGCCAGAACCCCGGCCACAGCAATTTGTGGACCGCGGTCACCGAAGGCATCGACGCCTTCATGAAGGACCTTCGCGAGCACGACCATGCCGACAACGTGATCCTGCTAATGTTCTCTGAGTTTGGCCGTCGCGTCCGCGACAATGGCTCGGGGACCGACCACGGCGCCGGCGGCGTCGCTTTCGTGCTCGGCGAGAAGGTCAAGGGCGGTCATTATGGCGAGATGCCGTCCCTGAAACCCGAACATCTGGTTCAGGGCGACCTCAACCCGAACATGGACTTCCGCAGCGTCTACTCGACGATCCTGGACAAATGGCTGAAGCTCAATCCGGCGCCGATCGTCAACGGCACCTTTGAGCAGCCGGCCTTCCTGAACTAACGGCCGGTCTTTCAACCGCTACCCTCCTTCCCGCGGCGTCGGCCGCGGGAAGGAGATGCGGCGGCGATGCCCAGTAAGAGAATGCAACACGTCCACGAGAGAGGAGGAGCGCTATGCCGCTCACAACGGTCGCCGAAGGGCGGGTGTTTGATTGGAGCCATGCAGTCGGCCGCAACGCCGCCCGCGGTCCTGGGTTTAATTACGTGCAGACGATGTGCCTTGGTAAAGGCGGGGTCATCTACGCGACCAATCGAGGTAACGAGAACAATTTCGGGATGCACGTCAACAAGGTGAAGATTGGCGCTGCCGGCGAAGAAGAACACATCGCTGATTTTTGCGAATATGGCGAAGGCGACGGGAAGTGCACATGGCCGTTTGGTGTCGCTGTCGACAACAACGACCACGTGTACGTTTCAGATGACTGGCAGAACACGATCTCCGTATTCGACAGCAGCGGCAAGTTCTTGCGCAAATGGGGCAAGACGGGGAGCGGCGACGGCGAGCTTATGCGCCCCGCCGGTCTTGCGGTCGAGAAAAACGGCAATATCATCGTTGTCGACAGCGGCAACAATCGCCTGCAGGTCTTCACCCCCGACGGGAAGTTTGTCGGCAAATGCGGTCGGGCCGGTAACGGTGACGGCGAGTTCAACCAGCCTTGGGGGATCACCCTCGACAAAGACGGCAACATCTTCGTCGCGGACTGGAAGAACCATCGGGTCCAGAAGCTCTCCCCCGAGGGCAAGTTCCTGATGAAATTCGGCGAATACGGGACCGTTTCCGAGCCCGAGGGCGCCTATGCCGTGACCATGTTTGGGCCGTACGTCTCGGCGGGCGGAGAGAGCGCTGGATATCCGAAGCCAGGCCTACTCAATCATCCGACCGACGTCGCCGTCGATACCGATGGCGATATCTACGTCGCCGATTGGGGCAACCATCGGGTCTCCGTCTTCGACCCGGAAGGAAAGCCGATCGCCCATCTGATTGGCGATGCCCAGGTATTGTCCAAGTGGGGCGAGCAGACTGTCGAAGCCAACCCGGATATGGCGAAGGCTCGGCGCCGAGTGAGAAGCCTTGAGCCACAGTGGCGGTTCTGCTTCCCGACGGCGGTAGAGTTTGATCCGGAGAGCGATCAGATTATCGTCTCCGACAGCCAGCGGAACCGACTGCAGATCTACAAAAAGGTTCGCGACTACAGCGATTTCCAAGCGAACTTGTAGAGTGCCGGACTCGGGCGCGGATAACGCAGAGCGCCCATCGTAAGACCGCCCGTTTCTTCCCGTCTCCCGATCAGCGCGGAAGAAACGGGCTTTTTTTGCCCGTAATCTAGCTTAGAACATTCTTAAGAGACTTGAATGATCCTTATGTGCCCCCGCACGAGTTTAATGTCGATTTTCCGCACGTCATGCTTCGCTACCGTGCTGTCGAGCTGTGCAAGAAAAAGATACTCGGAAGGCAACGTGAACTCGCCAAGACCGACCGGAACGGACGTCTGGCGGGCCTCGTGGCGCCGCTCGCCAACTGGGCGAATAATCGAAGGAATGGGCTGACCCGGCCACCCCTGGAGAAGGTGTTCGAGATCGATCGAAGAGCAGCGCTGCCGCGCTATCACGGCCGCACCTTCGTCACGCGGTCGAAGCGTTTGGTGCCACCGATCGACTACTCGGCACCGCCGTCGGCCGCAAGGCGATCCTCTACGCGACCCGTTTCGTCAATTACAACAATCCGCACATTGGCGAGGCGACCCGCGCGGTCCTCTCTCCCGCAACGGGGTCGAAACCGAAGTGCTGTGTTCCCGGTGTTGCGGCATGCCGCAACTCGAGCAGGGCAACCTCGCCGCGGTCGCCAGATCGGCTTCCGAGGTTGCAGCGATGCTCGGCCCCCTGATAGATTAAGGTTACGATGTCGTCGCGCTGGTCCCGTCCTGCGCATTGATGCTCAAGTTCGCATGGCCGCTTATCGTGCCGGGCAACTCCGTGATCGAGAAGCTCTCCAAAGCAGCGTTCGACATCAGCGAGAACACGTCGACATCGCCCGCAAGGAAGGGCTCGCCCCAGGCCTATCGCCGTTGGAGGGCGGAGTTACAGTTCACCTCGCCTGCCATGCCCGCGCCCAAAATATCGGACAAAAAGCGACCGAAATGCTGCGGTTGTTACCTGGCTCCGACGTCACCCTGATCGAGCGGTGCTCTGGCCATGGCGGGCTCTGGGGCGTGCTCAAAGAAAATTTCGAGACCGCCGTCAAGGTCGGCCGGCCGGTCGCCCGCCAAGCGTTGCGGAACGCAAAGCCGTTCCTTTCCTCCGAGTGTCCGCTTCCGGCATGCATATCCTTCAGGGAATGGAGATGGTGGCGACAGGCGAAGTGCTGCCCGGGCGCGACCGCTACACCCGATCGAATTCGTTGCCCGCTCTTACGGGATCCCCGGAATATGGTCTGAAGGAGAACCAAAAATCCAATGATCAGCACAGCACCACCACGCTCCAAGCGGTTGACGCGCGAGGACATCCTGCCTGTCGCCGAATACGCCGTTGTGCGGCGTGAGCACCGCCGCCGGATCGCCGAGATCAATCGGCGTCGGCGGATCGAGGTCGGTCCCTTCGCGACCTTTCATTTCGAGAATCACAACACGATGCGGCAGCAGATCCAAGAGATGCTACACATCGAGAAGGGCGGCGACGCTCAGCTGGAGGATGAGCTCTCTGCGTACAACCCGCTGATTCCCCAGGGGAGCGAGCTGATCGCGACGATCATGTTCGAGATCGATGAACCGGCGCGCCGCGTTGCGGTGTTATCGCGCTTGGGCGGCATTGAAAACCACGCATTTCTCGATGTCGCCGGGGAGCGAATCGGCGGCCAGCCCGATCCGACCCGCGAAAACACCAGTGCCGAGGGGAAGGCATCGGCGGTTCACTTCTTGAAGTTCCCGTTTACCCGCGACCAGATCACCTGGTTCAAAACGCCGGGCATGCAGGTCGTCATCGGTTTCGATCACTTCAATTACGCGCACATGGCAGTGCTGCCGCAGGCGGTGCGCGCTGCGCTGTCGGAAGATTTCGACTAGGACTAGGCGGCCCCGGACCGACGAATCAGGCCATGGCCGACATCGCCAGGAAATGCGAGAAGCACGAGGGTTTGCTGGCGGAGAGGCGTCGCGTGTTCGGCGACGAGCATCCGGAGACGCTTACAGCGATGCTCGACCTTGCCGATTGCCTATGGGCGGAAGGTCGGCTCATTTCGGCACGCAAACTCGAGGAACAAGTTGTCGCCGGGCGCCGGCGCCGCTTGGGCGAGAAGCACTTCGATACATTGAAGGCGATCGGCAAGCTGGCCGTCACGATGGCCGCGCAGGGCGATCTGGCCGAGGCACGCCGCCTTCAGGAGTGCGTCCTCAGCGGGATGCGTGAACTCCACGGCGACACCGGCCTCGAGACGCTTCGGGCGATCAACAACTTGGCCGGGACCGTTTCGGCTCAGGGCGACTTCCAGGCGGCACGCGAACTTCTCGAAACGGTCGTCGCAACCAGTTGTCGCGAGTTCGGCGAGCAGCATGCCGACAGCCTCACGGCGATGGGCAACCTGGCCGCGATCCTGTGGCAGCAAGGAGATCGAGGCGAGGCATACGCGCTGCAGCAGCATGTGGTCGAGACGCTACGCCGCGTGCGCGGTGACGGAGACCAAGCGACGCTGGCGGCAGCCCAAGTCCTGGAGATGATGGAGCGGGACGCCGGGTTCTAGCGCCCTCGTCGCTCCCCGGATCGACATAAACCGTGGCACTCAATCGTCGTAGACCTCAACCTGGTCCTCCCGGTCGACCGCCTCGCCGTGGTGGCCGAGGCTGCCGCGGTCGATCGCGACGGTCTTGAGCACGGCGAAGACCTCGCGTCCCGGTACGAGGCCGAGCGTTGCACCCGAGCGTCGGGTCACACGCGCCAGCAACCGCTCGTCCCCGAGGCGGAGCTGGACCTCGAGCGCGGCGTCCTCGATCGGGACGACCGCCTCGACCCGACCCGCGAGAACGTTCAAAGCGCTGATCCCGGTCGGAGGGGTTGCTGCAAGGATTACGTCGCGGGCACGGATTCTCACGCGTAGGGCAGCGCCGACCGGCAAGTGCAACCGCGGCACGGTCAGCTTACCAAAGGCGCCGGCGAGCTCGGTAAGTCCCCACCGAGCATCGTGCGTTGCGACGCGCACAGCAAGAACGGCGCCCGCCTCGAAGCGGCCCGCCATCGGATAGAGTTCGGCGCGTCCCATCACCTCTTGCAACGGGCCGACCGCCCGCACCCTGCCGTCCGAGATCAGCACGATCGTGCTGGCCAGCCGGGTCACCTCGGCCACCGCGTGGCTGACATAGACGATCGGCACACCCGCCTGGTCGCGCAGCCGCTCGATATAGGGGAGGATCTCGTCCTTGAGCCGGGCATCGAGCGAAGCCAGCGGCTCGTCCATCAGCAACAGCCGCGGTCCGGCCAATAACGCACGGCCGATCGCGACCCTCTGCTTTTCGCCGCCCGACAGCCGACCCGGTCGGCGGTCGAGCAAGGCCCCGATCCCGAGCAGATCGACGACATCATCAAGCTGGGCTGCCGGTGTGGAAACGGGAGCAAACCAGCGCCCGAACAGCAAGTTTTGGCGAACTGTAAGATGAGGAAACAGGCGGCTTTCCTGAAAGACATAGCCCACCCGGCGACGATGGGCGGGTGCCCTGATGCCGCGCTCGGTGTCGAGAAGCACCGCCCCGTCGACGACGATGCGTCCCCTTTCCGGGCGGACCAGCCCGGCGATCGCATTGACGACCGAGGTCTTGCCCGCTCCCGAGCGGCCGAACAGCGCGGTGAGACCGCGCCCGCTGCGAAAATGGATGTCGAGCTCGAAAGCGCCGAGCCGGTGCTCGATATCGACCTCGAGCATCGCGCTCATTCGGGAAGCTGCCGAGCATTACCCAAAACGGCGGCGAGCAGGCTCAGCAAAACCGTGTCGATGTGGTCGGGGGTAAAACCGGGCTTAACCATCACGAACCTATAACTTGGAAGCCGGCGCCGGGATAGGCGCGCCGGATCGGAAAAATGGCGTCGGTTGGTCCGGCGTGATAAGCTGTAGCGGTTGGTTTCCTTAGAGGTGGCGACAATGAAGGTCAAAATCGAATACTGCGTGCCCTGAAACTATGAACCAAGGGCCCTCCGTGCGAGGGCGCGGCTTATGGAACGAGGTGCGGAGGAGGTCGAGCTCATCAAAGGTGTTGCCGGTGTTTTCGAGATCACCGTCGATGGGCGGCTGGCTTTCTCCAAGAAACAACTTGGTCGGTTTCCAGAAGACGCCGAGATCGACGCAGTGGTCGGCGGCTAAGTCAGTCTAGAAATTGGGCATAAATTGGTAAAGTTACCGCGCGTCCTCACTCCCTGAGTGAGGACGCGTCGGCGTCAGCCCGCCCTCTCCGCGGGTGAACAACGTCAGAAGTCCGTCAGCTTCTTAACGGTTTGCTCACCGGTTCTATTGTAAGGACTGGGCGATACTGGTTGCACGTCTGTCGACAACAAGATGATTGCAGGCCGGAGGTGAGCCGGCATGGCTGCAGTTTTTCCAAAACTGACAAGAACCGGGCCTCTATTCTACCCGATCGCGACGACATTACGCCGCCCAGAGAGGGGTCGTAAGGGTGTAGTCGTCGGGCTGGCGGTACTGGGCGCGATGCTGGTGACCGGGCTCTTCGGCGTTGCGGCAGATGTCGCTCTTCGGAAGATCGTCGCCAGCCAGATAGAGGGTGCGGTTGATCACCCCAGGTTGTTCGGCACCGCAGCCGCAGGAGATCTGCCGCAACCGGCGAGGGTCGCCGGTGCATTCCCCCGGCAACCACCGGCAGTAGCGATGAAACCGGTAGCGCTGGAACACGCGTCCAACAAGTCATGCGTGATCGCTCTCGGCCAGGAGGGCAAATTGTTGGTCGGGACCGGCAACCCGAAAAGCGACATCATGGTCAGCCTGGTAAAGTGCGACTTGTTTAACGCTTCCCGCGATGCTGAAGCGATGGAGTTGGTCGCCGGCGCGAGCCTCACCGCGCGCAACATATTCCTCTCCGGCGGTTACGCTCTCTCCCCCGGGGCCAGCATGACCGCTTCCAAGTACTTGACCACCTATACCTCGCCGGTCGCCGATCCGTATGCTCATCTCAAAGTGCCGGCCTATTCCGGATGCAGGAGAAGCCGTTACAAGCTCGATGCGGGAAGAACAGAAACCCTTTCCCCCGGTGTCTACTGCGGCGGGATCGACGTGGCGATCGGCGCGACGCTTAACCTTGCTCCCGGCACCTACATCCTCGACGAGGGCAACTTCAGGGTCAGCGGCAGCAGTACCGTCAATGGCACCGATGTGACGATTATCCTGACCAGCCGCAGCGGGTCGAACTTTGGCACGATTGATTTTAGCACCGGCTCGAACATCACACTAAGTGCTCCGAGCAGCGGCACCGCAGAGGGAACCCCTGGGGTCGCCCTTTGGGTCGACGAGCATGCGCCGACCGCCAGTGACACCGTTACGGGCGGAAATACCCAAAACATCAACGGAGCTATCTATCTGCCCAGTCAACGGGTGAAATATGCCGGAGGGTCGTCCTCCGACACCCGCTGCAGTCAGTTGGTCGCCTTGGCGGTCACATTCACCGGTAGTTCCTATTTCCGCCATGACTGCGCGGGTTCCGGCCTATCCGACCCTGCACCGCCTCCGGTCTACCACGACTACGAAGCGCCGACTCGCGCGAGCGTTGCCAACTAGTCCTGACGAACCGGAGGCTGTGCCTGTGGGTGCCTTCTCGTTGAGGCCGTGAAATCCGTTATACGACGACGACGGGCTCGACTTCCGGCTCGCGGCCGCGCCCGGCGTCGATGAACAGCACCATCACGGCCACCGCGACCAGCAACATTCCGGAGATGATGAAGGCCTCGAAATAGGTGCCGAAGGCGATCCGCAGAACCCCGGCGAAATAGGCCACCGAAGCGCTGCCGATCTGGTGGATCACGGTGATCCAGGCGACCATGATTCCGATCCGCTCGCTGCCCACCACACCGCTCAAGAGCCGCACCGTCGGCGGCGCGGCGGCGATCCAGTCGAGCCCGTAGACCATGCTGAACAACGTCAGACCGTAGAACGACATGTCGAGGGCGAAGGGCAAAAAGAGCAGCGCAAGCCCGCGAAAGCCGTAATAGCAGCACAACAGGATCCGGTTGTCGCACCGGTCGCTGAGCAAGCCCGAGATTGTGCCGCCGATCAGGGCGAAGACGCCGGTGGCGGCGAGCAGGCCCGCACCGGCCACTTCGCTCAACCCGTGATCGATGCAGGCCGGGATCAGATGGGTGCCGATCAGCCCGTTGGTCGTCGCTCCACACGCGAAATAGCCCCCAGCGATCAGCCAGAAGTCGCGCGAACGCATGCCGGCGCCGAGCGCGCGGAACGCGACCGCGGCGGGGTTGCCGGCAGGCGCAGCGGCTGGCCTCGATCGGCTCGTCTCGCCGTACCGGGTAAGGCCGAGATCCTCGGGCCGGTCGCGCATCAACACCGCGATGACCGGGAGGAGAACGACGACCGCCGCGACCAAAACCAGGGACGCGAGCCGCCAGCCGGCATTGGTGGCGAGTGCTGCCATGGTCGGCAGAAAGACGAGCTGACCGGCAGCAAAGCCCGCGGTCAGTATGCCGACGACAAGCCCCTCGCGCGCGGCGAACCAGCGCGCGGCGATGAACGCCGAGAGGTAGGCGCCGACAAAGCCGGTGGAGAGGCCGACCACGACACCCCAGAGCGCCACCAGCTGCCAAGCCCGGCTCATCGCTGGGGTCAAGGCCACAGCGGCGGCCGTCGCCGCCAGCGCCAGGGTCATCGTGCGGCGCGCGCCGAAGCGGTCCATCACCGCGGCGGCAAACGGACCGACTGCCCCGTAGAGCAGCAAGTTGAGGCTGATGGCGAACGAAATCGTCGCCAGCGACCAGTGGAACTCCTCTTTGAAAGGCACGATCAGCACGGTGGGCGTGGCGCGCACACCAGCGATCATGATGGTCGCCATGAAGGTGACGGCGACGATGACCCAAGCGTAGTGCAGCCGGTGATTCTTCCACATCGCCTATGGCCAGAGGTGGGTGAACTTACGCCGGGGCTCGCAACCCGCGAGGCCCGCCGACCTCAGGAGCCTTCCAGGTGCACCACGGCAAGCGCTCCTCCGGGAATATATGGCTCGTCGGCCTGAGTCGTGTCGCCTGATCAAAGGCACCGGCGTGAAAATGCGTTTCCGTCGGCAGCCGCTCGCTTTCGCAGGTCAATGTCGACCCGCACCCGGCGCAGAATCCGCGCTGCACGCCGGGCGATGAACCGACTTGGTGATCTCGCCTTTGGTAACGACGTAAGCGGCGCGCGCGAACGCCGCGAAAACCGAGACCGGCGCACCGCTATGCCGCCGACAACTCTGGCAATGGCACCACGCCACCCATTTCGGCTGACCGGTGGCCGCAAAACGCACCGCGCCGCACAGGCAACCGCCCTCGAATTGATCATTCATGGCAATCGAGCTTAGGCTTCAAGGGCTGGCCCGACAAGGAAATCGGTCCGTGCCTGCAAGAATCTCAATACAGTACCGATGGGAGATAGGCTCCGGCGGTCTCGCTGTAGAGGCCAATGGTCATCAAGGTCGTCTGCATGACGAGCCGCAGGCCACGGTCGAGGCACCACTCGAATACCTCATGGTTTCGCGTCGGGAGCAGAACGCCTGGTCCGGGGAACGCCGGCACCGCACCGATCAGCGCCTCGAGGTCTTGGTTGGTCTCGGCTAATGCGTGAGCAAAGAAGGCGATGTCGCCGGCATAGCCGGTGATCCGACCCGTATACTCGACGACCCTGGCGGTCTTCGCGTCGATCGCCTCGTCCAGCTCACCGCCGCGATCGAAGCCGTGCACCCGGCGGCACAGCAGATTGCACGCGGTGATGTCTTCTTTGGTTGCCGGTCTCACCTCGTATCCCGGGAATTTGGCGTTTAGCGGCGGACCCTGCATCATGGATAGCGGCTCGCGCGTCCGGAACCCCAGCTTCGTGTGGAGACACAGCGAGCGGTTGTGGTAGGCCGTTTGAACCAACCCCGGAAAATTCCGAGCTGCGAAGTGGTCGACCACCGCCTGCATCAGGCTGCGGCCAACGCCCTGGTTTTGCACCATCGGATCCACCGAAATCGGACCGATGCCGGCAATTGGCGAGCGCTGGGCGGCGAAGTTGCTGCCGACGATCCGACCGTCATCCTCAGCCACCACGGCGTAAAAACCCGGATCGGCAAGCAGCATCGACGACAAGCCGGTCGCGACTTCGACGGACGGGAAGTCGGGCGGAAAATTGTGACGGTCGGCGAGGGTTTGGAATGCCCTGTAGAGAATGGGCCACAAGCGGTAGCGTCTGCGGTGACAGCAGGACGAATGTTATCGCCATCGGAATGTTCTCCCTGGGTGATTTGTGACCTTCGCCGCGCGTACGAGCTCGAGGCCGCCGACCTTCCGCGCGACGCAACAGCGGCCCCACCAGCCGGAGGCCTAACACTTCATGGTAGGCGAAAACCAGCGGAAGGTGAGAGACTGGCGCAGCGCTTTTTCAAGCGCCTAACGGCGAGCGAGGTGATCCGATGACAGAGACGAACCCAGGCCGCGCGCATCTGATTACCGGTGGGTTTCCGCCAGGTATGATGGCCGGGCATGACCACGATTATGCCCGCCTTCGGCTGCTGGGCCTCTTGGCCGAAGAAGACATTCCGGCGTCGGTCGCCAACGACTTCGCGGACGTCGAGAAATGGCTGCCCGTCAGCCGATTGCTGATCGCCTATGTGGCTGGCCCCTACCCCGACGCGGCGCAGAGCCGGGCCATCGAGAGCTGGCTGAGGACGGGCGGCCATTGGTTGGGCTTGCACGGCACCAGCGGCGGCCGCGCCGAGCGGGTGGAGGGCTTGCGCTCGCGCCGCACCGTCAAGACCGAGCACCACGCCTTACTGGGGAGCCGCTTTCTGACCCACCCCCAGATCTGCAAGATTCGCGTCGACGTCAGCGACAGCGATTCCCCTCTCACCCGAGGGCTCGGCACATCCCTCGAGGTCGAGGACGAGCCCTACTTCATCGAATTGCAAGATCCCGGCTCGACGCGGATCCTGCTGACCGCAGATTACGGTGCGAGCGGTGTGTCGCCCACCGTAGGACCCCTATACGGCTCGGACACCTCGCTGCAACCGGACGGCAGGACCCGTGTGCTTGGCTATACCCGCGAGGTCGGCAAGGGCGGTGTCGCCTACTTTGCTCTCGGCCATTGCCACAACCCCGCCATCCGTGCAGGCCGGACCGCCGACCCCGCGGACACCACACCGCTCACTTTTCGAGGCTCATGGGAAAGCAACCAATTTATTGCGCTGCTGCGGAACGCGATCGCCTGGGGTGCGGCCGCCTGATCTCTATACCTGCGGCCGCTTCGATCCAGCCGCCTCGTTAACTCACCCGGCCGTCGAGACGAGGAGACCCCATCCATGCTCAGGACCGGCGAGGAGCATATCGAGCGTCTCAGGGACGGGCGCATCGTCTACATCGGCAGCGAGCGCGTAGGGGACGTGACGACGCACCCCGCCTTTCGGAATGCCGCGCGCACAGTCGCCGCGATCTACGACATGAAGGCCCATCCTGCTAATCGCGAGACCATGTCCTTCACGGAGGCCGGCGACACCTTCAGCATGTATTATCTTCGGGCGCGCAGCCGGGAGGATCTGCGGTGCCGGATGCGAGCCCATCAGATGATTGCCGAGATGACCTATGGGCTGCTCGGCCGCTCGCCCGATCATGTCGCGAGCTTTGTCACCGGCATGGCGGTAAACCCGACCGTCTTCGCCGTCGGCACGCGGCCTTATGCCGAGAATCTGGTGAAATACTACCGCCACATGCGCGAGCAAGACATCTATGCCGCCTATGCGGTACTGCCGCCGCAGGCAGCACGCGATCCCATCAGAAGCAAAACCTGCCGATCCCGAGCCTTCAGGTCGTGCGCGAGGACGATGACGGCGTGGTGATTTCAGGCATGAAGATGCTGGCGACCGGCGCGATATTCGCCGATGAGATCTGGATCGGCAACCTGTTGCCGTTAGCGCCCGACCAGGTCAAGCAGGCGGTGACCTGTGCCGTACCGTGCAACGCCGAGGGCCTGAGCCTATGGTCGCGACAACCCTTCGAGGTGAATGCCAAGAACGAATTCGACAGCCCATTGGCATGGCGCTTCGACGAGAGCGACAGCATGGTCATGTGCGACAATGTCAAGGTGCCTTGGGAACGCGTCTTCGTGATGGACGACCCGGTGCTGTCCCGCGAGATTTACATCCGGACGCCGAGCCATTGTTATGGAAACCACCAATCGAACGTCCGCCTCTGGTCGAAACTCCGGTTGATCGTCGGCCTGGCGGGCCGCGTTACGCAATCGACCGGTGCCGATCAGGTACCTGCCGTCCGCGAAATTTTAGGGCGGCTTTGCGCGCTTGAGGCGACGCTCGGTGGGATGATCCACGGGCAGATCGAGGCATGGGAGCCTTGGCCCGACGGTTTCGCAACCTTCAACCGCCGCTTTATGTACGCGGCGCTCAATTGGGGCACCGAGATGTACTCGCAGCTGATCGATATCCTGCGCGAACTTTCGGGCGGCGGGGTCTTCCAGATGCCGGCGAGCGTTACCGTGATGCACGATCCCGTTCTTAAGAAGCTCTTCGAGACGTATTGGCAGACACCGCAGCTGCCGGCGCTCGACCGCGTAAAATTGTTTAAGCTGGTGTGGGATCTGGTCGGTTCGGAATTCGCCGGCAGGCATCAGCAATACGAGAAATTCTATGCCGGCGCAGCGTTTATCGTGCGGGATCACAGTTACCGTGAGGCACCTTGGGACGAGTTTCACAAGATCGCCGACAATCTTTTGGCGAGCTACGACGTTCCGGAAGCGCCGTAGGGCGAATTCCGCGAGCGGTGAGGGACGACAGTGCGCTGGGTATCCAAGCACCCCCGGACAGACCCGATCGAGACTCTCATGCGGACCTCAAAGGATGCTGGCTGGGAGCCAAAACTTCGGGTTAACCTCCCGGGATTCGACTGCCGGCTAACGGATTGACTGCCGATGAATCTCTTGGCTGCTCCCAGACTTGATCCGCGAAAATTCCAGGATCCATTCCTCACCGCCAAAGGCGAGCGGCGGGCTCATGTCACACTCGAAGCGCTGAAAACCCTATGGTTTAACACGGGAACCTTGTGTAACCTGACTTGCGAAAACTGCTACATCGAGTCGTCACCACGCAACGACAGGCTCGTCTATCTGACCACATCCGAGGTCGCCGAATACCTCGACGAGATCGAGCGGGATGGGCTGGGTACGGAGCTGATCGGCTTTACCGGGGGCGAGCCGTTCATGAACCCCTCCCTTCCGGCGATGCTCGATGAGGCGTTGTCGCGCGGCTATCGCGTCCTGGTGCTGACCAACGCAATGAAGCCGATGCACAAGAAGAAGGCTGCGCTGTTGGCATTGCGCGGGCGCTACGGCGACCGCCTGACGATCCGGGTTTCGATCGACCATTACGGGCCGGAGGTGCACGAGCGGGAACGGGGCAGAAGGAGCTGGCCGCCGACGATCGACGGTTTCAAGTGGCTCGCCGAGAACGACTTCTCACTGAACGTCGCGAGCCGCTATCTGTCGGGTGAGCCGGAAGTCGAATTGCGCCGCGGCTTCGCTCAGTTGTTCGCAGAGCTCGGCGTCGCGCTCGATGCCGACGACCCGGTCGCGCTGATGATTTTCCCGGAGATGGATGCCAAGGTCGACGTCGCGGAGATCACCGAGGCGTGCTGGGGGATTCTTCACAAATCGCCGACGGACGTCATGTGCGCAACCGCACGCATGGTCGTGAAGCACAAGGGTGCCGCCCACCCGACCGTCGTCGCCTGCACGTTGTTGCCCTACAACCCGCAATTCGACCTCGGCCGGACCCTTGCGACAGCTGGCGACACCGTGCAGCTGAACCATCCGCATTGCGCCAAGTTTTGTGTGCTGGGCGGCGCCACCTGCGCCCGGCATTAGCGCAGCGCCCCCCAATTGGCTTTACCTGCGCAAAGCATCGTACTGAGCGATCTTGCGGGCACCGGTCTGCGCCGCTACCCTGTTACACCGGCGAAGGCCGGTGCCTATGCCTGGGATAGGTCCCGGCCTTCGCCGGGAAGACAAGGGAATATTACGCCCTTCTCCAACAGGTCGTGTAAAATCATTTTGGATACGCTGCACTAGCGGTGGCGCGCTTCGGGATCGTCGAGAATTCCGATGATCCGGCCGATGTGGGTGTCCTTGTCGTAGCCGTAGAGGGTGCCGGCGAGCCGCACCGGGTCGCCCGAGTAGTAGCGCTCGTAGAGCTGTTGGCGGCCCGCGAAGCGTCGAGGGCGAGCCGGAACAATTTGACGGGCGTCCTGGCGTCGGCGTTCGCCGCCTGGAAATAGGTCGCGACGTCGGCCGTGGCGGGCCCGTCGAGCTCGGCGTAGGAGGGCACCGCGACGAGCCCGCCGGCACCCAAGATCTGGACGATCTCGCACATCCGCACGAACATCTTACCGGGATCGTAACGCCGGAGGAGCTCGACGCCGCATCGGCTTCACTCGCTCCGAGGCAGGCGCGGCAGAACTCGGGGTACCGGATCAGCTCCGTAAGCATGCCCCGGCGATGCAGATGCTGGTCGATATTGGTCGCCTTCGCGATCGCAAAGGCGAGACCGGAGCGTCGGGTCGACGCAGCTCGCTCCGGCGAACGGGCGGGAACCGTGCGCCATGCCGGCTTCCTGGAAATGACGGTCTTCCGGTCCAATTTTTCCTGCAAGACAGAAGGGGCGGGACTTCATAACCGACCCTATGCGACAAAGGAACGGATCATGCCCGATCCCACTGGCGACGAGCTCGGGTCGCCACTTGCGCCGGCAGAGAGCCCTGCCGTTACCGCTCATTTGAGCATGCTGCAGGCGATTGTCGCGCGTCTGGCCGGCAACAGCGCACAATGCAAAACCTGGTGTGTTGTGATCGTCAGCGCGTTGTTCGGTCTCGCCGGCGCGACAAAGAGCGAGAGGATTGCCGCTGCGGCGATAATCCCGATCGTGATCTTCGGATTCGTCGACGCCGCCTATCTCGCCAACGAGAGGGCGTACCGCGACCTATACAATAGGGTCGTCGTAAGAATCAGAAACCGAAGCTACGGTCTTGCTGATTATGCCGACCTGACCGCGCCGCCCGATCCTGGGCACTACTTCGGGGCCCTGTCGTCGTGGTCGATCTGGCCGGTCTATCTGGGGCTCATCGTCGCGTATGCTCTGGTGCTGCTGTCGGGGCTGCTGACCTAGGCACGTAGGCAAGGTTCCGATATTCGCATCGCACTCTCGCCTTCGATCAGACCGCCGGAGAGAACGGGGCGGTACGGCGAGAGACCTATGGCGAACTCTAGATCTGTTGCGGAACTAAGTGCAGCCGGATCTCAGATAGCGCAAATCACTGCCGCGCTTCGAGATCGTCGAGCATTCCGATGATCCGGTCGATGTGGGTGTCCCTGTCGTATAGGCCGTAGAGGGTGCCGGCGAGCCGCACCGGGTCGCCCGAATAGTAGCGCTCGTAGAGCTGCTGGCGGCCGGCGAAGGACGAGACCGCGGCGTCGAAGGCGAGGCGGAAGAGCTTGATGCGCGTCTTGGCGTCGGCATTGGCCGCCTGAAAATAGGTCGTCACATCGGCCGCCGCCGGGCCGTCGAGCTCGGCGTAGGAGGGGACCGCGACGAGACCGCCGGCACCCAAGATCTGGATGATCTCGCACATCCGCACGAACATTTTCGGGTACATCATCCGGACAGTCCACAGAGGCATCGCCGCCGGGGTCATGACGCCCGCGGGACTTGGTGCCGCATCGGCTTCGCTCGCTCGGAGGCAGGCGCGGCAGAATTCGGTGTATTGGATCAGCTCGGCCAGCATGCCCTGGACGTGCAGGTGCTGGTCAATATTGGTCGTCTTGGCGATGGCAAAGGCGAGACCCATCATGAACTCGGATTTCGCCAGGTTCTTGGTCGAGAACTGATGCATGATCTGCGGCATGATGCCGGCGCGGTTGTAGAGCCCGTTGCACAGCTCGGCATCGCGATGGATGAAGACGCGCTCCCATGGCACCAGCACGTCGTCAAAGATCACCAGCGCGTCGGTCTCGTCGAAGCGCGCCGAGAGCGGATGATCCAGCGGCGAGGCGGCGTTCTGATGAATCACCGACGGGCGGCAAATGAAGCGCAGACCGGGCGCGTTCGCAGCCACACTGAAGCCGAAGGCGTAAGGCTCGGCCTCCTTGCTGGTGGCAAGATAGGTCGACGGCAGCACCACGAGGTCGTGCGCGTAGGCGCACAAGGTCGACACCATGCGCGCGCCGCGGATGACGATCCCGGCGTCGGTTTCCTTGACGATCTTCGCGGCGAGGTCCTTGTCCTGCTTTTCGACCGGCTTCGAGCGATCGACCTGCGGGTTGACCAAGGTGTGGGTCATGCAGACGTCGTTCTCGCGGATATGCTCGTGATAGGCGCGCAAATTCTCGGCGAAACGTTTGTCCTTATGCCCGAATTCGGCAGCGGCCGAGGCAAAGGCGGTCACGAAAATGTTCATGAAATCGGGGCTGCGGCCAAACATGCCGCAACTCGCATCCATCCAGATCTTGACCATGTCGCGCCGGCGGATCAGGTCGTCGACCGTGCGCGGCTCGACAAACGAGAGCCCGACGCGCTCCCCGCTCGTCGGCGAGCGAAAGGTCATCCGCTCGACGAGTGCGGGGTCATGCTGCATGTCGTAAAGTTCGGCCAAGCTCTGTGCCGCCCCGGCAAGGCGCGGGTCGGTCGTCACGTCCCTCACGCGCTCGCCGTCGATGAACAATGCTCGGTCGTCGTGCAGCGATTCCAGCAGCTCCTCGCCGGTGCGGATGCCCATTCCTCGCTTCCTTTTTCCTACGTCACTCGTCCGTTTTTCGCGGCTGCGCTAATTCCATTGTTTTTCGATTGATAAGGCCGCCTGAATTCGTTGATCGGCGGCAAAATTCCATTGATCCGCTAAGTAACGAATTTTCCGCGCAAACCGTTGAAATATTGAGAGATTATATCTCGCCGCCCTGGCCGTTTGATGGCAAAAAGCACGATTTTCGTTGTATTTCGCCCCGGCGGATGCTGGCCGGTTGGAGAGGATGGGTGCCGCTCAGCCCTCACTGTCGAGCTCCGGGTAGTGCCGGAAGATGCCGTGCTCGTTGAACGGGATCCGGCGGTTGGACCCGAGATAGGCGGCGATCCGGGGACGGGCCGCGACCCGGCCGTGCACGGCCACGACGCGGGGGTATTTCGGCTCGAGCCGCGCCATCGCTCGCGGAAAGGCGTAGCGCAGACCCGCCACCACCTGGAACAGCGAGAGATCCGGGTAGCTGGGCTTCGCCCCGATCAGATGTCCGCCGCGCGCCTTGTTGCGTTCGAGCACCTTCTCGAAATAGCCGAGATATTTGGGCACGCGCGACTTCAAAAAATCGGCCGTTCGGCTCTTGGCCTCCGGGCGCTGGTCCTCGTAATAGAGGCTGCTGGCGATCGGATGGTGGGTATCGTGTGCCTCGTCGACGAGATCGGCGATCGTCAATTGCAGTTGATGCGCCCATAGCCGCCCGCCCTCGCTGGATGGCACGAGGTCGTGGCGCGGCCCGAGATAATGGAGGATGTTGGCGGTCTGGCCGATCAGCAGCCTCCCCGCTCTGAGATAGGGCGGGGCGAAGGGCGGACGCTCGACCTCCTCGCCGTCGAGCAGGCGCATCATCGCGCCCTCCCCGCCCGCCTCTCGGACGACATCGACATAGTCGGCCGCGGTTTCTTCGAGCGCCAAGCGGACGAACTCGCCGCGGCCCTGGATCCCGGCCCAGTAATAAAGCTCGTAGCGCATTTTAAGTCGCGCGGCGGTAGCTCCGGCAAACGAGGCGCAGGCGATCGCTGATCTGCGGCCGGATGTGCTCGGGCATCGGCGTCGAGCCGCTTGCCTGCTTCCATTCCGAGCTGTCGACCACGCCAGGTGACGCAAGGTGATAGAGCGCCACGTACTTCGGGTTGCCGCCGGCGGTCCGGAAGCGGCGGGCGCTCAGCACCCCCGGCACGCGGGCGAGTGCCGGGACATGCTCGTTGTCGTACCACGCGTTGAAAGCGGTCTCGACCCCAAGCGCAGGCGTCATCCCGACCAGCAGGAGCCCACCGGCGTTGTCCGGCGCCGTCTTGTCGCCTGGCAGGATCTGATCGCCTTCGAAGCGGACCAGGCGCTGAACGCGGGCGGTCACCCGCTTAGACCAGGGCGACAGGTTCTCGCCGCCAATCGCCCGGTAGCCGGGACCCTGCAATACCGACACGCTTTCGAGGTCGTAAGTCGCGACCGATTGCTTGGGGTTCTCGGCGCCGATCCAGCGCTGGCAGGTCAGAAAGCCGGGCACGCGCTGGCGCTCGGGGATGTGCTCTGTGTCGTACCAGTCGTTGAACTCGTCCTCAGCGACGTTCGAGAAATCCACCGCCGCGACCAAAACACCTTTCGCCATGGCCGTTCCCTCCGATTGTACGGGGCCGAAATGCTACGCCGAGAATGGCCGCGGTGCACGCGGTTAAGGCGCCATCCCCTTCTCAGCCAGCTCGCGCCGGGCGTTTTCGTTCTTGTCGAGATCGAAGCCCATCGCGCGCATCACGTGCGGCGCCTTGGTAAACTGGATATTGGAATATTCCACGACCTCGACCCGATTGCCCCAAGGGTCGAGAAAGTCGAGGAAGGGTCCAGGCAGCAGCTTGCCGCCGGCAGCCTCGACCCGCGAGCGCACGCTCGAACGATCGTCGACGACGAGCCCGAAATGGCGGCGCCGGTCCTCGTGCGGGTCGGCCGTATGCATCATGTTGATGAACTGGTCGCCGAGCTCGATAAAGGCGTTGCCCGGCCGTTTGGCCCGGAGCGCGAAGTCGAAGATCTTGCCGTAAAAATCGAGAGCCTGATCGATGTCGCCGACCTCGATCGCGATGTGATTGATGCCGACGAGCCGCGGCTTGCTGGTCTCGCTCATGTCCTTCCTCCTGGTCGCTGCCAAGTGTGCCGATTATAGTCTCCTTGGGCATCGGGAGAGACAGAATGTCGGTTGATTTGACCGTCGAAGGGGCGATCGCGAAGGTCGTGCTGAACCGTCCGGAAAAACTCAATGCGCTCAATGTCGAGATGCGTGAACGGTTGTGCGACTACTTTGCCCGACTACGCTTTGACGACTCGGTCCGCGTCGTCATCGTCACCGGCGCCGGTCGCGGGTTCTGCTCGGGTGCGGATGTCGACCGCATGGCCGGGCAGCCGCACGATCTGCGCGCCGACCGCGAACGCATGCAGCGCGGCGGACACACCTTTATCCGCGCATTGCATGCGATCGAGAAGCCGGTGATCGCCGCGGTGCGCGGTCCGGCGGTCGGTATAGGCTGGAGCATCGCGCTCGCCTGCGACCTGGTGGTGGCCTCGAAGACCGCGCGTTTCTCGCAGATTTTCCGGCGCATCGGCTTGGCGCCTGACGGCGGTGCCATCTGGTTTCTGACCCGCCGGCTCGGCATGGTGAAGGCCAAGGAGCTGGTATTTACGGCGCGCTTTGTCGAAGCCGAAGAAGCCCTGGCGCTCGGCCTCGTCAACCACGTCGTCGAGGACGGCGAGCTGATGGCCAAGACAGAGGAGCTCGCCGACGATCTCGCCGAGGCGCCGACTTTTGCGTTGGGGCTGGCGAAGAAATTGTTTCACGCCGCTGTCGGCCCCAGCCTCGAGAGCTACCTCGAGGTCGAGAGCCTGGTGCAGCCACAACTGCATATGACCGCGGACAACGCCGAGGGGGTCGCGGCGTTCAAAGAAAAGCGCAAGCCGAAGTTTATCGGCCGTTGACCTCTCGAGCCGCCGTCAGCGCGCTTGATTGCCCATTAGCCGCGCGGCGAGGGCGGTCATCACCAGGGACAGCCCGAAGAACAGCATATTGATCCCGACCAGCAGGCCAATTGCCCAGTCGGCCGAGCTCGGCCAGCCGGCCCAGATCAGGTAGGCGAGCAACAAGTCGACGATCCCGCTGAACAGCACCCAGCCCCAACTCCCGAGGTGCGCGCGGTGCTGCACCGCGAGCACGATCGCGGTTATGCCTTCGAGGATAAAGAAGGCGACCAATATCATCGTCAGGGTGAGTGCGCCCGTCAGCGGTCGAAAGATCAAGATCAAGCCGAACACGATCGCCAGCAGGGCGGTCAGGAGCGACCACGCAAAGCCCGGGATCGCGCGCGAGCGCCACAGCGACAGGGCCCGGAAAATGCCGCCTATGAAGAACAGCCAGCCAACAAAAATGCTGACCGCCAGGGTCGCGACGTTGGGCTCGACCACCGCCAGAAACCCAAGCACTATCATCACGATGCCCTGCGCGAGGACGAGCTTCCAGTGCCGGTGGATCGTCGCCGCCATCTGACGTCGGATGCCTTCGATATCAGCCTCGATGCTCATGTCGTCGGCCCACGAATAATTATTAATCAGGCGACTATAGCCGGATGGTCGGACCCGTGACCACTGCAAGGTTCAAGGAGGGGTCCGGCCGAGAAAATCGAGGCAGCCTTGCAGGATGTAGGCGGCAGCGACGCGGTCGATGATCTCGGCGCGGCGCTTCCTGGTCATGTCGTGCGCGATCATCTCGCGGGTCACAGCGGCGGTCGACAGGCGTTCGTCCCAAAAGACCACCGGCAGATCGCGGAATGCGAGCAGGTTCCGTGAAAACTGGCGCACCGACTGCGTGCGCGGCCCGTCGGCACCGGTAAGAGTCAGCGGCAAACCAATCACCAACCCGCCCACACCGTTGGTGTCGACCAAGGAAAAGAGCCGCCCCATATCTTCGGGGAAGCGACGGCGGCGGATCGTTTCGAGCGGTGTCGCGATGACCCGGCGCGTGTCGGACAGAGCAAGCCCGACGGTTTTCGTCCCGACATCGAGACCCATCAGCCGCATCCCCGCCGGCACGGCCTCGCGCAGCTCCACGGGATTGTCTAGGATCATGACCGATGATAACCCAGAGACGCTGAGATCATGGCGCTGGACAAGGCCACTGTGGCGCACATCGCCACCCTAGCGCGAATCAGGCTTTCCGAGGCCGAGCTCGAGCCGCTGGCGGGAGAGCTTTCGAACATTCTGACTTGGGTCGAGCAACTGAACGAGGTCGACACGTCCGGGGTGGCGCCAATGGCGAGCGCGGCATCGGTGCGCCTGCCGATGCGCGATGACGCGGTCACTGACGGCGGCTACCGCGAGGCGATCCTCGGCAATGCGCCCCGCGCTGCGCGCGGCTTCTTTACCGTCCCGAAGGTCGTCGAGTGAGTGACCCCTCGCTACTCGCGCTGAACCTCGGCGAGGCGCGCGACGGGCTCGCCCGTAGGGTGTTTTCTGCGCGTGAGCTCGCCGCCGCCTATAACGACGCGGTCGCCGAAGCCAAGCCGCTCAACGCGTATATTATACCCACACCCGAGCGCGCGCTTGAGATGGCCGACGCCGCGGACCAGCGCTTGGCTCGCGGCGCGGCATTGCCGCTCGACGGCATTCCGGTCGCGGTCAAGGATCTCTTCTGCACCAAGGACATCCTGACCACTGCGGGATCGCACATCCTCGACGGGTTTCATCCGCCCTACGAATCGACGGTGACCGACAAGCTGTGGCGGGCCGGTGCGGTCATGTTGGGCAAGACCAACCTCGACGAGTTCGCGATGGGCTCGTCGAGCGCGACGAGTTGGTATGGTCCGGTCGAAAACCCGTGGCAGCGGCCCGGAGACAACCGGCCGCTGGTTCCCGGCGGCTCGTCGGGGGGCTCGGCGGCCGCGGTTGCCGCGCGCGCCGCGCTGGCCGCGATCGGCACCGACACCGGCGGCTCGATTCGCCAGCCGGCGAGCTTTTGCGGGATCGTCGGGCTGAAGCCAACCTACGGCCGGTGCTCGCGCTGGGGGGTCGTTGCCTTTGCCTCCTCGCTCGACCATCCCGGGCCGATGGGCCGAACCGTCCTCGACGTGGCGATCATGCTCGGCGTCATGGCCGGGCACGACGTCAAGGATTCGACGTCCGCGCCGGCGTCGGTGCCGGATTTCACAGCGGCGCTTTCGGGCGACATTCGCCGCCTGCGTATCGGCATCCCAAAGGAATATCGTGTCGACGGGATGCCGGGCGAGATCGAAGCGCTGTGGCAGCAGGGTGTCGAGTGGCTTCGAGCGGCAGGCGCCGAGCCGGTCGAGATCAGCCTGCCGATGACCAAATATGCCCTCGCGACCTATTACATAATCGCCCCGGCCGAGGCCTCGTCAAACCTCGCGCGCTATGACGGCGTGCGATTTGGCTTGAGGGTCGAAGGTGATAGCCTCGACGAGATGTACGAATTGACGCGTGCCGCCGGGTTCGGCGCCGAGGTACGCCGCCGCGTGCTGATCGGCACCTACGTGCTGTCGGCAGGATACTATGACGCCTATTATCTGAAGGCGCAGCGTGTGCGCACCTTGATCGCGCGCGACTTCGCCGAGGCGTTCGAGCGGGTCGATTGCATCCTGACCCCGACGGCGCCATCGGCCGCCTTCATCATCGGCGAGAATACCGACGACCCGATCGCGATGTATTTGAACGACGTCTTCACTGTCCCGGCGAATCTCGCCGGCGTGCCGGCGATCTCGGTCCCGGCGGGGCTCAGCGCCGATGGGCTGCCGCTCGGCTTGCAGATCACCGGCCGCGCCTTTGACGAGGAGACGGTACTGCGCGTCGCCCAGATCTTGGAAAATGCCGCGTGCTTCCGACATTTGCCGAGCTTTGTCGCGGGAGGGCGCGGATGATCGAGGGCCGCACGGGGAAGTGGGAGACGGTGATCGGGCTCGAGGTCCACGCCCAAGTGATCTCGAAGGCCAAGCTGTTTTCCGGGGCTGCGACCGATTTCGGCGCCGAGCCGAATACCCAGGTGTCGTCAGTCGACGCCGCTTTTCCAGGTATGCTGCCGGTCATCAATCATTTTTGCGTCGAGCAGGCAGTCAAGACCGGGCTCGGCCTCGCCGCCGAGATCAACCTGCACAGCGTATTCGAGCGCAAGAACTACTTCTACCCCGACCTGCCGGCCGGGTATCAGATCTCGCAATATCAGCAGCCGGTTGTCGGACACGGCCGGATCACCTTGGACATGCCCGATGGGACGACGCGCGAGATCGGCATTACCCGATTGCATCTCGAGCAGGATGCCGGGAAGAGCCTGCATGACCAGCATCCGACCTTTACTTTCGTGGATCTGAACCGGGCCGGTGTCGCGCTGATGGAGATCGTCTCGGAGCCCGATCTGAGGAGCGCCGAGGAGGCCGGTCTCTATCTGCGCAAATTGCGCTCTATCCTGCGCTATCTCGGCACTTGCGACGGCAACATGGAGGAGGGCTCGTTGCGCTGCGACTGCAACGTCTCAGTGCGGCGTCCAGGCGAGCCCTTGGGTACGCGTTGCGAGATCAAGAACGTCAACTCGATCCGCTACGTGATGCAGGCGATCGAGCATGAAGCTCAGCGCCAGATCGAGCTCATCGAGGAGGGCGGAAAGGTCGAGCAGCAAACTCGCCTTTTCGATGCCGCGCGCGGCATCACCCGGCTGATGCGCTCGAAGGAGGAGGCGCACGACTACCGGTATTTTCCCGATCCCGATCTATTGCCGCTGGTGCTCGACCCTGATTGGGTAAAGCGGTTGCGCGCCGAGTTGCCAGAACTGCCCGGCGCAAAGAGGGCGCGTTTGGTGTCGGAGTACGGGCTCTCGGCCGACGATGCCGACGTGTTGGTCGCCGAGAAGGAGACCGCGCTTTTCTTCGAGCGGGTTGCCCAAGGACGCAACGCGAAGGTAGCGGCCAACTGGGTTATGGGCGAACTGTTCGGGGCCTTGAACCGGCACGGGAACCGAATCGAGCAATCCCCGGTCTCGGCCGAGCAGCTCGGGGCACTTATCGACCTGATCGCCGACGGTACGATTTCGGGGCGGCTCGCAAAGGACCTCTTCGCCGAGATGTTTGCATCGGGTGCCGATCCGGCCGCGATCGTAGAGGCGAAGGGACTACGCCAAGTGACCGATTCGAGCGCGATCGAGGCCGCGATCGACGCGGTCCTCACGGCCCAAGCCGACAAGGTTGCCGAATACCGTGCAGGCCGAGACAAGCTCTACGGCTTTTTTGTCGGCCAAATCATGCGCGCGACCCAAGGCAAGGCCGACCCTACCCTCGTCAACCTGCTGCTCAAGAAGAAGCTAGCAGGATAACGTAGCCATGGGCGCCTGGACGCTCGACGATATTCCCTGGGATCATTTCGATCGGGGCGAGCTTGATCCCGATGTCGTGCTGATCGTCAAGGCGGCGAGCCTCGTCGAATACAATGGCGGATCCTACGCGCATCATTTGTGCCGCATTTTCTACGACGATCCCGACTTCCAGCGAACCGCGCGGCGGTGGGGCGATGAGGAGATCCAGCACGGGCGGGCATTGGCGCGTTGGGCTGTGCTTGCCGACCCGAGCTATGATTTCGAATTTGCCTTCGGCCGCTTTCAAGCTGGCTATCGGGTCGATTTCGACAGCGAGGCCTCGCGCCGCGGCTCGCGTTCGGGCGAGATGATTGCGCGTTGCATGGTCGAGATTGGAACGAGTTCATATTATTCGGCGCTGCGCGATGGAGTGCGGGAACCCGTTCTGAAGGAGATCTGCCGCAACATTGCAGCCGACGAAATCCGACACTACAAGCTCTTCTACAAGAATCTGACGCGCTGCCTCGAGCGCGAGCGGCTCGGGCTCTTACAGCGTCTCCGCGTCGCTTTCGGGCGGATTGCCGAAGCCGAGGATGACGAGCTCGCCTACGCCTATTACGCGGCGAACGAGACTGCGGGCCCGTACGATCGGCGGCGCTACAGCCGTGCCTATGCGCGGCGGGCACTAGCGCTGTACCAAGAGCACCATGTCCGGCACATGATCGCGATGGTCTTCAAGGCTGTCGGCCTGGCCCCGCACAGTCGGCTCGCGGCAGCAGCAGGCCGTCTTGCCTGGCGGGCTGTGCGCCACAGGACGACCCACCTGGCGCGGGTCGCAGCTTAGGCGCTAGCCAAGGAGCCTGCGCTGCTCAGCGGCCTGATCCTGGAACGATCGTAGCAGACGCGCCTCAGGGCTCGGCGCGCAGTTGGTATAGCCGGCGCCGAGCGCCTTTAGCTGCGCCGCGTTGCGCGGGAAGGCGGCGTGGTTCAATGGCAGGGCTAGCCGCGCGCCGGCGG